>Ga0307433_1001783_pt1 | contig 11056 bp, 24 predicted proteins | sample SalMarWE160210MG_FD_202166 | JGI IMG/M metagenome (GOLD analysis project Ga0307433, IMG submission 202166) | Salt marsh sediment microbial communities from the Plum Island Ecosystem LTER, Massachusetts, United States - WE1603-210 | ecosystem: Environmental > Aquatic > Marine > Intertidal zone >...
GAAATAGTCTTGGTATTCGGGTTGAATATCTACACTTATTAGATTTGTGCCTTGTACTGCATTAATTCCTGCGGTTTCCAGCATTCTATGTCTCTGTGTTTCCCGTATAAAGGCTTTCTTTCTCATAATTTCATATCTTATTAAAAATACCTTAAGTTATCTCTTGTTTCTTTTCCAATATCTTCACATAGAATTGATATATGCGTTTCTGGAATCTCTTTTTATTATCATCAGTAAGATATTGATAGAAACTTCGTGCATCGGTTTTCCTAAAGAAGTCCCGATAGAATATCTGGAAGTCCGTACTGAGTTTTTTCACTGGTACTTTTTGGAAATATTGTCTTAAGATTTGTATTATGTATGCATTTAGTTCTGTAGGTTCGTTATAATAATCTGGATTAATACCGCCTTCTGGTTTTAAAATCTCTTTGGTGTTCGTAAATTTATTACCTTTTTTATAATCAACATAGTGTTGGAGTTCATGAGACATTGCGTTTTCATCAAACTCAATTCTATTTTTCTTGAATTTAGAATTATTAACCAATACGTATGGTGCTTTGAAGTCTTTATAGTCTTTGTGAAAGAAATAACCTTCCACACTAGTTTTAATTGGGGTTAGGTAGATATAGAGGTCATTTAATTTGATTGCGATGAACTGAACGGGTTTAACATAATCGCTTATTGTCATGACCTGATAATCATTGTTATCAAGTTTTCTACGGACATCAGCAATTATCGAATTGATTTCTTCGATGCTTTGCATATCTTGTCGTTCATTTATCACTGTATTCATATTATATAAATACAAATATCTGGATTTAAATGCCTAATCTTTGATAATAATTTTCTGGTTTAAGGATTTCCTCAGTGCTTGGTGGTTTATTTGTGATGATTTTATAAATGGCATTAGTTATCCCTAACTTATCTACAATTGGTTTTACGAATTGTGAACTATATCTGTACTGGACTTCATAACTACTACGTTCATGAATTAATTGATATTTGGTAATATTGACTTTCTCATCATATCCAATCATTTCTCCCATGAGTTGTACCACGTATTCACAAATACCTTCTTCAACAAACTCCGCACCAAATTCATCAATTAGAATAATTTTTAATCCCATACTGAATTCGTGTTCCAATTCATTATTTTGTCTGGCAGTCATCATAATTTGATAGAAATAACAATGACAGATTTCATGCATAATAACTGCTCTTACAAATTGATTGGTTTCCCTATACTGACTTCTTCTGAATTCCGATAAACGACTTAATTCATAATCAATATAACGGGGTTCATTGGTGATGACTATATTATCGGGATATTCGAAATACCCTAATTCGTACTTATTATAATTATAGTATTCACTGAGATTATCAGTACTAATGAACGGTTCGATATAAAAACTATCTTTTATGAATTTTCGAAAATCTATAATGAATTGATAATCATTATTTTTGATGTAGTTATCTATACCTTTACTTGTAGGCTTACCCCATTTATACAGGTCTTCTTGACTCAGGACTGATAGTGGTAGAATTACAAATAAGATGCTTATAATTATTTTCATAATTATAAGACATACAAGTAGACTTTTACACTATAAATCTACATCCCAAATATCTTTATAATTTTCTTTTTTCCTGTAGTTTAATCTCTCGTTCGATTTCTTTTTGAGTAAGTATAACGAATTTGCCTTCGGTATTCATAATATACGAATTATCTCCAATAGTAAGTCGCATTCTATTGCCTTCAGTTTCCTCATAGGTCGTATAATAACTTCTAACTATTTTACCTTCATCATTTAGAATTTCTAATATTATTTGTTTCATTGGTTCTTTTTGCGTTTATATTATTTTCTAAGACAATATCTTTATTATTTTTTGATATACAATCCCAGCAGATATCAATTGGACTATCTGCTATTGTTAGATTAATTAGGTTTCCACATTTCTTACAGTTCATTTATCTATTGATTGTATAACAGCTATTTGTTCTGGGTTGCCAAAAATCAGGTCAACATATTTGATTTCCATACCTTTTTCCATCCACATGACTCGTGCAACACATACACAGGCATTTATGATATCAGGAGGATTGTTGGTTTCATCACAAATTACTTCAGTATTAGGAAGTTCGGATTCCAGTCTGGATTTAATCATCAGTCTGGTCGATTTGTCATTGAACGGCATGTCATGATTTAACAAGGCATTCAGTGTTTCATAAGACTTGATTACTTTTTTTATCATAATTTTCTAATGCTTTAATATATAAACTAATGTCTTTGCTATTACCAAGAATAAATATTAATACTCCTTCACTATAACCAATAAGAAACTTTTGGTCTTCTTGATATTGATCATAATATGCATTAACACCCGTTCTTATTTCACCAATTAATTCTATCACGATTCCAATTCTATTGAAGGCTAACTATCCAAATCAATGTTAGTGTTTGGTTGTGGAAATGGTGGTGGGTTTCCTGTACCTTCGTAATTCGGGTCTTCCAAATTGAAATCAGAAAGATGTGGTGTTCTTCCATACCATTGTTCACGTTCATTAATTGCTGCATTGAAATTTTTAAGGACTTCAACCAAGTATTTCGCCAATATAAAATCTGGTGTATTGCTTTCGTTCTCCTTTGAATATTCATTAATCAGTTGTTCCAGTTCTTTTTGAAATTGACTTTCCATGATGAAATTATTAAATAAAATTATTTTGCGTTTCTTATCATTCCTGCGATAAGTGTATCCATTTTGTAGCTTCGAAGTTCATCTGGCATTTTATTGAGAAAACTTGCGATATTCTTGCTTTCAGTTACTTTACAAAGCACCAATGCATCATCATAATTAAGTTCTTTCCCAATAACTTTATGATGTTCATTATCTTCATAGACTTTACCTTCAGTAAAACTTGTCATAAATCTCGTGCCATTATGTAGGTTTTCCCATACTACATGTAGGTTTTTCTTAACTTCTTGATTTTCAGTACTCATGATATATTTATTTAAAATTATACTTCATTACCTTTGAAATTCTCGATGTATTTCAGACAATCATCGAGACAAGCATCAAGGTCTTTAAATCCATTAATGTCACAATTTGTAACAGCAAATTTGCCATTATATTCCATGTGTGCCCAAAATATCTTAATATCCCAAAGTTGGTCATTCTTTACAGGTTTATTCCAGATTCTAAATGCCAGACCTGATTGAAATATTTTATTTGCTTTATCTGCTGTTATCATTTTCTTCCTTTAATTATTGTTCAGTCATATTTTTTCATTATTTTCACTACTCAAATAATTTAGTTTTTATTTTCCCATCCATTAGGTTTGTCACAGTCATCATTACCAAGCATTTCATCGATATATTTTTGAGTACCGACAATCATGCCTTGTAGTTCTTCGTCATCATCACCATTTGAAATTGCCAAATTCCAACCCATATCAAGTGTTGCCATTACGATAACCATTGTAGGATGGATTTCCTCACCTTCTTTGAATTTCAGTTGTTCGTAAGTCAGTACATGTCCTTCCAAGAGTTTCATTAGTGCTTGTTCGGCTGTCATATGTGCTGTGATATGATCGTAGAGTTCTTTAGTGTTCATATTATCCGTTTTTTATTTTTTTTCTAATTTTTTTAAAGATATCAACTGTTATTGTGAAAAAATTTGAGTAAGCAATTAAGTCGCCTTTTTTATTTTTGTGATATCTGATACCCAAAATGTCTTTTAAATATTCTCTGAATTTTTCTTCAGTAATTGTACCTGTTTCGAAAGTAATCATTATTTTAGGTTTTTAATTATTAATTTAAATTATAAAATTTTATAATTTTTTATAATCTTTATATTTTGTTTATCTGGTATTTCTTAATATTTTGATTTTATCTTGAATCTGTAGTTTCCTACTTTTTGGTAGTGGTAATATTGCATTATTAAGATTAAATGTTGTTGTAAATGCTGTTACAAAAGGATTGAGTTTTTCTTTTTTAATTTCCTGACTTACATCATAATCCAATCCACCGTCTTTACTTTTTTTCCATGTCATAATTTTCTTTTATTTAAATCATTTTTCAACCAAGTCGATTTAATTCAATTACTTTTCTTATTTGTTGTTAGTGATGGATATTTATGATGGTTTCTCACTTCTTTTGTAATATGACCATTTTCATATAAGATGTCAGCAATCCTATCAACTTGTTTAGCCAATTCAAATACAGGTTCAGGAATTTTATCTTCATTTTTTTTCTGTATTGGATATGTTGTTATTGGCATAATATTTAATATTTAGCCGTAAAGATATATTATTTGAGATTAATATGCAAGAAAAGCAAAAAAAAAGTGGATGCCTTTCGACATCCACGCTTTCTGTTTTTAGAATATCAATTATAATTCTTTGTTTAATATCTGAGCAGCATCATTTAATTTACGAACTAATGAATTTTCATAGAGTCTTTCAATAACTGAATTACCATACATTTGGTCAACCATACTATCACCATACATTTCTAATATTTTTGAATCTTCATTCATATAATTTATTCTTGAGTGGTCGAACATTTTTTCTACAACACTCCAATCCCACATTTCTTCGATGGTACTATAACCATGCATTTCATCAATTCTTGACATGTGTTTTAAGCGATCTGCTTGACTTTCATCATGCATTTCCATGATATTAGCATCTCCTTTGAGGATACCGATTCTCGAATAGTCATGCATTTCTCCAACTCTTGCTTGTCCATACATTTTAATGATTTTCGAATATTCTTTCATCTTTCTGACTTTTGAGAAACCATACATTTTAATGATTTTACTACCATCAAGCATTTCTTCAACACGAGTATCATCTGTCATTATTTGAATTTCTGATGTGCTATCCAGTATTTTAACACAAGATTCATCGTACATACCAAAAATTATACAATGTTTGGCTTCTTCTACAACTGTTTTATGTGTAAGAATAACACCTTCATGTAATAACAATTTTTTTCTACCCTTGACAATCATTGATTTAATAATATCTTTAAGGTCAAGTATTACTTCTTCTTTGAATTCACCTTCAAACCAATCAGGATAATACATTCCAGAATTAATAAGAACGTAATTATCTACGTCATCAAGTCTATGGTTTTTTTTAGGACTAAAAATAGCCAAGAAATAATTATTTTCTCTGACTTCATCAACAGTTAGATATTTAGCAACCAAATCTTTATGAGACGTAGCAAATATGTCATGAACTATTGTTCTGTTTTTTTTAATAAGCACTAAATAAAAATTTTCCATTGTCTTGTCTTTATTATAAATACTTTTAATCAGAAGATTATTGATAGATTGGTAGAAAATCAGAAGAATATCGGATGATTTTAATTAAAAAGTCTTGTGGATTTCTGAAATTAGTATTATCTTAGTATGATAAATTTTTATATTTATGATAGATTATGAAGAAGAAGACAGGAGAACATTTGTAATAGAATCTGCCATAAAAAATAAACTCGGAACTCCCGATGAAATACGTTTATATGAACAACTTAGTTTAGCACTGGAATTAATGAAAGATAATAGTTTTAGTATTGCAGATAGTGGTATTGGTGGTGGTATTAATTTTGGAATTGTCACTAAATTTCCTTATCCGTTGCCCGAAAACGTTGGTTTGTTATTTTTTAATATAAGTTCAAAATACGATGTTAGTATTAAGGAAACTAGTAAATGTGTATATTCTGGAGAAAGATATTTTGCTGTTAATATAAAATAAAATTAATTTTTGTAACATTTTAAAATTTTATTCGTATAATTGTATAATGAAAGTTTGGGGTCTGCTTCGGCAGATGAGTGGTAATAATATAGAACGCTTAACAAAACCCGAAGGCAAAGAAGTCTGGTGAAAAGATAAACGCTTAACACTGCCGATATGCTTCTTTGCCTTCCCAGACTTTTAAAATTTTAAATTAATAAATATGTTCTACTGTAATGAATGTGCAGAAAAAAAGGGTTATCCAATAACAATTGGAAGGTCTCAGGGTTGTTGTGAATTTTGTGGTCGTCATGCTAATTGCAATGATATGCCGAGTTCAAAACTACCACCAATAGGATTCGATATGAATCCCCAAGCACCCAAATTAGTTGATAGCCGAAGAATACTGGAAATTGAAGTTATTGCATGGCAAGTGTTTTTAAGGAACACTGGTTTGCGATTCAAGAGAAAACTCACTTCTGAAGAAATAAAAAGTATTACTGAAGTTGATACTTATGAATATTACCGACAGGAAGCTGTGAAAATTTATGAGAAAAAACAACGAGCACTTTTAAATAAAAAATATCCAATTATTGATGTTCCTGCTGATGGAAAACGGGGATGGGGTGGTGGTGCATATTGCCTGTGTTTCGTGTATTCCAAATACAATGGAAACTTTGTTCTCAGTGGATATATACGTGAAGTTGAAGAATATTTGAAGAAAAATTACACACATTATTTTTATAATAAGAGTCTCTGGTATCATGGATTCAACAGAGATATCTGGGGGTTTTGGAAAAAAGATATTGGTATTTTCGAACCATCAAGACGTAAGAAAAAAGGTAGTAGAGAAAAATTTGAAGTCAGACCATATAGTAGTTGGTTTGAGGAAGATGTTGATACTGAAGAAAAGAATAAAATGGCGTTAAAGTTCAAACGAATCCCAAAACGTTGGATACCCGAATTTGATATTTTTTAATCATGATAGATGAATTAGTTAAAGAAAAAACAGCTAAATTAGCTAAAGAAAAAGGATTACATATTCCTGAATCAAATTATGCATATTTTAAAGGTAATTTACAAAAATGTGGAGGACAAATATATAATTTACAAGATAGATGTGAAGCACCCACACAATCATCACTTCAAAAATATTTAAGAGAGAAGTATGAAATTCATATTGAAATCTATTGTAATGCGAGTGGTTATGGTTATATATTAACCAAATTAAATGGTACAACAATCAAAGAAATTGAAGATGATGTGTTTTTTAATACTTATGAAAATGCACTGGAAGTTGGATTAGAATTTGCATTAGAAAGAATTTAACATGAAAGAAATTTGGATTATAATAGTTTTGTTAGGAATTATCGCTTGGGGGTCTATAAAAAGAACTCACTCATATAGTCGTGGGTGTAATATCAAACCACCAACAAAAACACCAAGACCCAAAATTTATCCTGCTCCGCAGTTCAGAAAGAAATAATTAATATTCAGGGAATTATTAAGAAAAATTAGAAAAAATAAGTAATCATTTCTTGATTTATTGTTTATTTTTCTTCTTGAGAGTAATTTATGATGAATATTGATAAAATTTAAATTCAAACGGTTGTTTTTCATTACCAACTTTAAAAATCTCAATATAATGTTCTGGAAAATAATCGTATGCACTTGATTGACCAAAAGTGTTTGAATTCCCTGCTCTCATAACTGCAACAAATTCTTTGGGAAAATTTTGGGCATACCCATGAATTGATGTTAGTGGGATTATTCCATGTTGCGCCAATAATTCAAGCATGTTTTCATGTAATGCATTATAAGATTGTGCAAGATAAAAATCACCATTACTTAGAAGTATTCCTCTTGTATCATTTAAAAAACCGGTAAGTGTTGTTGGATTCTTATAGACTGGTATTGGTGTTTTTATTAATATATTACCTTGTTTATTAACAAACCCAATTAATTCTGCATTTAATTCTTCTTGTTGTATTGGTTGATTAATTCCGAGTCTTTTTTCATAAAATTTATCGGCAATACTTGGTTCATTATCCATCGACCAATCAGAATAAAAACTCTGAATTTCTTCTTTAATTATTTGAAGCAGCTTGAATTTCATTGGAACTATTTTCAATAAATACTTTATGGAAATATTTATTGAAATTTTTTATGTTTCATATGTTGATAATACGGACTACCTTCTTCAAATTGTGTAAATGATTGAATTATTCTCATTAATCAACATATCCTATTATTTTAATTGATTTAGGGTCACAAAGCATTTTTAGAGTTTCACCATTAATTTCAATATGAACAACCATTTTTTTATTCACAAGACTTTCACGATGATAAGTTCTACCTTCTTTTCCGCTTTTGGTTTTAACCAGATATCCACTATCTTTGCTCATAATATCATATTTTGATTTTTCTTACAAACAATAATAATTACTATTGTCTTAACATCTTTAATTTTTTCATCATAATAAATGATATTCCATCCTTCTGTGGTTAATTTATCCAGAAAGACTTGGATTTCCTCATCATTGTTAATTTCCTTATAAAACCTTTTATATTTTTCCATAATAATTCTTTAAACAAATATAGTCGAAATCATTAAAAAAAGCAATGCTTTTAGTATTTATAATAAATTAATTTAAAGTAAATACTTACCATTATGAGCAAAGAAAGAGACATTCAGATATTAGAACACAAAATTGTGGAACTTGAAACTAAACTTAAGAAATACAATATTTCACAGAAAAAAATTGATGATTTGATGATAAAGAAATTAAAATACGAAACCCAATTAGAAGAGATTCAATACTCATAAAAACAGAAATCGGTAGTTAATGGCTACCGATTTCTGTTTTTATGAACTTGTAAGTAAATCCTTTATCTTTATAATAATCACTTGCCGAAATAATGTCTTCACAATATTTTTTATATTCCGATTTCCAAAAATCAATGAACTTATCAATAGTTTTCTGAATATCTTCATTGGTTCTTATTTTCCCTTTATAATACCAATTTTTTACAACAACCATTGACCACGCCTTCCAATCTTTGGGTAAATCCTTGTGATTTGTGTTAATATAATTTATGCCGATTTCAAAAATAATGGCAAGAACTGGTATGTCATCTTGTTTTTTTGCATCAGAAACATCTAATAATTGTGCATATTTTTGAATTAATATATTTACTTCTTCTATTGATTTATTTGTTAAATCTGTCATATGCTCTTGTAGTAATTTGGCAAATTTCAACTTTACCAATAAAATCATTCAGTGTTTTGGCATTACTATAACTCATTGCATTTCGCAAATAATGTTCGAAATTTTCAATCCAACCACTAAGATGATATTCCACCTTCCTGTATCTTACAACACCTTCAGATGTCTTAAAATTAGTTTTTCCCATTGCTTTTTGAGCATCTTTTGTGCTCATACCTCTGAAATATTTTTTCACGGGATAACCTTTATCAAAGAAAAATTTTGCAAATTTTTTATTTACTCTCATACCATATAAATAGTTTTGTGCACAACTTTCAAACGCTTTATTAAATATATTACCAATCATAACGTAATCAGCACCAAGTGCAAGTGCTTTAATAATATCTGAATGATCTTTCATTCCACCATCTGCAATAATTTTTGGTGTTTTCTTATTTGGATTTTCTTTCTGAAATTTTTCCTTTACTTCATAAGTGGCATTAATTAATGATGCCATTGGATAACCCACACCACTTTGTTTTGTTGTTAGACAACCACCACCATTACCAATACCAACTCTAATATAATCCACGTTAGTATTTTTCGCATACCAATAATATGAATCTGGATTACCAATATTACCAATCATAAGACTGATATCTGGTCTTAGTCTTTTTATTTCCCGACAATAATCAAAAAGTTTTTGCATATGACCATTAGCAACATCGATTAGAATACACATATTATTTTGTAAATTTCTCAAACTTGTTTTCAATTCGAAATCCAAATCTCCAAAACCCATGCTAACAAAAACACCTGTTGGTACTAAATGATATTCGTCACGTTTAATTGTTCTGGGAAGAGTGACATTAATACCATTTTTAATGAAATCAAATATGTTTTTTGTATTCACAACAGTATCCATTGGTGCTGTAAAGAGCGGGAGATTTTTTGTTAATGTGATACCTTGATATCGGCTGGAAATATGTGTTTTTAGTTTGGGTACGATAAGAATATCATCAAAATCGAATTGTGGTTTTAAGTTTTTCATAACTTTTTGAAAATGAAAGAAGTGTGTGTCTTTCTTAAAGAAAATTGTGAGATAAATAAGTCTTAACTCTTCATTCCTAAGTTTTTATGACATGAATAACAAGATTCTTGAACATTCTCATCTCTATCATTATATTGTCAGTAGAAACACGTTTTTCTAAATTACTCGAACACACACTTCAGTACAATTATTCTTTGGCGTTGGTTTCATTATGATCACATCCTTCTTTTTTTTCGGTTGAAAGCACAGTGGATTCCAATATATTCAATTCTTCATCGGTCATATCACCCCAAGGAATTTCAGTTGTGAAATTATATTCATCGATTTCATCTTGAAGACTATCAACTTTTTTCTGGAATTCGTCTACAAGATTGTTGCGTTTAGTTTCATCAATTTGAACAACATAATTTTGGACTTTATCACTATATCCAATAACTTGACTTCCTTCCACAACACTTACTTCATTCCAAAATGCAATTAATGCTTTATATTCTCCAAGCAAATATATTTTTGCTTGTATCTCATGATTGGCTTCATTAATTACGAATTTCAATCCTGTGAGTTCTTCGATTTTTGAAAGAAGTTCTTTATATGCTTCACTAACATTGAATTTCTCACCATTTTTTGAACCCTCAAGATATGAGTTTTTTTCTTTAATTTGTTGTTTTAGTTTGGTAATTTCACCAACTAAATTTTTTCGTAGTTTTAATGCTTTGTATAGTTTCATAATCAAATTATTTATCGTTGCAATATTATGAATAAATTATTAGAAATGCAAGGATTTTAAATATTAGTTTTAATTCTAAAATCAATAGACCAACCATTGGGCATGAATTGGGGATTCATTGTATCAATGAAATGTTTTCTCCATAATTTTACAAAATCTTCAAATTTATCTTCATTATTAAGTTGTTGTACCACATGATATCCGTGGTCATATTCTTTCCGATGATTTTGTTTGAATTTATATTGTTCTTTAATTTGTTGTTCTTTTAATAGAAGATACATTTTATAAAGTTGGATGTAATTGTAATTGCGAATAGTTTTAAATGGAATTCTTGT
>Ga0307433_1001784_pt1 | contig 11043 bp, 8 predicted proteins | sample SalMarWE160210MG_FD_202166 | JGI IMG/M metagenome (GOLD analysis project Ga0307433, IMG submission 202166) | Salt marsh sediment microbial communities from the Plum Island Ecosystem LTER, Massachusetts, United States - WE1603-210 | ecosystem: Environmental > Aquatic > Marine > Intertidal zone >...
GGAAGATCTGTGGATTCCATCCTTGAATAAGGCCGTTTCAATTTATAACAGTGAACAGAAGAGCCCCAGAGTTAGGCTAGAAGTGGAAACCCTTGGGCGGCCACAGCTTCATGCGAAGATCCTCTCCGCCGTTGGACGCGGGGATGCTCCGGACATTGCCCTGATTGACTGGGCATGGGTGAGCGAGTTTGCCAACCTGCACTTTCTGAAACGGCTGGACATTATCGACCCAGAGTGGGCATCCTCGTTCAAGGCGGATATCTTTCCTGTATTTGTGGACCGTTCGACTCGGGCTTTGTACGGGGTCCAGCCTGAGACTAGTGAATCGCTTGTCTGGTACAGAAGGGACTGGTTCTCTAGCGAAGGGCTAGAGCCGCCTCAGAGATGGGAGGACCTGATAAGTGTTGCACAGTATTTCAAGCGGTATGAGAAGTTTCCGCTAGCGTTTGCTGGTGGCGCGAGGGCGGGAGAGACCACCACCTATCAGCTTCTCCCGTTTCTCTGGTCGGCAGGAGGGGGTCTCTTGTCGGATGGCAAAGTGGTGCTGGATGAGCGCGCGGTCACGGCGCTGCAATTCATTGTAGATCTTGTGCACAAATATCATGTTGCCTCTCCCGATGTCGTCTCATACGCATGGGATCAGCCAGCGCGCCTCTTTGCAGAGGGGAGTGCAGCCTTGGCTGTGGGGGGGAGCTATGAGAAGGCCATGATTCAAAACGTATCCGGATGGGATGATGCGACCTTCCGCCAGAAGGTGGGGAGCATCCCGGTGCCGGCTGGTCCCAATGGGGTGAGTGCAACCACTGTTGGAGGGATGGCCTACGTGATCTTTCGGCAAACGCGGGTGGCGCCGCTGGCGCTCGATATATTGAAATGGGTTGTCAGCCCAGAGTCGATGCGGAGGTTCTGCGTGGAGACCGGACGCAGTCCGACGCGCGTTTCCGTGGCCAGGACGCTCGACTCAGAGCGGGGCTGGTTTTCGCATCGCGTATCAGATCTCCTACAGAAAGCCCGATTGCGCCCGAACATACCTCAGTATGCCAAGGTGTCGGTACAATTCCAACTGATGATAGAGAATGCTATCTCAAGACGGATGAGTCCAGAGGACGCTGTGGAGAAGGCTAGGGAGATCGTAGCAGCCATAGTTTCTTAGGTTGCTGTTCGCTATTGTAGGTATCATCAAGAATCGGGGGCCCCTCTTGACAAATTCCCAATGCCGTGCTATATTTGTTATAACAAATATCCGCCTCTTGGGGAGGTGATAACGGAGAGTGAGGAAGGAGTAGTGCAAGTCGGGAACGTTGTTCGTGCGATTTTAAAAGGAGGTTGATGTGAAAAAGTGGATTGTGGTACTACTGCTGATAGCTGGAGCGTCCGTTCTCGTGTTCGGAGCTCCGAAGATAACCTGGCTGTCCACGCAGTTTAGACCCATCGAAGAAGCACAATGGGTACGGCAAACTCTTCTGCCGCCGTTTACCCAAGATACTGGTGTGGATGTAACGTTTATTGGTTCTGAGTACGCTCCGTTCGTCGATCGGCTTCTCGCTGAGGCTAAGGCAGGGAAGGGCACTATTGATGTGGTCGCTGGTCTCCAGGGGGATTTTGCGGATACATTCTCTGCTATGAGCGATGTAAGTGATATTGCTGTAGGTGGCACCATCAGCCCTGGCATTATGAAGCTTGGCCAGATGGGCGCAATTCAGGCCTACATCCCCATGATGCAGGCCACGTACCTTATGGCGGTCAACAAGAAAGCGCTGGCTTATCTGCCGGAGGGAGCTGACATCTGGTCCCTTACGTATGATCAGCTTCTTGCATGGGCGAAAAACATCTATGATAAAACGGGCGAGCAGAAGCTGGGAATCCCTGCTGGTCCGGGATCCTTGCTCGCCCGCTTCATTCACGGCTACCTCTATCCCGCATTCACGGGGTATCAGGTGATCAAGTTCGACTCCCCTGAGGCCGTGACAATGTGGAAGTTCATGAAAGAGCTTTGGCAGTACGTGAACCCTGCCGCACCCACCTGGGATTCCATGGATACACCGCTTCTTTCGGGTGATGTATGGATCGCTTGGGATCACACCGCTCGTTTGAAGCAAGCGTTTGTCGAGCAGCTGGACGATTTCATCGCTATCCCGTCTCCAGCGGGACCGGCGGGACGTGGATTCATCACGGTCATGGCCGGCCTCGGTATTCCCAAGACCTCGCCCAATCGTGAAGACGCCGCCAAGCTCATCAAGTACCTTACCAGCCCTGCCGCTCAAGTGGCAATTCTTCAGGGTGTCGGGTTCTTCCCGGTGGCTGAAGAAGCGGCCGGGGCTGTCCCCAGCGGGGCGCTTCAGATCCTGGCCAAGGGGGTAACCGCACAGGCGTCTTCTCCTGACGCCATCGCTTCCTTTATTCCCGGCGGAATCGGCAACGAGTACAAGAAAATCTATACGGACACCTTCACTAAGTTCGTAATCCAGGGCAAACTCGTGGACATACAGTATCTTCTTGATCAGGGCAGAGCCCTGCGGGAAATGTACCTGAAGGCTGGTGTGTCCTATCCGGCTCCGGACAACAAGTAGGAGTGCCATAAAAAAGCGGGGGGGAATACCCCCCCGCTTCTATTCTAAATGATGAATAATTACAAACTACAGAGGTTGTTGGGAACAGATACGCTGCTCCCGTACTGGCTCTTGCTCCCCAGCTTTCTGTACCTACTAGTCTTCTTTATGTCGCCACTTGTGAACGCCATCGGACTCGCGTTTCGGACCGACAACGGTGTATTTACGATGCAGTATTTTTTGCAACTATTCCATGATCTCAACTTTGGTAGCGCTTTAAAGTACACCTTCCTTCTGGTTGCTATCATCGTCCCTGTACAACTAGTCACTGCGTTAGTCATTGCTTTGCTGGTAAATACGGGTTTTAAGGGATCGCGGTTCTTCCTTTACATCTGTACAATCCCCTTGGGGATAGCCGATCTCGCGGCTGGTCTCATTTGGCTCTCTATTTTTGCCCAACACGGGTATCTGAACTCAGCCCTTTACAGCTTGGGCGTTATTAATAAACCGATCTATTTCATCTCCTATCACAATATAAGCTTTGTATTTTGGGCTATCGTCATCGCGGAGCATTGGCGGGCAACGGCAATCGTCTTGGTGAATCTGGTAGCCGGCCTGCAGATGATCTCCAAGGACTATCTGGAGGCAGCCGAGGTTCTGGGAGCGCGTCCCTGGCAACGGCTTCGGTATGTCATTCTTCCTTTGCTCAAGCCTGCTATTCAATCCGCGTTGATAATCAGAACTATATTGGCCATACAGATGTTTGCGGTGGTGATAGCCTTGGGAGGACAGTTGGTCCCAGTATTGGCCGGGGAATCCTACTTTTGGTACTCCCTGTATCGCAGCTACCATATGGCAGCAACCTATGCCGTGCTCCTGATGGCTCTTTCCATCATTATAACCTGGTTTTACATGTGGTTCTTTAGGCCAAAGGCAGGGATGGTAGAAAGATGAATTATCGGAGACTACAACACCAAACACTTCTATATATGGCCGCCGTGGTGATAGCCTTGTGGGTATTAATGCCGATTGTGCTCATTGCCTTGGCTTCTTTTACCCCCAAACAGGAAATTTACGCCTGGCCCAAATCTATCATTCCCAGCCATTTTTCCGTTGAGACAATGAAGTATTTCCTGAACTCGTATGGTGTCCTTTCCTCCCTACTCAACAGTGTTCTCGTGGCGGTCATAACCTTGGGAATCACTCTTCTTGTGGGAGCTCCGGCAGGATACGCGGTAGCCCGATTCATATTTCGCGGGCGGCAAGTTTACCGAATGGGGATCCTGATGACTCGAATGTTCCCCACGGCGCTCCTCGCCATTCCCCTCGCTGTAACCTTCATCAAGTGGGGGCTCTACGACACGCTGATTGGAGTAGCCCTTCTTCATTCTGCCATAGCGATGCCGTTTGCCGTACTCATCATCACCGGAATATTCGTCAGCGTGCCCAAGGACCTGGAAGAGGCCGCGATGACCATGGGGTGCAGCCGACTGGGAGCGTTTGCCCGGGTGGCACTCCCATTAGCCTTGCCGGGGTTGGCGGCAGCAGCGATGTTCACGTTTGTGATCTCTTGGAACGAGGTGTTCGGTGCGACCATCCTGACCGTACAGCACCGGACCTTGCCGGCCCAGATACTCAGCACACTGAGTGCCTCGCCGCTTTACTTTCGTTTCGCCGGCGGTTTCTTCATGGTTCTTCCTACCCTTGTCTTCATGTTCCTCATTCGAAGGTACCTATTCCAGATGTGGGGTGGGGCCACAACGGAGAAGTGATCAAATGGCAGCAAAGATTCAACTGTTAAACGTGCGCAAGGAGTTCGGCAAGGTAGTGGCGGTCAAGGACATGAACCTGACCATGAACGAGGCAGAATTCCTCGTGCTATTGGGTCCCTCAGGCTGTGGCAAGACCACTACCCTGCGCTGTATCGCCGGACTGGAGCGGGTGAACAAGGGACAGATCTCCATTGGGGGACGAGATGTCACCAACCTTCCCCCGGCTCAGCGTGGTATTGCCATGGTCTTCCAGAGTTACGCCGTTTTCCCACACATGACCGTGGAACAGAACATAGGGTTTGGTCTGCGGATGCAGCATGTTCACAAAGCGGAAATTCAGAAGGGCGTGCGTGAAGTGGCTGAGCTCCTCCAGATCGACGAGCTTCTAGCTCGCTACCCGGCCCAGCTCTCGGGTGGACAGAGGCAACGGGTGGCCGTGGCCCGAGCGATCGTGATGAGCCCCGAAGTGTTGCTCATGGATGAGCCCCTCTCCAATCTGGACGCTCTTCTCAGGCTCCAGATGCGCGCGGAGCTCAAACGGCTCCACCGGGAGATTGGCACCACCACCGTTTACGTCACACACGATCAGATCGAGGCTCTGTCCTTGGGGGATCGTATCGCTGTCATGCACGGAGGGAAGATCGTGCAACTTGACAACCCCCGCTGTGTGTATGATCAGCCAGCCAACCGCTTTGTGGGTGGCTTCATCGGGACTCCGCCCATGAACTTCCTTCGCGCCACAGTCAACGTTGAGGGAGAAGAGGTACTCCTTGCAGTCGGTGAGTTCATGATCGCGGTCCTTGAAACCTGGGGACCGCAGCTCAAGAAGCTAACCGGGCAGATCGTGATCTTGGGAATTCGGGCGGAGAACATCGCGGTACATGCTGAACCGGGAGGTGAACGGCTCCCTGCCGAGGTGATTGTCTCCGAACACTTGGGATCGCGGCAGCTTCTCACCGTGCAGGTGGGGGAGGATATCTTGAAAGTGTCTACAAACCCGGACCTTGTTATGCAACCGGAACAGACCATCGGGCTCACCTTCACTAAGAGGAAACTTCGTGTCTTCGACGAGAAAACAGGTAGTATACTCTCTTTCCACGGTGAATAACCAAATTCGAAATATGCGCAACTTACAGACCAGGAGGATATTAAATGGGCAGTTTAGTTGTTTTCCCATTCAAATCAGAGGATGTTGCGGTTTTCCAAAAGAATATCCGTGAGACCATCGCTCATCCGCGGGTGAAGTCAGTGCTCTGCGTAGGCTATGAGGAGAACGAGTGCTACAAGGAGATAGAGGCGGCCATTCCATCGATGGAGACGGAGAGCAACAAGGAGATCCACCTCATCCTCCAGGAGCGGCTGGGAAACAAGCGTCCGGGAAAGGGCGACGGGATGAACACCGCGCTCAAGTACTTCCTGGAGGAGACCGACTACGAGCGGCTTCACTTCTACGACTCCGATATTGAGACCTTCTCCCAAGAGTGGATCACCCAGGCCGAGCTGCCGGCAGATGATGGTTATCAGGTGGTCAGGCACTACTTCCCGCGGGCTTCTACCGATGCCATGGTCACCTGGATGATCACCAAGACCGGGTTTGCCATCCTCTGGCCGAATACAGAGCTTCCGTTCATCGAACAGCCCCTCGGGGGTGAGCTCCTCCTCACAAGAGAGGTAGCGGCAAGGCTGTATGAGGACGAGCGGGTCCTCCGCCAATCCGACTGGGGGATTGACACAGCATACACCTGGATCATGGTTGCAAACGAGTTCAGCCTATATGAGACTTATGTGCCGATCGGTAAGGTTCACAAGCTCTACAAGACGTTGGCTGACTTGCAAGACATGGCTATCGAGTGTTTCAGCACCATTCAGCAGCTAAAAGGTGAGAAAGTTGATACAGTGGGAATGACTCACCGTGTGGAGCGGCCAGGGCCGGTCCCTGACAGGGTCAAGGAGAAGACCGCCTATGACTTGGAGGGGAGTCTGCAACTCCTCATGGAGGGCTGGTCAAACAAGCAGCTTGAGCTTCTCAATCACTTCTCCCAGGGTGTCCGCGAAGGGATGTCAGAGTGCCAAAGAAGACCCCGCTTCACGTTTATGGACGCGGAGAGTTGGTATGAGACCTACAAGGTTCTGCTTGAGTATTTCGATTCTACGGATGAAGATTGGCGGGAGTTGTTGTTCAAGCTTTGGATTGCCCGGGTGCTCAACTACACCACCAAGGTAGCGCTCAGGGGCTACGATTACGCACTCTTCTATCTCTACCAAATGGTTGAGGGATTTGTCAGGATGTCAAAAGGGGAGAGGAGTGGAATCTGAGGCGTTTGCGGTAGTAATGGCCGGGGGAGGCGGGACGAGACTTTGGCCCCTGAGCACAAAAACAAGCCCTAAGCAGTTCCTTCACCTTAGCAAGCGGAGCCTGATCCAGAAAACGGTTGATCGAGTCTTGCCTCTCTTTCCTTTCGAACGAATCTGCGTGGTTACCGTCAGAGGGCAAGGTGAACTTATCAGAGAGCATCTACCGGAGATTCCTATAGAGAACATCCTTGAAGAGCCCATAGCTTGCAATACCGCACCATGCCTAGGGTTTGCAGCGACCTTTCTAAAGCGAATCGATCCTACTGCTGTCATGGTCTCTCTTCCTGCCGACCACTTTATCGAAAAAGAGGGGCGCTTACGCCAGGCGCTCACCCTGGGGATGGAGGTTGCTCAAAAGGGGTATCTTGCCACCTTGGGGATCGTTCCTGATTACCCTGCTACCGGTTACGGCTATATTGCTGCCGGGGATGTTCTTTCGGGATCACAGGATGTCATCAAGGCGTACCGCGTGGAACATTTCACAGAGAAGCCCTCCCTATCGAGAGCGAAAACGTTCCTCGATGAGGGAAACTACTATTGGAACAGTGGGATCTTTATCTGGAAGGTCGAACGCATCCTGGAAGAGATAGCGCGTCATATGCCAGAACTCTACAGCGGCTTAAAAGAAATTGAGAAGCATTGGGAGACGCCCGATTCAGAACAGGTCGTAACAGAGGTTTACAGGGGTCAAAAAGCTGTCTCCATCGATCATGGGGTAATGGAGAAGGTGTCGCGGATAGCTGTCATCCCGGTAGAGATGGGCTGGAACGACCTCGGCGACTGGAATTCCTTAAGCTCTGTTTTGGAAAAGGACGGAGATGGCAATGCGATCCATGCCAAGCATATCGGGATAGATACCAAAGATTCCACGGTCTTCTCTTTGCAGGATAGGTTGATCGCTACTATCGGGCTTGAGGACATCGTTATTGTTGATACCCCTGAAGCACTCCTGGTCATGGATAGGAGTAGGGCTCAGGCAGTAAGGGATATAGTTGGCAGAATAGAAAGAGAGATGTAGATCAGAGCTTCAGGGTAGCGCAGTTACGGAGCTTCTACTTTTTTTGAGGCGGTGAGAATTCTCGAATGAGCAACATTGGTATTTGCCATTATAAAATTGGAGATACGGATGGGGTTTCGCTCGAGATGGAGAAGTGGAAGGTCGCCCTGGAGGGATTGGGGCACACGGTGCACCTCTGTGGCGGAGACCTCGGGAAGGCTGAAGGGTTCCTCATCGAAGGGCTATATCACCATCGTGAGAATATCGAGAGGATACATCGTAATGCCTTTGATCGGCTCACTGACTACGATAGCGAGGCAGCCCTGGAGAAGGAGATCCTCGATCTGGCCGATCGGATAGAAAAGGGTCTTTGTTCGTTCATCGACGAATTTTCCCTTGACCTACTCATTCCTAACAACGTCTGGTCGATCGGCGTGAACCTTCCTGCCGCCATTGCTTTCGCGCGTGTGGTTCGTAAACGGGGGATTCCCGCTGTCGCTCACCATCACGATTTTCACTGGGAGATGTTCCGAGGGATGACGCCAACGTGCGCGGTGGTGCAATGCATTGCCCAAGAATACCTCCCTCCCAAAGATCCATTGGTCGCCCACGTGGTGATCAACAGCCTAGTCCAAGCGGAGCTTCGCCAAAGGAGTGGGGTGGAGTCCACCATCGTTCCGAACGTGTTTGACTTCGCTGGCGAGCCATGGGGCATTGACAAGTACAACCGTGATTTTCGGGAAACCATCGGAGTCACCGAGAACGACATCGTTGTACTTCAAGCCACCCGGATTGTCGAACGCAAGGGGATCGAACTGGCCATCGACTTCGTCGAGGAGCTCAACGAGCCCTCCAACATCGCCAAGTTACAGGAGGGCGGGCTCTACGATGGAAGGCGGTTCACGAAAGAAGATCGGGTTGTCCTCGTCCTTGCCGGATACTCGGAAGACAGGACGGGAAACTACCTTTCACGATTGAAATGGAAGATTGATCGAGCGGGGATCGAGGCTCGGTTCATCGCGGAAAGGGTCCGTTCGCGGCGCGAAGAGAGCGACGGAGAACATCTCTACTCCCTTTGGGATTGCTACGTCTTTGCCGATCTTGTAACTTACCCTTCTCTTTTCGAAGGTTGGGGGAACCAATTTCTTGAGGCTATCCGTGCCAAGCTGTCCGTTGTTATCTTTGAATACCCCGTGTACCGAGCGGATATTCGTGAGAAAGGTTTTGACGTGATCTCTCTTGGGAGTCAGGTAGAAGGTACCGACGAGTCGGGATTGGTCTTTATCAGCGAGGAAAAGATTCGTCGTGCAACGGAGAAGGCCGTCGAGGTTCTTACCGATTCTTCAGCGCGACAGGCGATGGTCGATCGAAACTTCGACTTAGGGAGAGAATACTACAGCTTGGAAAGCCTGGCGCAGCGGTTGGATAACATCATGAAACAGACAGGAAACTCATAGGACTCGGAATCATATTGGAGGAAGGTATGGACAGAAGTTCGCTTGATATTGTCGTTGGAATTTGCACCAAGAACTGCGCCGATACTGTTGTTGGCGTGCTCAAGACGGTCGATCGCGGCCTTACACAGTTCTTCCCCTCCAAACGCATTCTGATCATCGTCTCCGATGGTTTTTCTACCGATGCTACGCAGGAGAAGGTGCAAACGACGGAGACGACAACGGAGGTCATGTTCACTCCTCAAACCGGAGGGCTTGGGAAAGGGAATGGCGTCCGCACGATCCTCGATATCGCTCGGGACCGTGGTGCTTCCGCGGTCGCCCTGGTCGACGGAGACCTAACGAGCATCGAATCAAATTGGGTTCACAAGCTTGCCGGGCCGATCCTGGCGGGAAGGGATCTGGTCGTCCCCTACTACCTGCGTCATCACTGCGATGGGGTGATCACCAATCAGATCGCTTACCCATTGACCAACGTTCTGTTCGGTGTGGGGGTGCGGCAGCCGATCGGCGGGGAATACGGTATCTCCGCGCGTTTGTTGGAACGCCTCCTCCAGCACGAGCTCTTCCCCGAGAAATTTGGGATCGACATCTTCATCACCCTGGTCGCCACTGCGGAGCAGATGGAGATCGCCGAAGCGGTTCTGGGAGTGAAAGAACACGAATCCACCAAGCAATACGCGGACCCGGACAAGCTGCTGGTCCCGATGTTCTATCAAGTCGTCGGGACCCTCTTCCGATTGATCAATTACTACCACGACTACATCGAGACCGTGCATGAAGTTCGCCCGGTAGAACGATTGGGAGAGATGCCCGACAAGCGCCCCGGAGCGATCACGGTCGATCAGGAGGACCTCCTCCGGCGGTTCAAGGATAAGTACGGCGAGCTGATGGGAAAGAACGCGGCCTTCCTCGGAGATCTCCGAGAGGACCTAGACCGTATTGCTTCCCGTGAACTCGATAACTATTCCTTTCCTCTTCCTCTTTGGGTCAAGGCGGTCTACCTGGCGATCGATGCGTTCTCCGCTTCGGAAGACCTCAAGATCCTCGACGTCTTGCGCGTTCTGTGGCAGGGCAGGTTCTTGAGCCTGGTGCGCGAGACGGAAGCGATGTCAGATGAGGAAGCGGAGGCCCACATCCAAGGGCAGCTTACCACCTTTGAGAAGCATCGCTCGGCTTTATATGATTAACACACATAGCGAAGCCCGTGATCAGAGATGAGTGACTAGTGATTGAGTGATCGGGAGATCGGATGATTTAGAGATTGGAAAATTAAATAGGTAAGGAGGAGCGGTGAGAGAGGAGAGGGATCTTCGCGCTGATCTTACGCGGATCGCCCGGGTGGCCCTGGCAGAGGTTGCACCTGAGACCTGCCTGCGCCGAGCTGTGCTCCTTGATGGGGAATATCTCAGCATTGCGCAGGAACATTTTGATCTTGCGCAAATAAGGCAGATCGTCGTTGTGGGCATGGGGAAAGCCTCGGCTCGGATGGCCGCCACCTTGGACGACCTCTTGGGAGAGCGGATCTCCGGTGGGTTCGTGGTCACTGCCGACGGATACAGGGTTCCCACCCGGAGAGTGGAGGTCGTGGAGGCTTCCCACCCCGTTCCCGATGCGCGTGGCCGAGCGGCCGCAGAGCGGATCGTGGCCCTTGTCGAGGAGGCGAACGAGGAGGATCTCGTGATCGTTCTCATCTCCGGGGGAGGTTCGGCTCTTCTCCCGCTGCCCGCCTCCGGGATCACTCTCTCCGATCTTGCCGCGATAAACGAACTCCTTCTCCGCTCCGGGGCGAAGATCCAGGAGATCAATACGGTGCGAAAGCACCTCTCGCAGGTGAAAGGCGGACAGCTTGCGCGACACGCCTTCCCCGCGCAGGTCCTTACTCTCGTTCTCTCCGACGTGCCCGGCGACCCCTT
>Ga0307433_1001787_pt1 | contig 11036 bp, 20 predicted proteins | sample SalMarWE160210MG_FD_202166 | JGI IMG/M metagenome (GOLD analysis project Ga0307433, IMG submission 202166) | Salt marsh sediment microbial communities from the Plum Island Ecosystem LTER, Massachusetts, United States - WE1603-210 | ecosystem: Environmental > Aquatic > Marine > Intertidal zone >...
GGGAAAAGTACAGAGTTTAATAAACTCAATTAATCAAACAGGATTTTGGGATAACATTTTGGGAAGGCAAAATAATGACCATGTTGAAATTGCCTACGGACATCATAGGCTTGTGGCGTTGCAGAGAGCCTTAAAACCAATAGACTATATTGATATTCCTGTTAAAGATTTAGATGATTCTATGATGATTAAAATTATGGCAAATGAAAATGATGAAAGTTGGGGAACGAGTCCAAAAATTATAGATGAAACGGTGATGGTTGTAAGGCATTATCTTAAAAAACATCCCGAAGTGATAAAAACAAAAAAACCAAAACTTCGTATTGATTATATTTATGCACCTGAAGCACTTCAGATATCAGAATTTTTGGATGGAAACTGGTCAGAAAGGAGAGTTTTTGCTTCACTCCAAAGACTTAATTTTATTGCAACAGGAGAGCTTGATAAGGAATCTATTGAATCATTACCCTCTGATGAGTCTGCAAGGAATTTTGTTAAGGCAGTAAAACAGATAAAAAACGTTACTCCAGAACAACAAAGAGAAGCTGCTAAAAAAATTGTCCAAAATCAATCGTTTGGGGAATCAGCAGTTAAATCTGTATTACTTGATGAGAAATATAGAGGTAAAAAAAAGAAGGAAGATAAAGAAGAAAAGCACATACTTGAACTTAAATTTATGATGATAGAATGCACAAACATTATGAAGAAATTAAATAGTAAATTCACAATATTATATGACTATCAAACAGAGCATAACCTTAATTTTAATGAATATAAAGATTTACCAGAAGCACAATATTTCAGAAATCAAATGCTTACATTAATGAGCAAATTAAGGCAATTTGCCAAGAGAGGAGGTGAACAAAATGACAAGAGAGAAATCAAATAAATCGCTGGAGATAGCTAATATTCTTAATGAAAATAAGCACAAAAGACTAAGTGTATTAGAGATATCGGCAATATGGAATAACATGGAAACAGAACAAATAGATAAAATAAAATCAGATGAAGCGAAAAAGAAAATTCTTGATTATACAAAAACGTTTATTACGCATGCCAGAATGATTATTGAAGAAGATTGGGGAGGGTTTCTTTTACCTAAGAAAATAAATAAAGTCCTTAAATATAAAATTGCTACAGAAGAAGATCTTGAAGATATAAAGCAGCAAATAATTCGATATAATACGCTTGGTGTTAGAGCAAATAATCGTTTTACATTAAGACTTGGTAATCTTAAAAAATTAGGATTATTAACTGAAAAAGAAAAAGAAAAATTACTAATTAATTCTTCTAATTTAAACTAATCATCAATAAAAGGCAAGTCTGTGACTTGCCTTTGGAATTATATTTTTATTTATTTGGCTATTTTTATTTTAAGGGAGAAAAATGTATACACAAAAAGCTTTTATACAAATTGTTAAAACATTCGGCTATACTCCAATCTTATCTAATGAAAAGATACTTTATGGTTTATCTGGAGGAAAGCTAAAAATAGATAATATCATAACTTTTAAAGAAAAACCTCAATATAAATGTAAAGTTTCTCAAAAGAATACTCAGAAATTATTAAATATTTTAAGGGGGTGAAAAGGTGATTAAAGAAGAATTCTTAGATAAATTAAAGGATATTGTTTCCAGATCAAACAACGAAAAAGATTATATAGAGTATTGCATGGTTGAAGATGTCGAAACATTGCTTGATGATTACGAAGAAGAAAAGGGGCGAGAAATTGAAAGAAGAAAAGTTAGAGCAATTAAGAAAGATATTCAGATCTACTGCTAAAAAAGTTTTTGATACCGGTTATGACAACATGATAAGGCTGAAAGAAACAGATGAATATTTTAATGTGGTGGCTGATCAATTAGCTTACGAAGTAAAAATAAGAATCAATAATAAATAAGGGGGTGATTTTATATACCGAGAACGGTATGCAAATTATTAAAATTTTAGGAGGTAAATAAAAGTGAAAGACATTGGTTTGAAAATATTAAATTTAAAAAGTACAAACATAAAAGGAATTAAAGCAATAGATATAACTCCAAAAGATGATGTAATAATTATATCCGGTAAAAATGGGGCTGGTAAAACCTCGGCCTTAGATTCTATTTGGTATATATTGTGTTGGAAAGCCGGGGCAAAAGCAACCCCAATGCCAATTAGGAAAGGCGAAAAAGAAGCAGAGGGTGAAGTAACTTTATGTGAGGATTTAACGGCCGAAGAAATCGCAGCGGGTAAAATACCGGAAGTCTTATTTGTCGTAAATAGAATATGGAAATCTAACGGAAACACCCAGCTAAAAGTAACTAACGGAAAAGGCCTAAAGTATACTACCCCTCAAAAGCTGTTAGATGATTTTATCGGGTATCTAAGTTTTGATCCACGGTTATTTTCGCAAATGAAGGGAAGGGAACAACGGCAGGTTCTTATTGATTTAACCGGATTTGATATTACTGAAATAGAAAAAAAGATTGCTTATCTATACGATCAAAGGTTAGAAAAAGGCAGAGAGGTTAAATTATTATCCGGTAACCGGGAGGAAATAACCATTAAAGATTTACCGGAAGACCTAATATCGGTAGATGATATTAACAATGAATTGCAGGAAGCTATGGTAATTAATACTAAAATAGATGATTCAGTAAGAAATATAGAACGGGCACAAAAAGAAATAGAAAGATTAAATGATCTTATTTCTTCAGGTAATGATTATATACAAACCCACGAAAAAATACCGGTTGATTCTCTAAGGGAAAAATTGGCCGAATCCCAAAAAATAAATGAGCAGATAAGGGCTAGGGATCGTAATAGGATAGCGGATAGAAAAGAAAATAAGGCCAAAAACGAATATAAAGATTTTACCGATGAAATAAATGAGCAAGTTAAAATAAAAGATGATGGCCTAAGAGAAAATTGGCATAAAATCCCCGATCAAAAACTAAGCCTAATCGAAGATGGTATAGCCTATGATGGTACTCCATACTCCCAAATAGCGTACTCAGAACAGTTAAGGATCTGTATAAAAATAGGAATGGCCTTAAATTCTAAATTAAAGGTTTTAAGGATTTCAGATTGGACTTTATTGGATAACAAAAGTAAAGAAATTGTCCGCCAAATGGCCAGAGAATTCGGTTACCAGATCTGGGCGGAAGAGGTGGATGACACTGGTACAATTGGATTTTATATCGAAAATGGAGAAATAAAAGCCGAAAACGAAGATGCACCGTTTTAACGTGAAAAATAATATTAGGAGATTATTACTGTGGTAAACAGAAAAGAGATAGACAGAAGATATTATCTTGGACATAAAGAAAAAATAAAAGAAAAAAATAAAAAATTCAGAGAAGAAAATCCTTTATATTCTAAAGAATGGTGGAAAAATAATCGTAAGAAACAAAGAAAATATCGAAAGGAATGGAAGGAAAAGAATATAAAGAGAGCAAAAGAAATCTGGGATAAACACTATATGGAAAATATTGCAAATATAAGAGTGAGAGATAAAAAATTTAAAAAGGAGAAATACCACAATGATTTAAGTTATCGTATTAACGATTTAATGAGCAGGGCAATAAGACATTCTCTAAAAGGTAATAAAAATGGTAAACACTGGGAAAAATTAGTTAAATATACAACAGAAGACTTAATCAAACACTTAAAGAAAACAATACCAAAAGGATATAACTGGCAAGACTTTTTAAAAGGTAAATTACATATTGATCATAGAATACCTAAGAGTATATTTAATTTTGATAAACCAAATCAAATCGATTTTCAGCGATGTTGGGCTTTGGAAAACTTAAGATTATTACCTGCAAGAGAAAATCTAATAAAAAGTAATAAATTAATAAGACCGTTCCAACCTGCATTAAAAATCTAAAAATTGGGGAGGAAAATTAATGAGTCTAAAGTCTATTGCTAAATACAGAGCAAGAAAAAACGATACTAGTATTAAAGAAGAAATGAAATGGCTCAAAGCAAAAGAGGAAATCGATTACGAAAAATTATTTGGGGCCGAAGTAAAAATAAACAAATATGGCCGCAAAATAAAAAAATTCAGGAGGTAATTTTAAATGAATAATACTGGTGGTACAAGTTTTTTTAAACGATTTACTAAGATTGTAGGTGATCATCCTATTAGTAGTATCCGGAGGCTAACTTGGAAGGGTAAAATCCGGTTGGGGATAAAGGTTCCTACTATAGCAAAAGATAAAGATAAAAAGTATATAAAAGATAAGAACGGAGATTTCGTACAGAAACGAGACAAGTATGGAGAATTGGAATTCCACCCTAAAGATGTTCCTCACTTTGTATGCCCTAAGGAAGTTAAGGCAATGTTCGGAGATAAACCCACTGAATTAAAAATAGCTTTTCCTTTATCCGGTTTAGACGAAAACGGTTTACCGGATATAGGAGGTCTATTTCCACAAGCCTATAAATGGTATGGAAGCTCCAGGGGACTCAAATGTGTGGGGAATGGAGAAAGGGCAATGAGGGCAAACGAAAAAGGGATTTTTGAAGAAGTGGAATGCCCCTGCGATAAGTTTGGCCAAAAGGATGGTTGTTCTAAGCGGGCCAGCCTTTTCTTTTTTATCCCCGATATATCAATGGGTGGTATTTATGTAATTGATTCCGGCTCCTGGAATACTATGGTTGATGTCCAGAGTGGGATTTACCTGGCTTTAGAACTACTAAAAGATCCTATAACTAACCGATATAACAGTATTACAATGTTGCCTTTTAAGTTAAGGCGAATGCAAAAGGAGACCCAGCACGAAGGTAGAAAAGATAAGCACTGGCCTTTAACCTGTGAATTGGATTTGCCTATACCGGAAATAAAAAAGATTAGGGAAGGTCAGACATTATTCTTAGGCCAAAAAAGAATATACCAGCTCCCTGATATTCCAGACGAGAATCCTAAATCAGATAGTGAAAAAGAGGGGGCGGTTATAGGTGAGCCGGAGCCCGAGGAGAAAATTAAAAAAGAAGTAGAAAAAGAAGCTGGGGATCAAGAAAAGAAAAAAGAAAAACCGATAAAAGAAGAATTAAAAAGGCAGGATTTAAAAAAAGAGGCTGAGGGATCAAAAGCCCAAGAAGCCCAGCTAAAGAAGGATCGGGAAGAAGGAAAGGGCAAACTCAAATCTTATCAAGAATCGAAAGAAACTTATAAAGAAAAGGTTAAAGAAGAAACTAAAATCCTACTGGCTATATCGAAACAAGCCCAAAAGGCCGGGATTGATAGCTTTGAAAAACTGGTTAAATTTGCTGTAGATATGGGAATATTTAAAACCATGCTTAGAGAGCCTCTGGCTAGGAAGGTTTTAACTTCTAATAAAGATAAATATAACCAACTCATGAAAGCCCTAGAACCACCTAGCGAAGGGGATAAAGAAAAATTAGATAAGATGTTTGAAAGATTTAATAAGGCTGGGCTGGATACCTGGAAAGAGATTGCCTGGTTTGCCTGTAAAGCCGATGTAAAAGAACCGGGAAGTCCGATTGAGGAATTAAAACAAACCTTACTTGATAATCCGGAAGCAGTAGAAAAAATAATAGATATGGCGAAAAGTGAAGAGAAACAAGAGAAACAAAATCAGGAAATTGCTGATAAAGATATACCGGATTAAAACGGCCGCAATTGAAAGGTAGCCATGTTTATCTTTCTAGGCCTGGGGGAGTAGGAATGGGTATGCAATCGAAGCTACTTCCCCGCTGATATTATATTTTATATTTTATATAAATGCACAAAAAAAGTGTCAAAATCGTTGATCATAAACAGGGATTTTTATATACAAAATGCACAAAAAAAAGGTAATTAAAATGAAAAAATCAATCATACTAATTGAAATTATAATATTAATCTTGCTAATTTATATCGCTATACCAAAACAGGGGAACGGAAAAGAGGTTAAATATTTTATCTTGGAGGCTACCGGGTATTACCCGGGCCCCGAGTGTACTTACCCTTTTGATGATGGTTTTACGGCCATTGGCGACGTGGCTGGTAGGGGATCGGTCGCTATAGACGATAAGAACGGTCCTCTACACATGGGTCAAAAGGTATGGATTGAAGGTTATGGCTTTGGCAAGTGTAATGACCGGGGATCAGCAATTAAAGGCTGGAAGGTAGATTTATGTTTTGAGACTTATGAAGAGGCTAAAAAGTGGGGCCGGAGATTGACAAAAGTTTATTTGATTGAAGGTGAAAATGAATGAGAACAAAAGGCTTTGATCGATTTTCGTTGTGGCTAGTTATTATTGATGTTTTAATATTAATTGTGGTCTATTCAATTTTAAGTAAATTTTGAGGAGGTAATTAAATTGAGAACACAAGAAGAAATAATAAAAAGAATTGAGGTAAGAAAAAAGGATGATCTACTCGGTTGGGAGATAAATGAATATATATGCTATTTAGATTACGAAAATGCTAAACCCTATTTAAAAAAAGATGTAACTAAAGAAAGCTGGGGGAATCGAAAGGAAAAAGAACCTGTAAAAAAAATTAAAGAATATATGGATTTTGCCTGGGAAAAAGCTAACGATTGCCGAGGAATAAGTGCGGGCAGATCACTTATGCATATGAGAGCCTGGCTATGGCTAGATAGCCAGGATGAATTCTTAAAGAAGTGGAATAATTTAGAAAATTATGAATTCTATGGTAAACCCCAATTAAAAGCTATTTGTGAATTATATGGTATTGATTGGAAGAAATTTGATGATGGGGTAAGAACGAATATAGGTTAAAAAAAATCGAATCTAGGCGATCCGGCTTTCTCTCCAGGGTTCTCCGGATTGCCGATTCCTGCTCCTTTGACCATATTTCAGGGGAGCAGGGCTGATTAAAAAAGGGGGTGAATGCCTTTGATTGTGGTCTAAGATCTCTTTGTAGTTTTCTAAGAGTGCTAAAAGAGGCGGGGGCAGGTTTTTATGGCTATTTTACCTGTCCCCGTAAAAAGGAGATAGATTGAAATGATCAATAAAGATTATATCGATTATTTAAAAGGATTCAAAATGGATGTTTATAAAACTGTAAAAGATAATCCCGATTGGCTCAAATACAGAATAGAACGGAATGAAAATATAAACGAAATAATCAGGCGGTTAAATATACTCAATGAAATTTATAAAGTTGCTAGGCCGGTTAGAGAATTTGAAGTCATTACTAAACGAGAGCGTCTAGTTATATTATATGATATTTGCCAGGCCTTAAAATCTATTGAAAAAAGGAAATAAAATTGATAAATGATCCCAAAAGATTCTACTCCAATAAAAAACAAAATATTGATAGATATACTTGCTAGGGGTCTATTAAGCAAAGATGAGATGAGGATAATATTTTATATTATCCGGTGGTCCTGGGGTTTTAATGGAGTGGGGAGAAGGCAAGACTGGACTAAGGAATTAAATAAAAGAAAAATAGCTGATGATATAGGAATGTACGAAAGTCATCTTAATAGAACTATTAATAAAATGATTATTGAAAATAAAATAATTATAAAAGGCAAATGTTATCAATTTAACGAACATTATGAAAAATGGAAAAACTTACCAAAAAGTCAAGTTTTAAAGAATGGTAAAAAACTTACCAAATTGGTAAGTAAAACTTACCAAAAAGTTAAGGTAAACTTACCAAAAAGTCAAGTAAAACTTACCAAAAAGTTAAGTTTAGATGTATCTAACAATCAAGAAAACCATATAAAAAATAAGGATCTCAAAAAGGGCGAACATTTGTCTAAAGATAATAAAGAAACTCTTAAAGATAATAAAAGAATAATATCCTCGCAAATTAAAAATTTACTGGGACTATTCCCGGAAATAATTCAGGAGAGAATCCAAGTTTACTGGGATAATGCAGCACAAAAAAATAAAACCGGAATAATTACTGAAGGTAGAAAATTGACCTTATTAAATGAACTTTACAATCTCATGAAACGGACCAACGACAATAACCTTTTTGAATATGCTCTAGAAACCGCCAATAGATATGGAGTAGCCAATATAGGATACCTGGGGGCAGTTATAAAAAATAAAATTACTGAGGTAATTGAATGATAAAGAATAAAGATATTTTAGAAAAAGTAGAAAAAATAATTGAGATTGGAAATATAAAAGACAGAAGAATTATAAAAAATATTATTAGTTACGGATTTGAGAAGAGAAAAATAGAAACAAGAGAAAAAGAAGAAAGGGATAAATTATCTATAAGTTTAGCAATAATGGAATCTTTAGGAGATTTGTTTATCTATAAAAAAACATCCATAGAAAAGTATATGGCCAATGCAATGTCTGATACCGATCTTCCTATTGTAGAAGAGCAATATAAAATCGGGACAAAAAGAGTGGACTTTGCCTATCCGGAACAAAAACTGGCGGTAGAATGTGATGGCTACAAATGGCATAAACAGGATAAAGAACAGATAGAAAAAGACATTGAAAGAGATAAATATTTAGCTAAAAAAGGATGGCGGGTATTACATTTTAGCGGAGTGCAGATCAGGAGAAATATTGAAGGATGTATTAAGGAAATTAAAAGAGCTTTATTTATTAAATAAGGCCCTTCTGCAAGGTAGAGTCAGGTGTTTTCCCAAAACCCGGACTTTGGCCCCTGCTCAAGTACCTAAACAGAAGGGCCTTTTAAAGAAAGGAGATAAAAGTTAATGAGTATAAATCTTACTAATATAAGAATCAAAGCTGAAAAGGAAAAAATAATCAAGATGTATAAAGATAATATCCCAATATTGGATATTGCCAAAAAGTATGGAGTAGTCTCAACTTCTCTTTGGCGACATTTAAAAAAGTGGGGTGTGCCAATAAAACGCAAACCACGTGAGCCACACCATTATAGGGATAGAAAAATTAAGAGAGTTAAGCGAATTTTTAGCCCGGAACTGTTGGCTAAAATGAAGGAGAATACTAGGATAAACGATAAGCATATAAAATTTTATGGAATAGTCGAAACCGGTAAAGATAAGTTTATGGTCCGGAATATATTAAAAAAATCGAAGGCGGTTGCAAATGAATAAAAATTTGGAGGAATTAAAAGAACATAATGAAGATAATTTTTTTGAGGGATTAGGTTTGCAGAATTTCACAAATAATTATATTATTCCAATTTTAGAAGATTTTGAAAAGCGAATATCTGAAATTGAGAGAAGATATATAGATTTATGGCATCCAGAACATCACGAGATTAATGAAACTGGCGGGGTAAATAATATCAAAATTATCTTAAATGATCCAAAATTAAAAAAGAAGGAGAAATAAATTGTGAAACCCAAAGTTAATATCAAATCCAATTTTTCTAAAACTATCGTGGAAAGGGTATTTGATGAGGCCACTTTTATATTAAAAAATAATGCAACCCTAAAGACTACTGCTCTAAAATTTAAAGTGTCTATAACAACTGTTTGGCGGGATATGAGAAAAAGGCTATTGCTTATAAACCCGGCCCGATATGAAGATATTGACTATTTTATCGATTCCCATAAAAAGGGTGTTTAGCATGAAGAAAAAATCGAAAATCATAAAAAAGAAAAAATGGCTCAAAAATAGACGAAGGGAAAAGAAAATCAGAAAGCAGCAAAATTATAAGTCTAAAACACACAAAGGAACCGGGCCATTTAACCTGACCCAAAATTTAATAAGGAGAGAACAAGAGGAAAAGGAACAAAAGGAAACTGAACTAAAAATAAGGAAAAAAATATTAGGTTAAAAGAGGGAGGCAAATAATTAAATGAATACGAAAGAAGCGATAGAATTTTGTAAATATATGATTGAAAGTAATGTCGTAAAAGGTAGGGACGAAAAGTATAAGAGTATTATCGCTTTGCTTCAACAAGAAACAATAGATTGGAAAGATAAATTTTATGAACTTGAAGAAGAATTTGAAAAAGTAGAAAGAGAGCTTAAACGTGAAATAGAACATTGGAAATCTAAATATTACAATAAGGGAGTGTAATTAAATGAATAAACGAAGCATAGAAATACTTAATGCAATAATCGAGAATGAACCATTAAGGGATGAATACGATTGTAAATTAATTATTATTGGAAAAACAAAATTTGACTCAAGAATAAATGTGCCAAGCGGAGCATTTTTATCATTTGATAATTTAAGAGCTGGAGATTTCTTTGAAATTTATAGATACAAAAAAAGCCTGGAAGAGAAGGAAGTTAAAAAATAATGTTATCAAAAGCTATTTCAAAATATGAGACCCGGGACCGCTGTCCCTTCTGGACGACTAATTATTTGGCTACCGGCTATTGTAGATTTAATAATGAAGAATGCCACGCGTCTAAGGCCTGCCTATATATGGACGGAAGTGTAAAATGTAATACGCACAAATCATTAATAAAACTGTCTGAAAAATTAAAACTTTCTATTGATACATTTATGCTTTTTCCAAAAGGGGAGAATGTAAGATGAAAAATTATTAAAATAAAAAAGAAGGTGATTAAATGAGCTTAAGATGGGGTAATGAAAAAATTAAAGGATTTAGCAGCCCGGTTAAAAAAGCAGAAGCGGTTAACGACTGGGCCTGGTGGGGTATTTTTGCAGCAATAATTCTCATGGAAGTTATAGCGATATTAAAAATGTCAGGAAAGATATAAAGTTGAAGATCGGTTTGTTTGATATAGATAGCAAATATCACAATTTGGCTCTAATGAAATTGTCTGCTTATCATAAATCAAAGGGCCATGAAGTAGAATTTTATCAACCTATTTTAAAATCAAGTTATGATAAAATTTATGTCTCAAAAATATTTACTAAGAGAAATATTAATGAAGGATATATACCTGAAGATTGTATTATAGGTGGATCGGGGTTTGATTTGAAATTAAGGTTACCGGATGAAATAGAACATATAAAACCTGATTATGATTTATATAATCTTAATTATTCTTTGGGATTTACCACCCGGGGCTGTATCAGGAATTGTAAATTTTGTATAGTACCGGAGAAAGAAGGGAAGATCAAAGAACACGCGGAAGTGGAAGAATTTCTAAATCTTAAATCAAATGTAGTGATTTTGTTAGATAA
>Ga0307433_1001790_pt1 | contig 11022 bp, 7 predicted proteins | sample SalMarWE160210MG_FD_202166 | JGI IMG/M metagenome (GOLD analysis project Ga0307433, IMG submission 202166) | Salt marsh sediment microbial communities from the Plum Island Ecosystem LTER, Massachusetts, United States - WE1603-210 | ecosystem: Environmental > Aquatic > Marine > Intertidal zone >...
GCGCAGCGTTTCAGCCCCGGCGTCCGACGCGAATACAGGTCAACATGGGCCGTATGCTTGTGCAGCACGGCCACGATCTTGTCGTTCAGGAACACCGCGCACCCTTTGAAGCGATGTGTGGTGTCACCTTCCTCAACGTGCACCCAGCCGCTCTTCTGCGCCAGCGTTTTCTGTGAGAGAGGAGCGGCCGCCTCTGTCGGAGCATCGTAGATGCGCGTAAAGGGCTCCACGTTCGTCCGTTGCTTCTTCTGTTCAGCCGCGGCGGCCTGCCGGACCAGCAACAGGGCGACTGCCAGTGTCGTCAGTGCAAACCTCCAGCGTACCGTTCGGCCCATGGCTGGTCCCTTTCCCGGCATGTCTCGAATGGGTTCCCGCACACGGTCGCCGCAGACCATCCCCGGGCGTTGTACGTTCCTATCGATTCACGGATCCGCCGCCAGTCACGGCCCGGTGGAGGTTGCGGGACGGGGGGCGACGATTTCAAAGGGTATGGCCGGCAACGCGCCGGTGGGTACGCGCCGTTTGGGTCTCGGTTTTCCGTCCTTGGGCTTCGGGGTGTATTCCATGAAGGTATTGACAATCAGGTTTCCTTTGAGGCCGGGTTTGACCTTCGCGGCATCGGTCGTCAGGAGAATGACGAGTCCGGCCTGCTCCGGAGCGACCTTCCGGATGGCGATGCCTTCCGGGGGTTCGCTCAATTCCAGTTGAACCTGCTTCGCGAACGACCCCTTGGGCGCGGCAAAGCGAACGCGCGCGGTGTCGCCTGCGGCAAGCCTCACGGGCGCGTCATCGAGCAGTTCCAGCGAAGACCCGTACCGTTTGCGCCCGGTGACCGAAACCATCCAGTCCTGCATGGGGACGAGATGGCGGTAGAGGAAGGCCTGCATCATGTCTTCGGCGGGGACGGCCGTCCGGCGGACCTGGCGCCCGTCGATCGTTGCGCGTCCCTGGAGGCACAATTCGACGGGTTCCTTCAGGGGCGCCTGCGGGACCGTCAGGGTGAGTCTTACTTTGTCCTGCCCCGCAGGGATCCAGCCGCCGCTCAACGCGAATCCCTTCGGCGTGTCCTTCAGGTTCAGGGCGATGTCACCGGAAAAACCGTCGCTGCGCAGGGCATAGACGGTGACGGGAACCGTCATGCCGGCGCGGGCATTGATGCCGGACGGCACGACACGCAACTCGAAATCGGGCCGCCGCGGGCCGAGGCGCAACCGGTACCCATAGGCTGTGCCACCCTTGTGCTGGGTATCGCCCAAATGGATCAGGTAGTCGGCGTCAGCGGGTAACGTGACGCTGAGTCGCGAATCCGCGTGATGGGTGACCAGTCCCGCGCCCTTGTCCTCATGATCGTCGTTGACCGCCAGTTGCTTGCCGGCGGCGTCGGTCACCTTCAGGATGGAGTCGAGCGGGGACTCGAGCCGTCGCGCCAGGACTTCCGCGACGACCTGGTCGCCGGCGCGGCCTGTGAAACGGAAGACGTCCCAGTCTCCGGGCCGGCCGATGCGGCCGTTGACGATGACGGGGAGTTTGACCTTCCGGGCTTTCCTCCCGTCATTCGGTTCCTTCTCCAGACATTCCGGCAGCGTGTCCAGCGCAAACGGCACGCGGTTGGAGACCCACGTGCCCCTGGAGACGGAAACCGGAAGGACTCCGGGCCGCTTCTTCTCGCCATCGACGGAGAGTTCATCAACCGGAAGATTCCATCCGGTGACGGCTACGGTAGTTTGCGCGCCGACCGGGCCGCCCAGCGGGAAGATGCCGGTCACAAACGGCACGTTGCCCAGGACGATGCGGTACACGAAATCCTCACGTCCGCGGTAGATGGCATCCTTGATCTCCAGGACGTACTCGCCGTCCTCGGGCACCTCGCAGGAGATGACCGGATCGGGATGGAACCGGAAGTCGTCCTGATACGCCACGACGTTCTGGTGTGCGTCGAAGAGAGTCAGTGTGGCCTGAAACCAGCCGGGGACGGCGTCGGCCAGATAGGGGGTGAGTTTTTGCGCGTCCACGGCGGCGACGAGGCGCGTGCCCTTGGTGGCCTTGAAACGGAAGCGATCCACGTCGCCGGGCATGATCTGTCCGTTGATGGCCACCGGCAGGGGACCCTCGATTCCGGCATCGGGCTTCTTGTCGTTCGGCTCCTTCTCGCAGTACTCCGGACACTGCCCGACCTGAAGGAAGAGCGGATTCGTGAATCCGGTCGGCGTTCTCAGGCGCAGTTGGCGCTCGCCGGACCTGGCGTCGGGGGATACCGTGACGCGGACCGTGACGGTCTCGTCAATCTGAGGATTAGGCTGCCGCTTGGGATCGAAGAGTTTCTTGCGGAGTTCGGAGAAGGTCGGCAGATCCACGTCTTTCAGGCCCATGGTCTGGGCGAAGGCCTTGAAGGCCTCGGCTACGGTGGCCTGTGTGTTTGGGGCTCCTTTCTTGGCGGTTTTCCCTTGGGGTTTGCGCAGTTCCCGCATCTTTCGGTTCAGGTCGCTGACCTGTTTCCGTGTGAGCGGCTTCTTGTGCTCGATGATCTTGGCCCGGACCCCTCCACCGGAGAAGTGGGCATGGGCCACGCCGTTCAGGTACTGCCCGCCGATGGTGATGTCGAAGGTGGTGCCCTGCCGGCCGCCCGCCGGGTAGGCATAGCCGATGTGCGGGTCTCGCGCCTGCGCCCGCGCGCCGGTCACGGCCGCAAGGAAGACCGCCAGACACACGGCCGTGTGCCATCGGAATGAACGACTCATGGCATGCTCCATCGCTTACGTGATTTCCTTCAAGCGTCCGCCCGTCTCGTAGCCTTCCTCGGCGGTCGGCGAGACATGGACGACCTTGCCCTGGGGATGCGGAAGCCTGGCGGCGGTATCGATGCCAAGCAGGTCGTACATGGTGGCGAGCAGGTCCCACGGATAGACGGGCCGGTCCTTGACCTGTTCGCCCTTTTCGTCGGAGGCGCCGACCACCCGTCCGCCCTTGAAGCCGCCGCCGGCGACCACGGCGGAGAAGACGGGGCCGTAATGGCTGCGCCCTCCATTCCACGGAGGCTCCCATTGGACCTTCGGCCCCCGTCCGAACTCGCCGCTCCACCAGATGATCGTGCTATCGAGCAGACCGCGGTCTGAAAGGTCCTGGAGCAGGGTCGCCATGCCCTTGTCCATCTCGGGCAGTTTCCGGCGCATGGTCTGGAAGTGCTCTTTGTGCGTATCCCATCCCTTGTAGTTGATGGTGACGTAAGGGACGCCGCGCTCGACCAGCCGGCGGGCCATCAGGCATGACTGTCCGAAGGTGTTGCGGCCGTATCGCTCGCGCAGGTCGTCCTTCTCTTCGGCAAGGTCGAAGACCTTTCCGGCATCGCCGAGGATGAGGTCGTACGCCTGGTCCTCGCACTTATCGAGCGCCTGGAGCCGCCGGTCGCCTTTCATGGCGCGGCCCAGCGCGTCGAGGTCGTGGAGGAGATTGCGCCGTGCCTTCTGCCTCTGCCTGGAAATGCCGGGTGCGGCCACGCCTTCGACGAGAAACTGCGCCTTGCCCGGGTCGCCGCCCGTGGCGAAGGGCTTGTAGCCCGACCCGAGGAACCCGGCTTCGGAGAAGCGTCCCTGTGGCTGAGTCAGGACGATGTAAGGCGGGATGAGGCCCTTGTATCCGGCATCATAGCCTTTGAAGAGGGAGACGACAGCCCCCGCGCACGGATAGACGTCCCTGCCGCCGGCCTTTCGCCCGGTCTGAACCATGTACGAGGCGGTTTCATGGGCGTTGACGCCGTGGGTCATGCTGCGGATGATGGCATACTTGTCGGCCTGCTTGGCCAGCAGGGGCAGCAGCTCGCCGATGATGATGCCGTCCACGTTGGTCTTGATCGGATGGTTCAGCGGTCCGCAATAGTCGCTGCCGGCGTCCGGTTTGGGATCGAACGTGTCGAGGTGCGACGGCCCGCCCCACATCCAGATCTGGATGACCGCCTTGGCTTTTGGCGGTTTGGCGGCGGCCAGAGCGGGCAGACGCAGGCCGTCGGCGAGCAGAAATCCGGCCGCTCCGCACAACCCGCGGCGCAGGACGGCGCGACGCGTCATCGGCGCTCGGGGCAGCCCCGGCCACGCTCTCTCTGAATCCGGAACCGGCAATCCGGTATCCGAACCATGGTCCGTACTCATGTGGTCCCCTTTGCTTGCGTGCGGCAAGGCCGGTCCGCATACGCGGTGACGGCCATCGGCATCATGGTTCAATACGATAGCCACTTCCGCCTTTGCACCGCTTGGTGGCCTTCCGAGGCCACCAGGAACCTGTGTGTGCCTCCTTCGCGGCGGCCTGGGAAGGCCGCCGCGCGGGAAGTGGCGTTGTCGTTTAGTGTCGGTACAGGAACTCCGCGCCGTTAATCAATGCCCAGGTCAGGTCAAACAAGGCTGCGGGTCCTTTGGCCTCACCGGACTCGGCATAGGCCTTCACGATACCCAACTCCTCTTGCGTCGGGAATCGCGAGAGAATGGTCAGGTAAAGCGCTGTTGCGGCGTTTCGCGGGTCCTTTTTCGCGCGCATGACCAGCGGTCGAAGCCTGGGGCTCCGTTCGATTTTCTGCCGGATATGGCTGGAGTTCAGGAGGTGCAGGCGTTGGGCGGCGGTGGGGTTGTTGTTCCGCTCCGACGCCAGGCCGGTATCGCGAGGCGGGCGCCCGAAGATTTCGAGAAACGGGCTCGTGATGCTGCCGTCCGGCAACGCGATCGACCGCTGATCGGCCGGCATGAACGTGAACGGTTCCGGGATGAGACTGGAGTACTCCTCGGTCGTCCCGGTGATCTGGCACAGCGCGTCGATCAGCACCTCCGCATCCAGCCGGCGTATCGGATAGAATGCGACGAGGGCCTCGCCGTCGGGGTGGTCGGTCCGTGGGATGGAGGACTGCTGATAGGCATGTGAGTTCAGAATGAGCCGATAGACGTGCTTCAGGTCGTAGCGGGCCGCGATCAGTTCCTTCTCGAGGCAGGCCAGGAGTTCGGGATTTCGCGCAGGATTGTCGGGACGGATGTCGTCGGGCTCATGGATGACGCCTCGCCCCAGCAGCCAATACCAGATGCGGTTCACGATGTTGCGGGCAAACCACCGATTCGTCGGCGCGATGAGCCAGTCGGCGAAGACCTCGCGCGGATCGTTCTCGGGGGACAGCCGCGCCGCCGTGCCATCCGGAAAAACGGCCGCTCCAAACTTCCCGGCGGCCGCGTCTTCGGCCGCCTTGACGGAATCGAAGAAGACGATCTCCTCCTTCCATTCCGCCGTGCCCTTGTACCCGATGTGGGAGAAAAACCCCGCCAGGCCCCGGCTTCGGTCCGCGCTCCACTTCTCTGCCCGGACCCCCATGAACGCCAGGGCCACCGCCTGGCCGATGGCCTGCGGCTCCTTGGTCTGGAGGGCGCGGTAGAAGTTGACCGGCGGCACGCGGAAGTTGCTGCCGCTCGCGGTAATCAGTTCCCGGACGAACCGGTCGTACGGCACGTTCTCCTTGACGCTGGTCCGGATCCACCGGGAGTAGGCCTGCGCCGCGTTGGGCCATAGGTTGATGGGGAATTCGGCCTTGACCCGCAGCAAATCGCCCCACTTCATGGCCCAGTAGTCGGCGAACTCCTTCCGCTCGAGAAGGCGATCGATCAGGGCGCGGCGTTTGCCCCTGTCCTTGTCCGTCAGGAACAGCCTGGCCTCCTGGGGCGTGGGCAGCGTACCGATGACGTCGAGGTAGGCGCGCCGGACAAACACCTGGTCGGTGCACACCTTTGCCGGTTGAATGCCCAACGTCTTCAACCGACCGAAGACCGCTTTGTCGATGCTGCCTTGGGGAGTCGGGTCGGCGCGGCCTTCAAAAAGCCGCGCCGGCGCCTTTCCCGTGCCCGCACCGGCCAAGGCCGCCATCAGAACAGCCGTCGCCATCATGGGGGTCGGCATATGTGCCCTCGGGGCCGAGTGTGCCCGCAATCTCCCGACCAGGCTCTGCCTGATGTTACAACGCTACTTCGCCTTCTTGTCCGCCTGGTGGCCTTCCCAGGCCACCAGGAACAGGCATAAACTGCGTTCGCGGCGGCCTGGGAAGGCCGCCGCGCGGAACGGGGCCGAGCATGGCCGCAATCTCCCGAACACGCGCTTGCCCACGACCGCGGCAAGCCATCGCATCCGGTCGTCTTGAGCGAGCGAGACGGTTCTCCGAGCCGCATTTACCTCAGATGTATGAACCCGCGCCGCAAGCACGCAGTACCGCAATTATCGCCAGCATTAACCGTCTCGCGGAAGGTCTTATTGCCGCCGCGCGGTTCGTGCAACAGGCCCCGTACGTCTTGTTTATGCTCCCGGTCGAGCCAATGGCCTGCGAGGCACGGCTGACGGGCAACAAGAAGCGCCTGCGGATACGGCGCGACGGCTTCCGGGCAGATAGGGCTTCCCCGGACCGGCCGTACGGGCTATCCTGAGTCCGAAGCCAAAACGAGTTCGGCTCTGACACGCCGTTTTGCCGAACGGGCTTGCCCATCTGCTCGCCATGTGGAGGAACCTATGATGGCTGGAAAACGCTGCCGCAACAAGAGGACCGGGCGACGGCAGTTCCTCTCGCACGTGTCCGCGGCTGCCGCTGCGTCGGGTCTGGCGTGGGCGGGCCAATCGGCGGGAGGTGCTCGGCCGGACACGCCGGCTGCACCTCTGCCGACCATCGCGCTCGGCACGCACCGGGTCACTCGGCTGGTGGCAGGCTGGAACCCCATCGGCGGCTATTCCTATCTTGGCCACCACACGGACCGCCACATGAAGGAGTACTTCACCGTCGAGCGAACCGTGGAGTTTCTGCTCCGCTGCGAACGCGAGGGGATCAACGCGCATCAGTTCTCCTCTTCGGACAAGACGGTCGAGGTGCTGCGGACCGCGCGCGAGCGTGGATCGAAGATGCACTTCATCTGCCTCCACTCCGGGCGATCCGGCATCCGCAAAATGATCGAGAGCACGCAGCCGATCGCCATGGTCCACCACGGCGGCGTGACCGACAGGCTCTTCGCTCAAGGAAAGAGCCAGGACGTGCACGATTACGTCAAAGAGGCCCACGACCGGGGCGTGCCGGCCGGCGTGTCCGCCCACAATCCTGACTGCATCAAGCGGATCGCCGACGAAGGTTGGAAAGTGGACCTGTTCATGACCTGCTTCTACTTCCTCACGCGGAAGAAGACCGCGCCTTCGAAAATGCTTTACCTCGGCTACCCGTTCTACGCGGCAGATCCACAGGCCATGACAGCGGTTATCCGCCAAGTGAAACAGCCCTGCCTCGGCTTCAAGATCCTCGCCGCCGGACGCAAGTGCGCCGACCAGCGAACGGTCAGGGAAGCATTCCGCTTCGCCTTCCAGCACATCAAGCCAACCGACGGCGTCATCGTCGGAATGTACCCGCGGTTCTTCGACGAGATCCGCGCCAATGCCCGGTACGCCCGGGAGTCTGGCCGCACGGGATAGACTCGTGCGCGGTTGGCGGATCGACGCGGCGGGTGCGGAGACCCGCCGGGCAACTTGGCGTTGTAGTACTATTGGCCGACCTTCAGCGACTGCGAGAACCCCCTGCGCCCTCCGTGCGGTATAGGGCGCCAGTTGGGCGAACATCTCCTCGATGTCATTCACCTCCAGCAGTCCGGCGCTTCGCCGCAAGGCGGGCAAAAGTGCCGGCCGGGTTTTTCGGGAACTTTCCGGCCGCCCGTGTGTCGAAGAACTCATAGGAGAGCGAGAGGCGAGAGCACCGCTTCCGGAAAGTGCTTGACAGGAACACAGGATCGGGTAGAATGTTCCTGGGCACGCGGGTGTGGAGCGTCCGGTTTCTGCCGGATGTTCTTCACTTCGCGTCTGCACGCAGCCGAGGTAGGAGCCAGGCCGATGAGAAAATGTCTGATTGCGGCTGGAGTTCTCGTGCTCGTCGGTGGCGCCGTAGCGGCCTACGCCGCCAGCACCGGCAAGGTCAAGGTGGCCACACTCGGGATGGTCGTCGGGATCGAGGTTCGTGGCCGCACGGCTCCGATCCCGCCCAACCGAGAGGTACCGCTGCCGGCGGGCGAGTACAAAGTCAAGAGCCTCAAACTGCACGCCAAGGGCATCTACAAGGGGAAACCCGTCATCTGGCGGATCGACGGCACCACGCCGCTCGGCAAACTTACCAATGTCGAAGTGGCGGGCGGCGAGACCACGACGGTCGAAGGCGGCGAGCCCCTGACGGTCAAGACGCCTGTGAGCATCTCCAAGAAGGGTCCGACCACGACCGTCTCGATCGGCCTCCAGTATATCGGGAAGGCCGGAGAGAACTACCGAAGCGTCGTTTACATGGGCCGCATACGAGCCCCCAGCCCCAAGATCCAGATCGTGGGTGAAAGCGGAAAGCCCATCGTCAGCAGCGCCTTCGAATACGGGTGAGGTGGGACCTGCCGGTACTCATGGCGAGTACCACCCGGAGCCAAAGGCACGTACACGATTAAGGTTCTGCCCAACCTCGGGCCGTTCAAATGGACGTACGAAGAGACGAAGTTCACGCTCGAGTAAGTCCAACGGCGGCGCAGTCATCGGCGGGGAAGCGATTCGGGCTTCCCCGCCTTCTTTGCTCAATCGGGGAAGCGGAATGGCCGCACGCCCGGCATAAGGAGGAGCCGAGTGATCCCACACGAGGTCAAGGCGCTGTTTGCCGGCGGGAACCTTTTTTGGCTGGCCACGGCCGACGCCGACGGTGTCCCCAACGTCGCGCCGATGCTCCAGGCCTGGTGGGCCGACGAGAAAACACTCGTCGTCGGCGATATGCTCATGAAGACCACACGGGCCAACGTCCAGGCCACGGGCAAGGTATGCCTGAGCGCCTATGACGAAACGGGCGACAAGGCCTATAAACTCGTCGGCACGGCTTCCTACGAGACCGGCGGGGCGGCATACGACATGGCCCAAGCCGAACTTGCCAAAAAGAAACCGCCTAAAACCTTCAAAGGTGTAGTAGTCTTTACGGTCAAGGCCATCTACGACCAGACCCGGGGGCCCGACGCCGGCGCACTCATCGCCCGGCTCTGAGAGCCCCGGGCCCGGTGCGGGCCGCACCGGCCCGGTCGGGCCGAAGCCGTCCATACGATGCGCAAGGAATCCCCCGCACTCCGTGGAGATCACAGCATGATCGATCGTGAGAAACGCAAGCGCGTCATGCTGCGGTCGATACGGCTGGGCCACTGCATTTGCGATCCGAAGAAGGGCTGCCCCTGCGACCTGTTCAAGGCAAAGAACGTCTGCCTGTGCGCGGGCGAGACGTTGGCGGCCCCGACCGGGCCGGTGCGGCTCACCGCCCTCGTCGAGAAGGCCGGCTGCGCGTCCAAGATCGACCAGGCATCGCTGAAACGCGTCCTGGCGGATCTGCCGGACATCGACGATCCGAGGGTGCTCGTCGGTTCCGCCGCCGGCGACGACGCGGGCGTTTACGCCCTTGATGGTGACGTGTGCCTCGTGCAGACGGTGGATGTCTTCAGCCCGTCGGTGGACGATGCCTATGTGTTCGGCCAGATTGCCGCCGCCAACTCGCTGAGCGACGTGTACGCCATGGGCGGTCGTCCGCTGACCGCCCTGTCGATCGTCGGCTTTCCGATTCGCGAGGTGGCCGACCACGTCATGCGCGACATGCTGCGCGGCGGCATCGACAAGATGGCCGAGGCCGGCGTACCGGTCGTCGGTGGACATAGCATCAAAGACGCCGAGATCAAAGCGGGCTTTGCGGTCACCGGCGTCATCGACCGCGGCGGCATCCTCACGAACGCCGGCGCGCGGCCGGGCGACACCCTTGTCCTGACGAAGCCCATTGGGACGGGCATCCTGGCCTTTGCCGTCCAAATCGGCCGCGCGCCCGAAGGGGCCGCCCAGGCCATCGCCGAGTCCATGTCCGCACTGAATCGGACGGCGTCGGAGCAGATGTTCGAGTTCGACGCCCACGCCTGCACCGACGTGACCGGCTTTGGCCTGATGGGCCACCTGGCGGAGATGGCGCGGGCGAGCGGTGTGGATGTCGAGGTCGTCTGGGACGACGTGCCGCTGTTTGCGGGCGTCCTGGAGTGCCTGGCCGAGGGTGTCATTCCGGGCGGCATCGAGCGGAACCGCGAGTCCTCGGCCTCCAGCGCCGACGCCGACGACGGCTTGACCGAGGCGATGCTCGATGTGTGCTTCGACCCGCAGACGAGCGGCGGCCTCTTGATCGCCGTCCCCGCCGCGAAGGCCGAGGCGCTGGTCGCGCGGCTGCACTCTGGCGGCGTCGCGGCCGCCACGGTCATCGGCTCCGTCACGGGCAAAGGGACCGGCCGGGTCGCGGTGACGACAAGCGGGCGTCGAACCATGCCGGCCGCCAAGCCCCAGACCGCCGGTCGGGGAATCGTCATGTCCATCGAACCCGACGGATTGTGCTGCGCCGACCCGGCGGCCGAGGAGGTGTGCTGCGCGCCGCATCCGACGCCGGCCGGCACCCCGAAGGCCGTCACGGCCGGCGGTGCGGCCGGCATCGAACAGGCCTTCAAGACATTCATGAGCAAGGCGGGCCAACCGGGCGCCCTCGACGTGGCGACGAAGCAGGCGCTGAATATCGCGCTGTCGGTCCTAACGAAGTGCGAACCGTGCCTGGCGATTCACGTCAAGAAGGCCCGCCGGATGGGCTTTTCCGAGGAGGAGATCGACGAGGCCGCCTGGTTGGCTATTGCCTTCGGCGGCTCGCCGACTATGATGTTCTACAAAGAAGCCGTCCGGAAGATAGCCGAGGACTAGGGTGGAGGCGATCGGTGGCTGGTGCTGCCTCTGGTCTTCAAAACCAGTGTGGGGCTTGAACAAGTCCCGGGTGGGTTCGATTCCCATTCGCCTCCGCCATGTTTGGCCGCCTCATACACCCTGAGCGCGGCGGAAAGGGGCAGGTTGGATGGCTTGCGGCAAACGCGGCCGTAGGACGCTCGCCCGCGGGCGGGCCACGGTGACGATCCTCCTGCTCTTGGCGGGGGCCGCCTGTCTGAGTTACGGCGTTGCCTTTCA
>Ga0307433_1001793_pt1 | contig 10992 bp, 15 predicted proteins | sample SalMarWE160210MG_FD_202166 | JGI IMG/M metagenome (GOLD analysis project Ga0307433, IMG submission 202166) | Salt marsh sediment microbial communities from the Plum Island Ecosystem LTER, Massachusetts, United States - WE1603-210 | ecosystem: Environmental > Aquatic > Marine > Intertidal zone >...
ACATTTGTGATCATAGGGATTTTTACTTTAAAATAAGAGGGACGACCTTAAATAGATAAATAAATTGAGATACCGTATCGTTGAGAGTATTATGCAGGTATGCCTCGGATAGCCCGATTAGATTCCCCCGGCCTCCTGCATCATATTATGATCAGAGGAATAGAACGCCGAAGGATATTCAATGATGATAAAGATCGTGAAAACTTCATTCAGCGGCTCTCTATCCTCTTGCCTATGACCAAGACCCAATGCTACGCGTGGTCATTTTTATCAAATCACGCCCATTTTTTGTTACGAAGCGGTCCTGCAGGTATTGCCGCTCTCATGCGGAGATTGCTGACTGGATATGCGGTATCGTATAACAAGAGGCACAAGCGCCACGGGCAACTTTTCCAAAATAGATATAAATCCATTGTATGCCAGGAAGATGTCTATTTGCAGGAACTGGTTCGCTATATTCACCTCAATCCTCTGAGGGCCAAGATCGTGGTTTCTTTGAAAGAACTGGATCGGTATCCTTACTGTGGGCATAGCGCCTTGATGGGAAAGAAAAAGAGGCAATGGCAAGATGTTGCCTATGTGTTAGGTTTTTTTGGAAAAAGTATTGGTGAAGCGAGAAAGGGCTATGAATCCTATCTGAGAGACGGCATTGCCTTGGGAAGGCGGCCTGAGCTGACAGGAGGCGGTTTGATACGAAGCCTTGGTGGTTGGGATGCAGTGAAAAAGATGAGGCTGACCGGGCAGGATCGCATCAAGAGCGATCAACGAATATTAGGGGAGAGCGATTTTGTCAGTGATGTACTCTCCGAATCGGAAGGGCAATTTTCCCGGAAATATAAACTCAAAGGCCTGGGCTATGATTTTGAAAAGGTTGTTGAGAGGGTCTCTATGGTATTTCAGGTGGAAAAGGAGTACCTAACCGGAAGGGGGAGGCAAAAGGAGCGGGTCCAGGCCAGGGATTTACTCTGCTATTGGACGGTGGTTGAATTGGGGATGCCTATGGTGGATGTGGCGAGGAAATTTGACATGACGCCCGCCGCTGTCAGTTATGCGGTTCAGCGAGGGGAGAAAATGGCAAAGGAACGAGGTTACCAGCTGGAAACTTGAATTATTTTATAATTTAAGGTCGTCCCCCTTTTACTGAATCTGGGAAATATGGGACTGCAGTAAGCTTAGTGGGCAAAGGCTTTGGGCTTGGTTATACCAGCATTGAAACATACACGTCGCCACTTTTTTAAAGTTAAGATAATAGTCAGATATAGATAATATAAAGGCAGGATATCTTGAACAAAAAGATACGGTTCATAAAAATTTTTGGCTATATTTTGATCTTTCTTTTCGTTGGGTGCTTATTTACGCTTTTTATCTCTTCTTCTATTGAAAGGAGACCATTTTACAACAATTACTTTGGAATTAGCATATCACTATGGTACCTCATAACAGGAATAGGAATTATAACTCACCAAAAATGGGGATATTATCTTTTTAAATTTTTTTTTATGTCTTATTCTTAGCTTTTCCGATAGGCACTGTTATTGCCTATAAAAGCTTAGCATATATAAAAAGAAATGATATCAAAAACCTTTTTGGAAAATGGGGGACGTAGTTGACTATGTTGAATAACTCAAGGCATCAAAGAAATGAAAGAATAAGAGGGGGGGCTCATAGGAACTACTGCTGAAGCAGGATGGGCAAAAGGCCTAAGGCACAAGGCCCAAGGCGTAAGGCATAATGAAGCGGGGATAAATAAGCAAATAAATAGGTCAAGTATGCTTCTGGCTCAGGTCAGCTCAGTAAGCATCTGGTGCAATACCAAATGAAGGGCTTTATCGGCGTCACGGATGATGAAGCAGGAATGACCTAAGGCGCAGGGCCCAAGGCGCAAGGCAAACAAATCCAATTGGGCAACCCACACCTGAGGCGGGCAAGCGTTGAATCGTAACTTTTCCTCCCCTGTGCGCAGAGCATACTCCCATTCCGGAAAAATCATCTCATTGAACGTCCAGGTACGTTGTTTTTATCATTGATTCAATGCTTTTCAACGATTGAGACCTAGGCGTTCACCTCCTTTTTTTTATTTGATCAGACTGAGAGATCATCTCTCTCTATGCTCACATTCACCTCATCTCCCACATAACGCTCAATAATACAAAGGGCCATGACCCTTATTGACTTGTGAGATATATTGATGTAAGATTACCATCGATTGATGTATTATTACCATCAAATGGGTTGAGAAGATGCTCCAGAGACTATTTTCATCCAGGGTTAGAGTTGAGATTCTCAGCACCTTTCTCCTTAATCCAGAAAGGGAACGGTACGTGAGGGAGGTAGCGCGAATCACAGGAGAGGATTATAAAAATGTAAGCAGGGAACTACGCAACCTTGAGGAGATCGGCCTTCTGTCGAGCCGAAATGAGGGCAACCTCAAGTTTTTCGGGATCAATAAGGGATTCGTGGTATACGACGAGCTCAAATCAATCTTCATGAAAACGAAGGGTGCGGTAAGGGTTCTCAAAGAAGCGGTGTCAAAGGAGAAGGATATAGACTATGCATTTTTATACGGTTCCTTTGCAATGGGGACAGAGAGGCCAGAAAGTGACATAGACGTGATGGTAATCGGGGGGATTTCCCTTGAAGGCGTATTGGCCTTACTCAGGGGACCGGAAGAGACCCTTTCCCGGGAAATAAACGCATCACTGTATGACCTTCAAGAGGTACAAAGGCGCATAGAAGACAGAGACCCCTTTATCACGGAGGTGTTAAGAGGATCGAAAATCATGCTTATAGGGGACGAGGATGAGTTACGAAGAGCTATTGCATAAGGGGCTGATAAAACGTTTTAAGACATCTCCTGGCCAGGTGAAAAACAGGATGGAGCTGGCCAAACGGGATATAAAGGCGGCAAAGACCATGTTGGCGAATGACAGGGACTGGGCATTCAGCATGGCGTATAACGCTATTCTCCAGGCAACACGAGCATTGATGTTTTACAAAGGCTTCCGCCCCAGCACAGGAGAAGGGCAACACAAGGTTGCCGTCCAGTTTGCTGAAATTACATTAGGGAAGCAATTTAGAGATGAAATTTATATCTTCGATAAGATGAGAAGCAAGCGACATCGTGTAATATACGATGTATCGGGTATAATTTCCCAGAAAGAAGCTTATCAGGCCTTCGAGTTTGCCGTGGAGTTCGTTGCTACGGTTGAGAGTTTGGTGGGAATTGTGACGGAAGGTCCGCTGGTTAAAAAGTAAATTGTGCTCGTGCAGAAATTGATTAGCGTTAATAGGGGCACAAAATGTATGAGGATTCTGGGTCGCACCTCGACTAATGACTAAAAAGCAATGTTTACCCAAAACAGCCTTGAGCAGGAATGGGTAAGCTCGATAAATCGGGAGTATTGCCTCTCGAATCCCGTTTGATCGAATTAGCTACCTCTCAGCATACAGCAGTAATAGATGGTGCGGAATCGAATGCGGGCTTGTAAAAAAATGGTGAGGGCATGAAGTGAAGTTAAAATACTGGAGATGGCCTATGGGTGCGGTTCAGGCGATATTCGGGATTGATTTCAGCGGGGCCAAGGATGCCTGGAACAAAATCTGGATCGCCGAGGGCACCCCTGAGGGCGACAGAATTGTGATGTCACGTTGCTTCAGGGCCAGAGATCTTCCGAACTCTGGAAGTCTGCTTGAGGACTGTTTGCCAGCCTTAGTAAATTTGGTTAAATCAGAGACAAATGCAGTTTTCGGTTTCGATTTTCCATTTGGCCTGCCTGCTCCTCTAATCACGGCAAAGACATGGGAGGAATTCGTTCTGTGATGGGGGACATCCTATATTCCCCCTGTCAAGAGAAAAAGTGAATAATTAATAACTCTAATAATATCAATAAGATATAAAGATTAGCTTACTGTTAATACACCTCTGCTCTACCCACCTATGGGTTTTTTATTCGGCGAGTCTCTCGCTCCGAATGAACCCTTCACCTCATCGTTATCAGTATCAGGTTTGGGGGTTCAGCCCCGCCAGAAAGAAGGCGGGCAGGGGCCGGCCCACAATAGGGAGTTTGTCCAAGGTAAGGAATTATTGCCTGCCCTGTTGGCTCGAAGAGTCCGACAGGGTCCTTCCAGAGGTCTTACAAAGCCTCACCGTAGTTTCCATGCTACATTAGAGATAAACTTAACTTTATAGCTTTATCAACTTCAGCCATTTTTTTATTGCTTAGGCTGCCTAAACATTTTTCCAATCTTTCCTTTGAGAGTGTTAAGATTTGACTTGTTTTTACAATAGAAGCACTCTTTACGCCACCTTCAGGCGGTCGAATTTCAACATTCATAGGATACAGCTTCACAGTACTTGATATGGCCGCGACGATTGTTGTGGGCGCTTTCTCATTTCCAATATTATTTTGAATGCTTAAGGCAGGTCTTTTGCCTGCTTGTTCAATCCCTCTTGCAGGGTTCCAATTCACGAGCCATACTTCTCCTCGCTTCGGAAAATACTTCATTCTAACATCTCCTTTTGGGCGTCAAAGGCTTGTTCTGCCATGACTTTATCTTCATTGCTCATTGCTTCATAGCCCTTTGCCATGAGATCTTCCGTTTCTTTTTTAAGCCATAATGAGAAGGCTTCTTGAGCAAGTTGGCTTTTGGCGATCCGGTATGTTTTTGATGCCTCAGAAATAGCCAGATATGTGTCCTCATTGATGGTAAGACTTATCTTCTTTTTTGTTCTCATTTCATTCCTCCAATAATCGTATAAATCATACATATTTTATATCCTCCAAAAAATCATGTCAATACGGAACTGTGACAACAAACAGAGAGATAGAGAAGGACAATTGTATCCTCTGACAATCTGGGAAGGGTCACAAAGCATACCATGCCTATGGGTATGGCTGAGACCTTCACCTATGATCCTAACGGCAACATGCTCACCAAGACTGATTGTAACGGGGATACTATTATTTATACCTATGATGTCAATAATCGGTTGACAACCAATGTGAAGAACGCGACGGAATTGACCAGGTTGAATAACGCTTAGCCATCTTTTCCCTTTTACCTGCCTTCATCCCTTGTAAAGGGTAGGGGGCGGGAGGATTCCTTCGACTGAGCTCAAGACAGGGAATGCTTGAGGATGTCTGGCGATCTTTTGCTCTTCTGTAAGCGCCTGCAAAAGGCGTGATCGTTGCCGATAGACATCGGGGCAGCATGGCTTTCTTCTTTTTAGCGATTATAAAACGTGGATTATTCGATGGCCAGAAATTATTGCCGGCGGCCGTTACGCAAAATAAGGATTAGTTTGGCTGTAAAATCTTGAGCGCGGACTTTTGAGCTATCAGATCAAAGTGCTTATCACAATGCAGCATTGGTGCATTGTTTTCAATGCAGAGCAGGGCGATATAGGTATCAGTCAACGGCACAACAACCCCTTTTCTCAAGAGGGTATAGGAAAACTCAGACAATCTCTCCCAGAATTCTTCACGCACAGGAAGGTATGTCAGTCCCTTGAGCAGATCGCTCAGCTGATCGTACTCCCTTTTACTCTTGGTACCTCTTAGAAGCTCTACCTTTATGATCCCGGGAAGCAAGACGCGCCCCTTTATGATCAGATCTTTTACGAGATCACTCAATGCCGTATCATGCTGAGGCCGAAAGGATGTAATCCAGGCAGAGGTATCGATAATGACCTTATCCATCCTCCCTCATTTCTTCGAGCTCTTCTAAAGAATATCCAAATTCATACTTTCCTATGAGGGAGGCAAGCTTCTCTCTTCTTCTCACATCAAGAAAGGTCTTTATGGCCAAGACAATTGCCTCCTTTTTGATCCCTGTATGGGCCTCTTTCAAGAGTTCCTGTAACAGGTCATCCTGTATATCTATAAGAGTCCTCATTTTTCCTCCATTTGGATATAGAGATATATCTTTTTTATATATACTCAAACAGGCACTTCTTGTCAAGACAAAACAGGTATTTCCGGGTCGTTCTTGAATTTGTTGAATAACTCAAAACATCAAAGCAATGAAAGAACAAGAGGGGAGGGGATAGATAACCCTCCCCAAGCAGGAATGGCCTAAGGCACAAGGCCGGGCACCTTCAGCAGATCATGAATGCGGGCGCGGTTGAGGCTGTGCCAGACGGGCAAGATCCTGGGGATTTTCCAGATCGAAATAGGAATCGGCGGCAAGCCTTCGAGCCAGCGTCGTTTTTCCGCACTGCCGTGGGCCAAGAATCGTCGTGACGGGAAAGACGGACATGAGCTTGGTTACTGTGGCCCGATCCGTTTTTCTGTCAATAAAGTTCATGGTCGCATTCTCAACGATCTATCTTGAAAAATCAAGCTCTCTATTTGATATTTCAATGGAGAGGGATGTTGGCTCCAAAACGAAGTGACAACATAGTATAAAGGGGATAGGCTTTTTGTATGCTACGACAGCCACGACTTGATGCCCGCCCGTCTCGCCTGAGGCTCACGTTGGCGGACGAGCATCCGATACCCTCAGCCATGTGATGGGCCGGGGCATTGATGGAGCAACGATATTTAGCAACAGAAAGGATCGGGAAGATTTTCTTGAAAGTCTGCCCGATCCTTGTCAAGCAGATGCTCTGCGCGTCTATGCGTGGGCCCTTATGGGCAACCATGCCTCATGTAGAGCTCACCTATATCTTGTGAGACATGTCTCTCATGAAGAGTGCTTATCTTGTTGAGAAAAGTCTCTATCTTCTGAAACTGCGGAGATAAGTTTCTGAGCAACCATACAGGCCCTGACTAATATCTCTCTCTGTACAGATCCTATTTTCTTTATTAATCTTCTCTTATCCACGCTTCTTATTTGATCGAGCATGATTTTAGAATCTTTGTCCAGACCTCCAGAACCCCGAGTGAGGAATACTTCAAAAGGGTATATCTTGCCTATACTGGATGTTATGGGAGCGATAATGAGTCTCGGCGAATATTGATTCATAGCATTAATTGAAATAATCATGCCCGGTCTCGTTTTGGCAACTTCTGTATGCAGGGCAGGGTCAAGACTTACGAGATAGATATCTCCTTGATTCATTTAGTCCCATCCCTCTGTATCCAGGGGTTCCCATTCATTGATCGCTTTGAGGCGCTGTGTATCTTTAGACGCTTCCTGAAAGGCTAACCTTAATTCTTTTTCTTCATTCCGGCGGGCAATATCCTTAAGCTCTTTTTTTAGGAGTTCATTGATTATTTTACTCTTCTTGCGGTTCGGCACTAATGCGCTGAACTTTTCCCAAACTTCTTGTTCGAGGCTGAGATTGACTCGTACCTGTTCCATGGTTTCCTCCTTCGCTCCACTTTTATATGTATTGTAGTACAGATTAGATGATGCATCAAGTGACACTTGATGCGAGAGGCTAAAAGGGGAGGGAAAAAGAGGATGTCCTGAAAGCGCCGGTTAAAACCGGCATGGAGTAAGAGGTGAGGCTATAGCCCTAAGTCCTTTACGGGCTAAGGGGTAGTGACCCGCCCCGGCCCCGAGCTACGCTGTTTCTAAGTGATATACGTAGCCAATCTTTCTATCTCCATGATGCTGCCGGCAATCATATCATCGAGGACTTCTTTTATTGATTTTATCTCGTGTATCATGCCGGCAACTTGCCCCATCATAACCGAACCCCACTGAAGATCCCCAAGCACTGCTGCCTTTCTGAGGGATCCGATTGTCAGAGAATCTATCTCATCTCTTCCCTTGCCCGCCTTCTCCATCCTTTGTATCTGCGTTGCAAGCATGTTTTTCAGTACCCTGAACTGAAGGCCGGTGCTTCTCCCGGTGATAAGGGTGTCGGTATCCTTTGCGCAGAGGATTGCCTGCTTGTAATCGTCATGGAGCGTGGCCTCCCGGGTTGCCAAGAGCCTCGTGCCTATTTGGACGCCTTCGGCTCCCAGGCTCAGGGCTGCAACGAGACCCCTGGCATCGGCAATCCCGCCTGCCGCTATAACCGGCAAATCGGTTTCCTCTACCGCCTCCCTTACCAGAACAAAGGTTGAGATCTCAGGCGGGCTTATGTTTCCCCCGCTTTCCACCCCCATGGCGATTATTCCATCGACACCTGCTTCATTACATCGTTTCACCATATCTACGGTGAAGGCAACCTGGAGCACCGTTATCCCCCTTTTTTTCATCGTTTCAGTATACTTCCCGGGGGAGCCGGCTGAGGATACCACAACCGGCACTTCTTCGGCTATCGCGATTTCCACTGCCCTCTTGGAGGACGGAAGCCTCAACGGTATGTTCACGGCAAAGGGATTTGCGGTGTGCTCCCTTGCCATGGTGATATTTCGGATAAGCTCTTCGGGTTCCATAGTGGCAGAGGCAATGGTCCCTAGTCCGCCGGCATTCGACACGGCTGCTGCCATCTCCCACCCTGTTATCCATGCCATGCCTCCCTGTAAAATAGGGTATCGTATCTTTAGAAGCTCAGTAATCCTTGTTTTCAGCACCACAGCTTACCTCACCATTTCGACATTACTATATCCATCCACTTTTAGTCTCTCTATCGGTGTATTTCATAGCGTGCTACCTTGATCTGCCGGTCCCGTATTTAAAGGAAGTGAGATCGTTTTGTCAAGCAAGGAGAGGATGAGGTCGGAGGGAGAAGAGATTTTATAACGCCTTTTCCGCAAGCCACTGCCACAAAAGGGGGTCAACCACTGTCCAGATGTCCTCTGCCGGATGTTGCTCCACCAGATCTTCACCGGTCAGCACACTGAGGCCGCGTTGAATTCCCCCCGTTGATTTGAGATTATGCCTTTCCATGTATTCTGCTGCGAAGAGTTTTTTGGTAGGCTCTTTTGCAATGGCGGTAAGGACGGCAATTTGTTTAGCCGTGAGCCTTCGGAGAACTGTCTCAAACAGTACCCTTTCACTTTCCAGAACCAGACGATAGGTCTCGGTAACTTCTTTCGGCGTAACGGTGTGTTCCACACGGTCAAAGAGAAAGAAGCAGAATTTCGTTTAACATGAGGGCATGAATGAGGATAAAAAAGCAAGTCGCAATTTCGATATCAGGTTATGCAATTTCTGCTCTGATAGTGCATATGAAGGAAACCTCACTCGCCCTCTTAAGGATTCCCCGCGCGGAAGCGCCAACTGCTTCACTTTTTTATTGACAAGTCATTCTTATTTGTTTTAATGATTCTTATCAAACTTCAACAAGGCCGAGGAAGATGGCAGCAAAGGCATATAGTTTAGTAAGCTGGTGCGTTATGTATTACTTTTTTAGCTTTACCTCTATCCGCGGACCTGATTGAGGGAACTAAGAGAGCATTACCAGGCCGTGGAAAGAGGAACCTTCCACGGCCTTTTTTTATTCTGTAACTTTGACAAAGTCGTAAAAAGTCTTCTAATCGTCATGCCGGACTTGATCCGGCATCCAGAACCTATTGAATTTACTGGATTCCGGCTTCCGCCGGAATGACAGAAAAATGGAAAAAATGACTTTTTACGAAACCATCAACTTTATAGCAGAGAAGGGGTGAGTCATGACTGTTTCTGAAAGAATTAAGGAGATGATTGAAAAGGCGTCGTGGGTACGAAGGATGTTCGAAGAGGGTGCACTGAGAAAGAAGAAATTTGGCGCCGAGAACGTTTTTGATTTTAGCTTGGGGAATCCCAACCTGGAGCCTCCGGCAAGATTCAGGGAAATACTCATGCACCTGGCATCCGATGGATCGACCGGCACCCATGGCTACATGCCCAATGCCGGGTACGTGGAAACGAGACAGGCAGTGGCTGATTATCTGAGCAAGCTCAATCAGTTTTCATTTACCGCTAATGACATAGTTATGACCGCTGGAGCTGCCGGGGCGCTAAATGTGGTCCTGAAGACTATTCTCAACCACGGCGATGAGGTCATTATCCCGGCACCCTTTTTTATGGAGTACTATTACTATGTGGAAAACTACGGCGGCGTTTCAAGGATAGTCGATACGAACCCCGATTTTTCCATCAACCTCGCCAGGATCGAGGAGGCCATTGGCGCCAATACGAAAGCGGTATTGATAAATAATCCGCACAATCCCACCGGAAGGGTGTATACAAAGGAGGAATTGGCTCAATTGGGAAGGTTGCTCTCAAGCTACAGCGAGAAATATGGAGAGCCCATCTACCTTATCTCCGATGAGCCCTATAGCAAGATTATCTATAATGGCCTGAGGTGTCCCTCTATCCTCGACGCATACCAGGAGACCTTCCTCGTCACTTCATTTTCAAAGGATCTCTCTATACCGGGAGAGAGGATCGGGTATATCGCCGTTCATCCGCTCATGAGGGATAAGGATATCATCATGGAGGGGCTTATTCTGTGCAACAGGGTGATCGGGTTTGTGAATGCGCCCGCATTGATGCAACGGGTGATCCCTTCTCTTCTGGAGGTAAGCGTTGATGCGAGTCTCTACCAGAGAAAGAGGGATATCCTCTGTAAGGGGCTGGAGAAGGCCGGCTACCAGTTTTTCATGCCGGATGGGGCTTTTTATCTCTTCCCCGAGTCCCCCATACCGGACGATGTCGAGTTTGTGAGGGCCTTGCAGGAAGAAAATATCCTGACCGTACCGGGCACCGGCTTTAGAGGCCCCGGGCATTTCAGGATTGCCTATTGTGTGGATGACGGAACCATTGAGCGGGCTTTACCCGGTTTTACCAGGGTGATGAACCGGTATAGGTAGGAGGTAATTACCCAATATCTTATTGGTTATACGAATTGATTGCAAAATGCAGGGTGCAAATTGAAACGTGCAAAAGGGAAAATTCGAACAGCCAAGGGAAATATTTTTGCATTTTGAACTTTATAATTTTCATTTTTCAATGCCTGCTTTAGAATCTGTGGAATTGTGTGCAGAGAAGAGAGGAGGTGCGGATGTATTCAAAGGTAATGCTTCTCAGGTTTCCCAGGGATATCGTAAATCAAGCGATCGTCGTCAATCTAGTCAAACGCTACGATCTGTCCTTCAATATCCTGAAGGC
>Ga0307433_1001795_pt1 | contig 10980 bp, 11 predicted proteins | sample SalMarWE160210MG_FD_202166 | JGI IMG/M metagenome (GOLD analysis project Ga0307433, IMG submission 202166) | Salt marsh sediment microbial communities from the Plum Island Ecosystem LTER, Massachusetts, United States - WE1603-210 | ecosystem: Environmental > Aquatic > Marine > Intertidal zone >...
CTGGGAAAATAACTTCAATAATATATTTAATAGCCCAGTCGGTTGTTATTACCCATCCACCATGATTATTTACAAAATCACTTATTTTGGGATAGGCAGAATGAGGGATTTGATCTCCGGGACAGCCGATCAAGACAACATCATAATCACTCAAATTTCTCTTCATAAAATCCTTAGGTCTAATTGTTTCATGGACGGCAGCATACATATGGTCCACTACCTTCTTAGGTTTTTCATAGCGACCTTCAACAGCGAGGATCTTTCCGTGACTTTCAACAGCTTTTACAACGTCTTTTTTATCAAGAGCCTCCATCTTTCTACGTTTTACTTCCGAATATAAATCTTTCCAGCTACTCATTTTAAATCCTACTTTTTAAAAATAAAAATCAATATTTACTAGTTTTATAAGTAATAAAAGATAATTCATATATATATTTTCATTTAAAGCGAGAATAATGGAAGAAATAAAACTTTTAGGAAAGCCTATCGAATTCTGGGAGTATTTTTATGAAATTTCGAAAATTCCGCGTTGTTCAGGAAATGAAGGCAAAATAAGAGAATTTATAATAAAAGAAACTAAAAAATTTGGCTTTGAAACGAAAATTGATGAAGTGAAGAATCTCTTAGTCACAATACCAGGAAGAGTCGATTCAGGCAAGGATTTAGTATCAGTTGTACTCCAAAGCCATTTGGACATAGTATGCGAGAAAAACAAAGATAGTACTCATGATTTTTCACACGATCCGTTGAATTTATATCTCATCGATATTAATAATGAGAAATGGATAACAGCGAAAGGAACTACATTAGGGGCAGATAATGGAGTGGGGATTGCTTATCAACTAGCAATTATGAAACAAATTCACAACAAAGAATTAGATATAGGGTCAAAAAATTTAAAATTATTATTTACTGTCGATGAGGAAATGGGATTGAAGGGAGCTAGTCAATTAAATCGTGAATTTGCTAAGGGCAACTATTTAATTAATATTGATTCAGAGGATGATACTAGTATTACTGTAGGTTGTGCAGGTGGTATTCAATTTAGGACAAAATTCAAATTATATAAAGAAGAGATGAATAAAGCAGATCGCGTTCCTATAAAGATTCAAGTGAGTGGGCTTTTAGGAGGGCATTCTGGAGTAGATATTGATAAAGGAAGAGGGCATTCCGTAAAAATTATTAGCCAATTACTTTGGAATGCAAATAAAGAGTTTGAAATTAATTTAAACTCCATAAATGGGGGTAATTTATCAAATGCTATTCCAAGAGAAGCTCAAGCAATTTTATTTGTACATAAAAAGAAAAAGGAAGCCTTAATTGAGTTATTTAAGTATAATTTCACAGAAATAAAGAAATTATATGCTGGGATCGAACCAAATATGAATTTAACTATTGAAGAGATTCATAATACTAATAATCACACTATAATGACTAAGGAATTTCAAAATAAACTTTTAAATCTTTTTTATGTTATGCCCACAGGTCCTTTATATTTTCATCCAAAAATAAAAGGATTGGTTCATACATCGATGAATTTTGCGACCATAAAAACAAAGGATCAAGTCATTAAAATTAGAATAAGTATTAGGAGCATAAGTAACTATGATAAAGAAATATTGCATGATAAAGTTTTAACGCTATTTAATTTAGCAAATTTAGAATATGAAACGTATAAATATGTAAAGTATCCCAGTTGGCCTCCTAAATTTGATGCACAATTAAATCAGATTGCTAAAGAAGTTTATAAGGATTTATTCAATCAAGAGGTAGCAATTCAAGTGATTCATGCTGGCTTAGAATGTGCATACTTTAGTGATTATTTTCCAGAAATGGAAGTTATGTCTTTTGGACCCGATATAAAGGGAGGACATTCACCTGATGAAAGGTTAAGGATAAAAAGTGTTGAAAAAATATGGTATTTATTAATTAACTTATTAAAAAAATTAGAATAAATATTTTGAAAAGTTATATACATGAAAAAAAAAATTTTAATGTGAAAAACATTTATAACATTAAGAAAAAAAAATTACGATTTTTACTATGCAAAAACAAACTAATCTAAAAAGAAAAACAGAAAATGATGATATAATTGGATCAGAAACAGTTTTTGAAAAATTAAGAGTTAGAACACCTTGGATTTTTGGAAAGGCAATAAGAAAACCAAAAGTTGTTTATCCAAAAGTTAAATTACCAAAAATGGATATGCCTTTACCAGGTAAATCTTTAGCTATAATCATCATTTATGTGGTGCTATTTTTACTTCAAACAGGGATAGTGTATATAATTTATAGAGACCCAATTGCCATTGGTGCAAATCAACAAGGTGATCCAGTTTTACTTTATCCAGATATACACGATGCTTTTATCATTGAGAGTATCGTTGCATCGATATTCATATTTTTATGTTCATTAGGATTCATTATGTTATATCAAGCCTCTAAATATGTTTATAATAAGAAAATTGCAATAAGAATTCTTGTAATAGGAATAATTTTAATTCTTGTTTCATTTGTTGCTTTACAAGCAATGATTACTATTAAATTAGGAGAAACCTTGTTTAATGTTTAATTTTTTTTATTTCATTGTAGAATTATTTTAATTCAATAATCCTAATTTCATCATAATCGGTAATTGCTTTATATAATCCTCTCATCTCAATATCTAATTTAGCATCTCTAGAATCAATCCGTAAACATTGATTAGGAATGCTTGCGAGTTTAAATTTAGTAGCGATTATGATAATATTACTTGATGGTATAAGCTTAAGGATTTTTGGGGTAAATTGAAGATTTCCCCTTCCAAATAGAAATCCTTGCCTTCCAATTAATGAAACTATGATCTTTGTCGTTCCTTGTTTAATATAACCTAAAATTTGGTGTTCATTTAAGTCATAAGCTACTATTTGTTTATTATAAAGTAAATCTACACCTAATAACGTTTTTCTTAGATTTAATTTATCTGTTATAGCCTTCACAGTAGTACCTGGACCTAATAAATAATACACATTTTCTTCAAGATCTTCTATAATTTTATCCGCAATTCTATCTTGATTGCTTTGATCAGTATCAGGTGAGCTCAATTTCGAATATTGGGAATATTCGGGTGAATGTGGTGTCAATAGATAACCATATAATTTAGAGATAAATTTCCCCTTTCTATAGGCTTCTTCATTTATATCTAAGACTTCAGATTTGATTAAGGGTAATTCATCCCATAAGAATTGCAATACTGTTGAAGATGCTGCGGCTGGACTTAATGAAAATACACCTGAATAAATTTTTACACCTGAAGGTATACCTAAGCAAGGTTTCATATCACCTACAGCATCTAATATATCTCGTGCCGTTCCATCTCCTCCAACAAATATGATAAGCCTTAAGTCCTCCACATCCTTCATGATTTTTGCTGCTTTCTTAGTGTGTTCCGCATTGGTATCATAAATTCCATGAATGTTTTTGAAAACATTATCTGTGATGATTTCATGACAAAATTCAGACTCATTGAGAACATTCTCACCCATATAGCCAGGGCAAGTTAAAAACTTTATTTTAGATTTTAATCCATTAAGTCCTTTAAGAAATTCCATTGCTCTATGAGGAGCATTAGGTTTTCCCCCCAAATCTATTGCTTTTTTAAGAACCTCACGACCGTCAGTTCCTTTTAGCCCCACTGAACCGCCCATTCCCGAAATCGGGTTGATAATAAAACCTAATTTGAATATATTTGTATTCTTCATAAGTATCTATGAGTAATAAAAAAAAAGAAAAATTTGTGATATATCTATAAAATATTTCAAAAGGTATCAATTATTTTTGTGTTTCACAAAAAGCATCATAGTCTGCTGCAGAAAGTAAATTAGCTTTTTCTTTATCCCAGTTTGATGGTGCAATTACATAGAGCCATGTTTTAAATGGAGCTTCATTAAGTTTTTCTGGTTCATCCATTAAATCTCCATTCACTTCTTTTACAGTTCCTGATACCGGACTATAAATATCTCCAACAGCTTTACTAGATTCGACTGTCGCATCAATTGGATCTGATGATGGCTCATCACCATCCATTTTCACTTGAGTAAGTTCAGCACCTTTAAGTGCATCTACGTCAACAAATGAAATTTCACCGAGTGCTTCAGCAGCAAAAGCGGTAATTCCAACTTTACCCGAAGAAGGGTCAAACCATTGATGAGTTTTTGTATAAAATAAATTTCCAGGTGATCCCATTCTTTTATTCACTTTTTTTATTTTAATTTTTACAATTTAATAATATTGAATTAATTGTTAGTTTTATTTAATTTTATAATAGATTTAAAATTTTTTCATTGATTAATATTTTTTATAGAAAAAAAGAGTGGAATTATTCATTTTGATAAGGAAAGAGATAAATTTCTATGATGAGTTTAAAGTGTGGTATAATAAAATTATACAAGATTTTAATTTTGAGTATCAAAAAGATTGTAAAGCACGTGATTACATATCATCAATTATTAGTGAGAAAGAAAATTGGGATCTTGATACTATCCTTTCTTTATTTAAAAATGATTTATCAAAAAAGAGTATTATTTTAATCTATGGATGTGGACCATCATTAGAAAGAACCATATTGTACCTTTTAAAAAATGGGGTAAATTTAAATGAGCAAAAAATCCTAAATATTGCTGCTGATGGTGCATCAAGATTATTAAGAGAAAAGCATATAGCAACTTGTGCCATATTTAGTGATTTAGACGGAATTACTAAAAATGAATTCAAATATCCAAATTATATGATAGTCCACGCCCATGGAGATAATTTAGAGAGAATTAAATGGTTTGAAAAAGAGATTATTGAATTTGAGAAAATTATATTTACTACTCAAGTTGAGCCTAATGAGAACATACTAAATCCAGGGGGCTTTACTGATGGAGATAGAATCTTATTTTTCTTGAGGGCATTATTATTACCTACCCAAAAGTTGTATCTTATTGGTATGGATTTTTTTAATTTAGTAGGTATGTATAGTAAAATTGGACTTCAGAAGAAACATAAGGCAGATCCTATAAAACAGAAGAAACTAATTTATGCTGCAGAACTTATCGATTGGCTAAAAAATCAAATAAAGAATGATATTTATTATGTTAATTCAAAAAAACCATCAAAGAATTATGAAAATATAACTTTAAAACAATTTTTAAAAGTGTTTAAATAGCTATAGAATCAAATTTTATAATCTTCTATACCTTTATTCGTCAATCTATAGAGAATTTTTTTTTCTGGAAGATATAATGAGTTTACTAAATGTACAAATCCAAAATCTTTTTCCTTATAGCTTAAATAAAGGTATTCGGAGATATATTGATTTAAAAATTGATTTCCAACAGGTTTTTCTTGAATAATATCATTACTATTAAAATTGGGAGATATTTGAGCTGTGACTATTGTAATTAGGTTTAGTTCTCTAGTAAGTGAATTCAATTTATCCAATATTTTTAAAAAGGTTGATTTAGCCTTATCAAAAGAGAAATTAGGGTCACCTTGCTCTAAACGATAATAATTATTAATTGAATCGATGAGCAATATCTTTATCTTTTGTTTTTTTATAGTTTCTTTAATATCATTTAATTTTAATAATAATGCGTTGTTACTCATTATTTTAGACACTAAAATATTCTTTAGAACTTCCTCAAATTTAATTTTTTGAGCATTTGCTAACTGTCTTATCCGTTCTGGCCGAAATGTATTTTCGGTATCAATATATATTATACTTAAACCACTTATATATGCTTGAATACATAACTGGTGACATAATTGAGTTTTTCCCGTCCTATTTGAGCCAAAAACTAAATATATGGTATTTGAACGAAATCCTTTTCCTAAAACATTATCAAAATTTTTAGATCCTGTGCTTAAATGAATTTTGGTAAGCGCTTCTTTTTGAATGCCTTCTTTAATTTTATCAGACGAAAATATTTGATTTTTATTGATTTTAGTGAACTGTGATAATTCTCTCATTATTTAAAATAATAATATTATTAACTAATAAAAAGAAACTCACAATAATATATTTATATGAAATAAATTGTAATTCGAAAAATTAATTTGAAATTAATCATAAAATTTCAATTATATTATATTTTCAATGATGTCTTTATTTTAGAAAAAATATTACAACCTTCATAACAATGGCTAAAAAAAAAAAAGAAGTCTGTCCTTATTGCGGTAAATCATTTGCATACCTCAGCCGTCATAAATGTAAAGTGAAAGAAAGAATAGAAGGTAGCGAAGAATCTGATAAGTCAGAATCCGAAAGAAGAATTGAGAGAATTGAGGAACGGAAAAAAGATTTCAGTCGAAATCTTAAAAAAGACGAAAAAAGTATATTAGAAATTATCAGAAAACAGAAGAAAATTTATTTTAAAGAGTTAATGGCAAAAACAGGTAAAAACCGGAGTGAGTTAGATAATATAATTGATATTTTATCACTACAGTCAAAAATAAAAGTAACTCGTGAATTAATTGAAGCATCATGGACAAAATTAATTTCTATTATTGAAGAGATCGATATCGATGTGAAAGAGATAAAGATTGATAAATCAGATAAAAATTTTATATTAGAAATTTTTTCCTATCAACCCTGTCTAATTTGTCCTTTTTCAAGCAAATGCAATGAAACTAATATGGACAATCTAAATCCGCATATTTGTGTTTGATTAACCCAGTGGATTGATGCTTCATTAGAAGGAAAGAAATATTTGATTAATTTTGATGAAATAGAATCAGAATCAGTTGAATAATTCATTTTTTTTTAATCCCAATAACATAAATTTCATTACTCTTTTTGCTTGAAGCAGTTGGTTTGTAACTTTTGACAAAAAGAAATTTCTTTTTCATTATTTGATAGAATCTTCTAAAATCCTCTCCTTGGAAGAGTTTAATTACTAAATTTCCTTTATCTTTTAAAAAATTTGTTGTTTCAATTATCTTTAAGCAAAGATTAACTTGTTGAACTTGATCAGTAAATTTATTACCAGATTTTTTGATACTTGCATCTGAGAGAATAAGATCAAATTTTCCCCCTTTAAGAAATTGTTTAATCTCTTCTATAAAGACGGGATTAGTAATATCCATTCGTATAAGATCCACGCCTTCAATTGGGCTTACTTTCTTAATATCAACCCCTAAAATCATATAATTATTTCGATGATAATAACCATCTTGATATTTAATTAGATTTTCTTCTGCAAATTTCTTTGCAACTTGTAGCCATGAACCTGGTGCACTTCCAATGTCTAAAATAAAAAAAGCTCTTTTGAAAATATTATATTTCTTTTGGATGTCTAAAAGTTTATAAGCGGAACGAGCCCTATATCCTTCTTTTTTTGCTTTCTTATAATACTCTTCTGATTTATGACTATTAGTGTCTTTATCCATAATTAGAAGCCGATTAGGTGCTTTTTGTAAGTTTAATTAATAAATTTTTTAAGTCTGAGATTGCCATATCAGTTTTAATAGATAAGTAATCAAAATGTGTTCTTGATGCCTTTAAAGTTTTTTTTCTAATAGCATTGATAATATCATTTACTTTTGGAACGGATTTTAATTTTAATTCTTCACATAAGTTATGGATATTATAGTAATAAGGTGGCATATGAATCTCATCTAATGCATATCCGATTTTTTTATCTATTGTTTTCTTATTTAGATGTGTTGTAACGCTATTTATAGAAAGTATTTCTTTTAAGAATTTTTCGTCATGTAGTTTGCCTATCCAAAGAGGTCCCGAATAAACTAGGGTTTTAGAACCTTTACATAAAGGACAATAATGAGGTATCTGCACAATATTATCAGAAAATTCAGAACGATAACCACAATTATTACAATGCAAAATATAACCATAGTTTAAAAAATTATCATTGATTTTTTTTTTACTTTTTAATGAAAGTAGAAAAATTCTTAAAAAATGGTTCGAATAAAAGCTCAGCAAAGGGATCACACCTAATGTATTTATGTTTGCCAATCGGGATATGAAATAAACCAAGATTCTTGCTCCAATCTCTTTACAATAGTCTGTATGCAAGGGAGTTGACATATATTTACGGATACACACTTTTGGTTTTACACCAAACAATACTGCTGTATCAGTGGCAGTTATGCATAATAAACCATTTTCTTTTTTAATTGCTTTAAAAGCCATATCAGTAAAGCAGTTTGGTGTTCCAAATGGATCAATAGATATAACATCCGCTTTTTGAGAATTACTTTCTGAATCATGCTGATAGTGTTTATTAAAATCAGAAAAAAGAGAATTTGCATCTTTTCTTGAAACCTTTACTTTTAACCTGTCAATTTTGTTTAATCGTAGATTTCTTTTAATGAGATCGACTGCTAAGGGATTAATGTCATTGATATATATTTTTTCCAATTCTTCATGTTCCTTTAACAAGCGAATAGAACCTATTCCAGATGCCGCCATGGAGTCAATTAAACTAAAGGAAGATATGTCCCATAACTTTTTATAAGCGCCTATAGCTAAACTTGTGATATCTCGGTTTAAAATCATTTTTTCATTATAAAAGACATTCATGGATTTTGAAGGAATTTTGGTTAAGTCTTGTTCATAAATAAAAAATTCTACAGTTCCTTCCCTTTTCTTAGCTATCTTATTATCCATCATTCTAAAATCTAGTTAAATATAAAATTTATATTGATAAGAACAATTCGACTAATCTTTTACTTCCAACAATTCCTCCACATTCAGTAGCATGAATAGTTTTAACATTCTCCTTAGTTAATAGTATAAAATCTTCGAATTTTCGGATTCTGTCTACATCATCTTTATCACCAATAGCTAAAAATTCACCTCCTAAGGTTTTTATTATAAAAGCTAAAGGTAACCACTCATAATAAATCCGAATTTTTGGCTTAGGACAAGGAAAATATGAATACACACCTCCGTATTGAATAATAGCATGCAAATCACCAACAAAACTTCCACTGTATCGGTCTTTTATGTGATTTTCAATGAGAAGATGTTCAAAAGATTTACATTTTTTTGACCATTTAGTAGAATCTCCTCCAAGACATCTGATTCCACCTATTTGATTTTTTGGTAATGTCTTGAACTCATAAAATATGTAATGATAAAATGTCATACTATATGGGGATGTGTCAAGTATAAACTCTACTACTGTTCCATTAATCGCTAAGACTAAGTTTGTGAAAATTCCATACAAAACATAAAAACTACAAATCATTTGACCTCTCTCATTATATATGCCAACAATTGTCCCTACGGTCCTATTTACAGCAACATTTGAGGACCCATCAACAGGATCAATAGTAATACCAAATTTACCATTACCTATGACAGGATTAGCCTCCTCAGAAGCTACAAAGAAAAATTTGGCTTCTCCTTCTTGAAGTGCTTTTAGAATTATACTATGAGTTAAAATATCCTCATGAATTTGTATCTCATTATATAGATTTTTACTATCATTTTTAGGTTTTTCGATATTCATTCGTTCTTCGATTTCTCGCGAGGTTATACCTCTTTCTAATAATCCCCTGATAGGAATCGTAGCTTCAGCGATAATATCAATAATCTCTATCAAATCTCCTTTATTTGGGAAATAATGAGGTAAGTTCTTTTCTAACCATCGTGATAATTTTATATTTTCATTTTTTTTATTAATCAAGGTGAATGACTCCTTTTTCTGTTTTATTTTTCGAATATGATATCTTATTTATTGTAAATAACACTTTATAGCTTACAAATTTTTTGTATTTGAAAGTTATTTAGCAATATTTAAAGAAAAAACTCAAAATAAAGTCAATTTTAAAATGAAAATTAATTCCTTTTAACTATATATTATTAATAGTGTACATTTATATTATCTATTAAAAATTAATTATTAGAAGAATAATCCAATTTGACGATATCTATGCCTTCAAAAATATATATTAAATTAAAAAGTATATTAATTCAAAATTCCTATGTTTTCATTATTCTAATTTTATGGTTCTTATGTAATTATATCGCTTTTTTAATTTTAACTAATGATTTTATTGAAGCATTTTTCATACTATTCTTTTTTAAGAATCATCCAAGTATGTATGGCAACTTTTATGCAAATTTTTCAGAATTCATCATTTTTGGGCTCGTGTTTTCTCTCGTAACAATTGATTTATTTAGAAAATACAATCCAGCCGATACTTGTCGAAAATTAGCCATGAGCCATAGTAATCATGTAGTTATTATAGGATATAATCATATAGGTCAAAGAATTGCAGATTTTTTAAAAGAAAAGGGTGAAAGTGTCGTAATTATTGAGAGAAAAAAAGAGATTATTCAAAATCTTATTGATAACGAAGAAGCTGTTGTTAATGGCGACGCTTTAAACTTTGAAGTGCTTTTAGATGCAGGAATAGATAAAGCTAAAGCTGTTTTGATCATGAGCGATAATTTAGAAGTCCTTATGGTCATTACAGCTCATGTGAGACAACTAAATAAAAGATGTAAACTGGTATGTAGAGTTTTTGAAGATGATATTGGAGAGTTAATCTCAAAAACATATAATGCTGAAATAATTTCTACTTCTAAATTTACAGCTGAAATAATAATAGCTAAGATTATTAAGAACCATTATAAGAATATTCTATTAATAGGAATGAATAATATTACTGCTAGATTAATGAAAAGATTGGAAAATTTAACGTACATAAATTTTTGTTTGATTGAGGAAAATGAAGAGCTTATTGAAGATTATTCATTTTGGAGAGATAATATAGTTGTAGGTGATCCAAAAGATCATCAAATTTTAAATAAAGTAGGGATAGAAAATGTTGATTTTATTTTTAACTCAATTCCGGTTGTCACTGAATCGATATTAATAATTAGACGTATTCGAGAAATCAATAAAAATTGTAAAATATATGCTCGATTCTTTAATGATAATGTCGCAGAATTACTTGAAAAACACCCTTTTTCTACAAAAGTCATATC
>Ga0307433_1001796_pt1 | contig 10978 bp, 9 predicted proteins | sample SalMarWE160210MG_FD_202166 | JGI IMG/M metagenome (GOLD analysis project Ga0307433, IMG submission 202166) | Salt marsh sediment microbial communities from the Plum Island Ecosystem LTER, Massachusetts, United States - WE1603-210 | ecosystem: Environmental > Aquatic > Marine > Intertidal zone >...
ACGGGACGGGGAACGTGGCGGATCTGTCGTCGGTCACAGCTACGGAAATGAAGGCCGTATGCGATGCGACGGGAACCTTTACCACCCAGGCAGAAGCTATCGTCAACTCTGATGGGTCGTTCACGATTCAGTCTTTGACCACTGGCGTCACTTCTGAGTTAGACTTCACCGATGCGAATGCCACCTTGGGCTTTACGGTGGAGACAATAAACGGTACCGATTCGGGGGCCACATACCCGACACTTCTAGTTGAAGCCGGATACCGAGGCAACAGATCTCCGGGTGTATCCGGTAACACTCTCCGAAGTCAGGCTATCCTTGCTCCGTTGAAGGCTTCGCTTGGAACTGGAAACGACCTGGCCGCGGACATCACTGCTGGAGATACGGAAGTGCAGGTGCACTCTCTAGCTGGTCTGAACGAGAATTCTGTTATCACGATCGGAGATGGGACCAATACCGAACACAAGATGGTCACCAACAAGAGAACTGAGGTTGTTGGGGTCACGATTAGTTTTTACGTTGAAGTGAGCTCTCCCTTCACCTACAGCTACACGGTTTCGGCTTCTACGCTGCGGACGAACGAGTTCGACTTGGTTATCTATTATGGAACGCAGGAAGTCGAAAGATGGACGGGATTGTCGATGTTGGATGTCGCGGACAATTACGTCGAGACACTCATCAACGATGAGAGTCTCGGTTCAGAGTATGTCGTAGCTACCGATTTGGATGCAGTTCCAGGAATCGGGGCGGACACGCCGGCTACAGATTCTGCATCTGTAGCGCTAACGGAAGGAACGGAAGGAACGGACGAGATTCTCAATATCTCCGATTCTGATTGGATCGGTACGGCCATTGGTGGAACTGGATTTTATGCTTGGGGAACCATTAAGGATTTTATGCCAATCTGCACTCCTGGGAACAACTCCGCAATTCTGGTTCATCAGATGGCAGCATATTGCAAGTCTCGAATTTATTTCGAATATTTGACCTACGTGACGGATGGAATGTCCGGAGATGATGCGGTGAACTTCAGAAATAACGTGATCGGCGTGGATTCTGATTGTTCAGCAATGTATGCGGGCGGTATTGAGGTATTCGATCCGATCGGAGCCGGGTCGAACCCACGTAGAAAGATCCAAGGTCTCGGGGCTCTCATGGGAATCCGAGCTCGAGTCGACTCTTTGCCAGGCAATGCGGGCGGTCCGTGGGAGGCCCCGGCCGGTGAGGGCGACTATGGGACGGTGAACTACGCTCTAGATGTGGCCACAGAGTATAGAGATGACGAGGCCGGTTCTATGAACGAAGCCGGTATAAATGTAATTCGAAAATTCGGTTCGACTAATCCGGTTACGGTGTGGGGCTGTCGGACGCTGAGTACGAATCCGACGAAGCGATTCCTCTACATCAACGTAAGGCGCTTTTTTCAATTTGTTGAGAAGTCCATCGCGGACTCTACCAGATGGGCCGTTCACAGAAACAACAACTTCAGGCTGTGGAGTAAGCTTGAAGATCGAGTCGACGATTTTCTCACAGACTTGATGCCGCAGGGAGCCTTCCCCACGGCCATCAAGGAGTTGGCGTTCTACGTGAAAGTCGGAGTCACGAAGGGCACGATGACACAGGCCGACATCGATAACGGTCTTGTGAAGGGTGAAGTCGGTTTGGCACCGAATAAGCCTGGCGAGTTCTTGGTGTGGACGTTCACTCAGTACGATAGTGGTTGGGAAATCGTCGAGTAGTTGGCAGGAAGTCACATCTAAAGAAAGGAGGGCGTGATGCCCGATCCATACAGAAATTTTAAATTCGAGGTCGAAATCGATGGTTTCGTCCGTGCCGGCTTCTCGAAGGTTACCGGGTTGTCGAGAACAACCGAGGAGATCAGTTATCGGGAGGGAGGCGAGAATGAAACCCCTCACAAGCTTCCAGGTCAGACTTCCTTTGGTGACGTCACCATGGAACGAGGGATTTCCGATGATGATGATTTTCAGAACTGGAGCGACACGATTTTCAACGTTGACCAGGTAAACGGAGAACAGGGGGACGATGATTTCCGAAGGAAGGTTGTCATTTACCTGAAAAACAAAGCTGGAGAACGGAAGGTAAAGTGGACGGTTTTCCGCGCATGGCCGAAGGAATTTAGCGCCGGGGACCTGGATGCGAACGCTAATGATGTTGAGATTGAGAGTATGGTGTTAGCCAACGAGGGCATCAAGCGCGAGAGTCTTTAAGTTCTACAGCCACACAGTTTTAACTACGGTATCGACACGATAGGAGACACACCATGAATGAAAATTTCAACAACGAATATGAGAAACTCGAAGATTCGGATGGAAGCTTCGACGATTGGGAAAAAGATTCGGACGATGGTGTTCCGGATTTTACTCCTGATAACACGGTCGAACTTCCTGTAGGTCTCAGAAAAGATGGGCAAGTCTTTCGTACAGTTGTCATCGATGAGCTTTGCGGTATCGATGACCATTTAGTCGCGAGCAACAAATCTGGGGGTAATGGTGCTAAGGCTATGTCGATGGTTCTTTGTCGTGCGGTTCAAGAAGTCCCGGGGCTTCTCCGGATGAAGAAAGATTCGGAGAAGCTTTTCAACCGGGAATTTGCCAGGGCTCTTACGGAAATTGATCGGGTTTTCTTGATCACTCGAATTTTCATGCTATCCGGCCGTAATGAGTCTGCCTTTGTTGGCCGATGTCGGCATTGTAAGAAGGTTCACAACGAGCGCGTTTTTCTTTCTCAATTGGAGGTAAAGTCATGGCCTGACGACAAGCCACCGCAGGTTGAATTCCATTTGAAAAAGGGTTTCAAGGAGAAAACGGACTCCGGAAAAGAGGTCTTTCACAAGGAGGGTATATTGAGATTCCCTCTCGGAAAGGAGTCTGAGCTTCTTGGGAAGATGGAGAACGAGGCTGAGGCGACAGACAGTCTTCTAGCTGCGTGCATCGTTAGTGTCGGAAATTATGGGAAGGTGGACACTTCTATGGTCAAGGCATTAAAGCGTCAAGACAGGGAAGAGCTCATGTTCTCATTAAGTGAGAGCCTTCCGGGCATCAAGCAAGGAAAATGGATCACTTGTGAATGCGGCATGGATATGGAGCTGCGATTGGATTTGATCTCTTTTTTCGAAGGTCGGCGGAGGAATGCGAAAAGACCCTAGAGCAGCTTTATGAGTGTGTGAACTACTTAGCACACCGGTACGGTTGGACTGAGGGTCAAATCCTGCGCCTACCTATCGATAGACTAAACCGGTATGTAGAGATGATTAACCGGGATAGGCGAAAGGAAGCAGGGAAGTAATGGCAAGTGCCGGCAGTCAGATGTTGTTGGGAATACGGCTCCATCTTGATGCACAGGGGATGGTTACCGGGGCTTCAGTTGCAGAAGATTCTCTTCAGCGAGTAGAGAACAAGGCGAGGCAGACTCAGACTTCTGTAAAGGATACAGGGGATGCGATGAGCGCTGCTATGAACGCAAGTCTCGGAGTTGGAGCTCTCGGGGCTGCTGCGATGGGCGCTGGTGAAGCTTTGGATTCGGCTCTCACCCCCGCTGTAAACCAAGCAAAAAGTTTCCAGGTTGAGATGTCGCAGCTTCAATTTGTTGCAAAGGCTACAGAAGGCGAGTTGAAGCGATTGGAAGACGTTGCGCTTCGAACGGGTGTCGAGACCCAGTTCTCACCGCAGGAAGCCGCATCGGCTATACGGATGCTTAAGGCCGCCGGTCTTTCTACAGAACAAACCTTGGAGAGTTTGGGCGCCACCCTTGACACGGTTACGGGGTCCGCTGGCATGATGGATCTCCAGACCGGGGCAACAGCAACGGCCGCATCGCTCATGAAATTTGTGAATACTGGTGAGACTGCCAGGGAGGTTATGGATACCTTTGCGCAGGCTACGAGAGAAACCAATCTTCAGTTTAGAGACCTTCCGATCTTCATCAACGCTATTCGGGATGCCCCTACCAAACTAAAGGCGTCTGCGGCGGAAGTGATGGCTCTAGGAGGTGTCCTGAAAAATGCTGGTATGGAGGCTGCTCAGTCTGGTCAGTCTGTGGATATTTTTGCGAACAAACTTATTATGAGCCAGCGAAAGGTTGAGAGGTATTTACTTAGGAAAAAGATTTCTGAGCAAGATTTATTGTCGGGATATGTCGACGATAAAATGCCGATGGCTGTAAGGGCATTTCAGAGACTTGGCGTATCGATGTTTGATGCGCAAGGCAAAGTCAAGAATATGACGAGCTTCATCAAGGAGCTTGTGAATGCATCTCAGGGACTTAAGGGTGAGAGTGAGAAGACCTTTATTACAACGATGGCGACTGTTCTAGGACAGCAGGGTACGGCCATTGTGAACTCTTTACGACAGCTCAAACGGAACGGGTTGGAGGGGAGTGCAGCGTTTGAAGACCTCGTGAAGTCCTTGGAGAACTCCTCCGGAGCTTCGAGGGAAGCCGCGGCTGCTTTTGAGGATACTCAAATCGGCCTCGATAAATTCATAGAGGGGACTAAGGACACGATCAATATTGCATTGGGGCAAACGCTTCTTCCCTACACGCAGGTGTTGAAGGATTTCATGAAAGATCTCTTGGGGAGCTTCTTGGATTTTATCAATGCGAATCCGACTTTTGCGAAGGCGTTGACTACAACGATGGTCATTTTGATGGGATTGGCCAAGGTGATCGGGGTGGTGCTTATCGGTCTCGCGGGATTGCTGTTCTGGACGACGACCATAGCCCCTGCATTGGCTGCAGCCGGAGGGGCGGCTGGGATAGCTGCAACGGGATTCGCGGCGCTTCAGGCGGCAATGTGGCCGATTCTGCTGATTGGATTGGCAATCGGGGCCGCGTTCCTTGCGATATGGGGAATCATCAAGTTTTTCGATCATCTTCGGAATGGATCTTCGGCGTTGGCGAAGTCCTTCCAAAGGCTGATGAAGACCTTCCAGTGGATCCGAAAGGGTGTCTCTGAGCTGTGGTCAGGAGAAGCAGGCAAGGAGCAGACCGTAAAAGCATTGAAGGCAATGGGGCTCTACGGAATTGTCACGACTATCATCGGTATTAAGAATCGGGTCGTCGCGGTATTTGAGGGATTCGTGGATGGTCTCGTTGGAGGGTTCAAGGCCGTAGCTCTGGCGCTGTATCCGGTCGGTGTCGCCATCGGATGGGTGATTGATGCCTTCAGGAGTCTGTTTGAGGCGTGGGCACCGATGAAAGACGCCTATGATATCGCGAAAGGATGGAGGACGCTCGGCTTCGTTCTAGGGTGGATTGCTTCGGTAGTCCTTACAGCTCTTATTGCTAAGGTTGCTTTGTTGGCTCTTCCTTTTGTTATTTTGGCTGCTAAGGTCATCATCATTGCGGCTGTGATTGGAGCTGTCATTTACGGACTGTATAAGGCTATCGAATTTTTGGTGAAGGGGGTGGTCTGGTTGTACAAGGCCAGTGTTTGGGCAATGGAGCAGGTTATTGCCGGCATTGTGAGCGCAGGGCGAGCGATAGGGGAATTCGTTGTCGGCTTCGTCAAAGGAGCATTGAGCGTTGGGGATGCGATACTGACGGCATTCACAACTCCTTTTGTGATTGCGGTTGACGTCATTCGAGGGGCTATCAATCGGATCTTCCAGTTGCTGGTTCGCGTGAAGACTCGGATATCGGAAGCTGGCAGGGGGTTTGTGTCAGCTTTTCTCGGGGGGATAAAAGAACAATGGGATTCTCTAATGGGATGGCTGTCGAGCGCTCTTCAGAGAATTCGTGATTGGTTACCTGGGTCTGATGCAAAAATTGGTCCATTGTCTACGCTTACTGATTCTGGAGCAGGGTTTACCAGAACTTTCGGTGCAGGCATTGAGTCAGGAGCATCGGAGCTTCAGGGTACGGTTTCAAGGACACTCGAAGGGATTGCTCCTGATAATCAGCGCATGATGTATGCTGTTCCGGATGTTGCAAAAACGGATGAAGGTGGGGCTAAAGCCACTACTGCGATTGCCTCGACAAGAGGGGGAACTCAGATCACGATTCAGAAGATGGAATTCCATGTGGCGCAGGCTACTCCGGAAGAAGCTGAGAATCTTGCCCAGCAGGTCATCGAGCGTATTCGTGAGTTGATGGATGAGGAAACGGAGGTTGAATTCGCATGATTATCACTGGAAGAAACGCCAACAAGGCTTATCTGGCGAAGATTCAAGATGGTGAAATTAAATTCACCTATGAGTTTCAGTTCAACCCATCTGAGGATGAGAAGTCTCGTGAGGTTGAATGGGGATGGGCCTCAGCGCAGGGAACAGCACTTCCAGAAGCGATATTCAATCGGATTTCGTCAGAGAAATTCACGATACAGCTCTTTCTAGATGCAACAGAGAACTATGATGCAGAGAAGGAAGGTGTTAGGGCTGACATTGCAGCTATTGAGATGTTCACGATGCCTGATCCAGAGAGATTTTCTTCAGACCTTGGGCAAGTAGCGGCTCCACCTCAGGCGAGATTTGGAATCGGAAATGATGTGTTCACGGTAGTTATGGATTCAGTGAATACGAGGGTTGTACGAAGGAATACAGACATGTTTCCGACGAGGGCGTATGTGGACATTGCGATGAGTACAACGTTCACAGACATTTCTCAGATTCAGGCGATTTTGATGAGGAACTCAGAGTTGGCACGAAAAGCCATGGTATCGAGGAGGGGCTGATGCTGTTTGTGAGCTCGCGGTACACTACGGTTGGAACGAAGAGTTATACCGTGTCGTCTGGAATCACTGTTGGACTCATAAAGATGCGGCCAACTACGGTTGTTCCAGATGGAGAAACGGAGGCGTATACGGTCAAGGCTGGGGAGACGTTTGAGACGCTTGCGTACAAGCTGTTTGGGAATGCTCGAAAGTGGTGGATTTTGGCCGACATGAATCCTCATGTATTTTGGCCGTTAGATTTGAAGGCGGGGGATCAGATTCTTTTACCCTCTAAGGTGCAAGCGCAGTTGTCATGAAAGAATCTGTAATAGCTTTATGGGTCAATGGTCGTGGGATGTCTCATGAATTGACTCGGCGCATTATGTCGTTGAACTTTAAGTACAGACGGAACAAAGCTGATTCAGGGACGATTGTATTCAGGGATCCGGATGCAGAGCTATTCGATACGAGGATTTTCAAAAAAGGTCAGTTGATTCATTTTATTGTGGGTTGGACTGATGAGGCTTTACCAGCTGGGCCATTCATGGTGAAGTCTTATAAGATGATTTTTCCGGAGAGTGGTGAGCCAACTTTAACGGTTAATTTTCAGGATTTGTCCCACAAGCTTGATAAGAAGCAAAAACGACGGAAGCATATCGGGAAGGTGTCAGATATTCTGATAAAAATTGCTGAGGAACATGGTCTCGGATATGACGTAGATTCTCTTGAGGGACTGGAGTTTTCAGATGATTTTCCTCTGAATCAGGTATCTATGACGGATGCAGGGATGCTTCAAGTGCTCGCGGATCGTTACGGATATTCCTGGGGAGTCGAAAATGGGAACCTGATTTTCAAGCGTCCGGCCGACAGACAAATCAAAAAGCTCGGAAGCCCAAGAGTATTGTCCTATCGAATAAATGACTGTTCGATAACTTCTTTTAGTCCGGAGGTAAAGTTTCAGTCGTTGGGGAAGAAGAAATCGCCGAATAGTACTGTAGAGAATCTTGATCTTTTATCAGGGAATGGAGTCGGAGACTTTATTTCGAACATCTTGACAGGGGATATGACAGAAGAGGAGCGTCAGGAACTATTTGCGGAGCATAAGGGAGAAGCTGACGAAGCCGTATTAATAGAGGAAAGCATTGGGTCTTATTTGGAGAAAAATGTGGGTGAAGGATTTCGGCTATTTTATCATGAAGCTGTTGATAGCACTGAGCGGTTGATAAGTTGGGTTGCCGGCACAGGTTACCAGACTACACGAGAATCCTTTGGAAAGACAGAGAATCAGTGGTTTACAGAACAGATGAAGCGTGATGTGGCCACACATGTTGATAAGAATAAGTATGATGATCCAGATGCAGAGCAGTCTATTTACGATGAAGTGTGGGAGCTGGAGCATTCAGATATGACGTTGGCCACCCCCGGAAGCATGCCTGAAGCTGAGAGACGCAGAAAAGGAAAGCTTGCGAAAATCCGAGAGCTTGTTACCGCGGATTTAAAATTGACTCGAGCTTCTATGTCTTATCATCCTGGTGAAACCATTATTGTTGCAGGAGTTGGAGGGTTTTTATCTGGGGAGTATCTCATTAAAGAGGTTAGTCATTCGTTTCAGAAAAATGGGATGCCCTTTAGTACTTCAATGAAGGTTTCGCGGTCGCGTCTAGGGACGAGTAAGACTGCTCTGAAGTTGATAGCTAAACAGGAAGAAAGTATTCGAAGAGGGATTATCCAAATAACGGGTGTTCAAGAGGAGCAATTTGAGCCTGAGTTGGCGAATGCGGGAATTGTCAAAAAGGTAGACGATGCTTAGCAACGAAGAATTTAAGCTGAGGTATTCAAAGAGGTATTTTGGGAAATATCGAGGCGCTGTTGTGGATATTGAAGATCCAAAGAAGCTCGGCAGGGTAAAGACGATTGTTCCGGCTGTAATGGGAAGTGCGGACGACATCGGATGGGCGTTCCCTCTTCCAGCATCGGGCGGGGGAGTCAATACAGGAGATCTCCAGCTTCCAGAGAAAAATGACTATGTCTGGATAGAGTTTGAGGAAGGGGATGTGAGCCGGCCTCTATGGAGGCATGGGTCTTGGGGCATTCGAAATGGCGATAGTATGGTACCGAAGCATTCTCGAGGTGAGCCTGATGAGACGGATTACGTCTTCAGGGAATCGGGGAACGTTCCACCGACGCAGTTTAATGGGCAATACGGAAATGTTAGAGTCATTCAGAATCGATCAGGGGGAAATTTCATAGAGTTCGACGATACCCCCGGCGAGGAGCGTCTTCAGATTGCCCATTTGACAAACACTCGATTGGAGTTCACTGCCGATGGGAGCTACCAAGAAGCAGTCGCGGGGTCATCTAGGAGGAAGGTGGGGGCCAATCATAGTGTCGAGGTGTCAGGGAAGCAAGATTGGCTTATCAAAGGGTCGAGCGTCTTTAATGCTGAGGCCGAGAGAGTAGAGACTTATGGTGGCCCCTTGACACAGACTTTCGGTGAATTGAATCAGACTGCGGGAGCTGTGAGTCAGCGGTTAGAGTCGAAGGCGCAGGTGGTTACGGGTCCTTGGGCAGTGCAGTGCGGTGGTCAGGGAAGCATGATGTTCAACGGAGCTCTGGCATTCATGATTCAGCAGAATCTTCAGATGACGGTACTGGAGAATGCCGAGATTTCGGTGTCAAATGCAACGGGGGTCCCAACAGCAGATTCGGTTCTTCTACACGGGTATAACGGCAACGTCCATCTGACAGCATCGGATGTGACGGGCGCCGCGATAAAGGCAGAGGTGTTGTTGAAGGGAAACTCGCCTACGAGTAACATTTTGCTCGGGGGTGACCTGGCAACTGAGCCTATGGTTCTGGGTACGCTGTTCAAGACTTGGCTGACTACGATGTTGGCCCACACGCATCCGACAGGGACAGGGCCGAGTGGCCCTCCCCTAGAGGCAGCGGCGTTGGTAGCTCAAATCGATACGTTTTTGTCTAGGGTGATAATGGGGAAGATGGCATGAGCATGGTGGCGTACGCGGCTCAGTTTACAGCTGATATTGAAGACCTTTGGGCAAATGCGGATGCGAATACGACGGTGTACGATACCGCGGATCTCATTGAGGATTTTTGGGGAAATTGCGAGGTGACAGGATATCCACAACCAGCGAATCAGACCAATGTTATACTTCAGTCGTCCTATGCAGGCTTTGCAGCAATCGAGCAACCATTGGTGTCACATACACCGGCGATTGCAGCGCAGGCGTTTGAAACGGGGATTACGGATTTATGTGTTAAGACCACATTTGTTCTGGTTGCTCCACCCTCGGCTGTACCGCCAACAGCTCCACTTCCAGGTGGAACCGCGACACCGGGATTGCTCACGACGGCGTTGACAGGGATTTTTACACAGGGAGCTGCTGCAGGAGCATCAACACCAACAGCTCCACTTGTTGCGGCTGAAATTATAAAGTTTTTGAACGGTTGGATATGCAACGTATTGATTCCGCCGGCGACATCACCGGTACCGATACCGATAATTTGATGGAACAAAGCACTGAGATAATCCTTCGGGATAGGGCAGAAAAACTCGTAGAGAGATGTCGGAAAGCAAAGGCTGGAAGTTTAGCAGAGAGGACTGTAGCTATTGCTGAAGGTATAGTTTGGGTTGCAGAGTGGGAGATTCAAAAGCTTATGAAGCAGATAAAAGCTCTCGGGGTAGTGATGAGAGACCGAGCTGAAAGAGAGCGTGGAAATGGCTGAATGGCAGAGTTTCAATCCGAGCGATTTGATTCCTTCTGAAATTGTCGGTTTAGCTTCGACATGTTCTACCGTGGGAGGTCAGCTTGCCACAGTTCTGGATACCGCGGCCACGGTTTTAGATGTGGCGAAGAACTTTGTGGATGGATTTTCTGATCCACTTTCGGCCGTTACAAAAGCGCTTCAGGATCTGATTTTGTCTACGGTGCAGGTCTTTACTCAGACGGGTGTCTATATGCTAAAGCATGCTCCACTATCTGCAAAAATACCCGCTACGCCATCTAGATGGCTCAGAGATGTCGCGTATTCGTTGGATGATTTATATGATGAAGAGAGACCAATCTTAGTTGATGAAAACGCTTATATCGGTGCAGTCGTGTTCCTTGCGACATCTCAGTACTACAAGGATTTGATGAGTCTTTTCAATAACATGCTCAAGCTTTTCGGAATGGTGGGGCCTACTTTGGATCAGGTTGCCTCATGGAAGAGCATCGGAGATCCTTTTGTGGTTGTTCCGGGTGTAGGGAGAGCCCCAGATTGGGAGTCAAAGCGAATGATTGATTTCAT
>Ga0307433_1001799_pt1 | contig 10973 bp, 7 predicted proteins | sample SalMarWE160210MG_FD_202166 | JGI IMG/M metagenome (GOLD analysis project Ga0307433, IMG submission 202166) | Salt marsh sediment microbial communities from the Plum Island Ecosystem LTER, Massachusetts, United States - WE1603-210 | ecosystem: Environmental > Aquatic > Marine > Intertidal zone >...
GGGAAGACCTTGCTCCTCAAGGACATTGCAAATGCGGTGACTGTCAATCACCCCGATATATACAAGATCGTCCTTCTGATCGATGAGCGTCCAGAGGAGGTTACCGATATGGCCAGATCGGTGAAGGCAGAGGTGATCAGCTCGACCTTTGATGAGCCGCCCCAGCGCCACGTGCAGGTTGCTGAGATGGTTTTGGAGAAAGCCAAGAGATTGACCGAGCACAAAAAGGATGTGCTGATTCTCCTGGACAGCATCACGCGTCTTGCAAGGGCATACAACACGGTGGTTCCGCCGAGCGGTAAGATCCTCTCCGGAGGGGTTGATTCAAATGCCCTCCATCGGCCGAAGAGGTTTTTCGGCGCTGCCAGAAACATCGAGGAAGGGGGTAGCCTCACGATCATCGCAACTGCCCTCATTGATACGGGGAGCAGGATGGACGAGGTGATCTTTGAGGAGTTCAAGGGCACCGGGAACATGGAAATCAACCTTGACAGGAAGCTGAGCGATAGGAGAATATTTCCTGCCCTTGATATCAATCGTTCCGGGACAAGGAAGGAGGAGCTTTTGATTTCGAAGGATGACCTCAATCGTATCTGGATTCTCCGTAAGCTCTTAGCACCCCTCACGCCGGTTGATAGTATGGAATTCCTGCTGGATAAGATATCGGGAACAGCTACCAATAAGGATTTCTTGGACTCAATGAATCAATGAGGCGGGAGCCTGACGAATAGCTCACGCGATCGAACGGTTACTCGTTAGAGAAAGGAGACAAGCACTATGAAAAAGGATATCCATCCACCCTTTCAGAAGGCTATCGTACACTGCGCCTGCGGGAACGAATTCGAGACCTTTTCCACGGTAAAGGAGATCAATGTCGAGATATGCTCCCAATGTCATCCCCTGTTTACCGGCCAACAAAAGATCGTCGATTCCGCAGGACGTGTGGAACGGTTCAGACGTAAGTATCAGAACTCTATGAAACAAGGAAGCAGCACGAAAACCAGGAAGGAAAAGAATGAATAAAGATGTTCTCTCCAATTCAAGAGGCAGAGAGACGCTTTGACACACTGGAGAGAGCTCGTTAGACAGGAGATTATCACCTCGGTAGAAGGGAAGAGGGTATACGGTCGCCTTACATATAAGAGCGGGATTGATCCCGCAGATCTGAGGATAGATGTCTTCCAATCATCAGGGGATGGAGGACAAAGCATGAAAACCACTGATTCTGCGATGAGGAGTACCCATATTTCTCTTGAACCTCATTATGGTCCATGGTAACCCTATCCCCGAAAAGCGCCGAGCATGCCAACTCTCATGACCAACAAGCGATGGACTATCAAGGAACTCTTAGATCTCACTACTAAATACCTCACGGAAAAGGCAATCGATAGCCCACGTCTCTGTGCCGAGGTTTTATTATCCCACCAGCTCAAGAAGACCAGGATTGAGCTTTACCTCGATTACGACCAGCCGTTACGCGAGGATGAAATCACGGGTTTTCGGAGGCTTGTGCGGAGACGCGTCAAAAGGGAGCCGCTTCAATATATAACAGGGCACCAGGAGTTTTGGTCCCTTGACCTTGTGGTAAATCCAGCGGTGTTGATTCCAAGGCCGGAGACTGAAATCCTTGTCGATGAGGCCCTGAGCCTCAGGAAAAGCGGGCTCCTATCAAATGATCGCACCCCCATGATTTTGGATGTGGGCACCGGATCTGGCGCCATAGCCATAGCACTGGCCAAGGAGATCGAAGGCGCGAGGATATGGGCGAGCGATATCTCGCCTGAGGCCCTTGCCTTGGCAGAAGAGAATGCGCAACGCCATCACCTGAGAGAGAGGATACAGTTCTATGAGGGGGATCTCCTTGAGCCATTCAGGGGTAGCTCATGGGCATTTGATATGATCGTTTCCAATCCGCCTTACATTGCTACCGAGGAATTTGGATCCCTGGCACCTGAGATACGGTGCTATGAGCCGAGGACTGCCCTTGATGGGAGCCAGGGAGGCATGCATCTTATTGAACGGCTGATCGGAGACAGTGGGCCATATCTGCGGGCAGGAGGCTGGCTCCTCGTAGAGATGGACCCCCATCAGACAGAACGGGCCTTAAATCTTATAGACTCGGCGCACTGCTTCGGCTATAAAGAACGGGTGGTAGATTACCGGAAGTCTTTCCGGATGGTAAAGGCCCAGAAGAAGAATGGATAAAATTGTCATCCAAGGGGGAATTCCTCTTGAGGGAGAGGTAAGGGTAAGCGGTTCAAAGAACGCCGCCTTGCCGATCATAGCGGCCTGCATACTCACGGGCGGATGGCACTACTTAGAGAACATTCCGAGGTTGCGGGACATAGAGACGATAAAGGAGATCACTTCCCATATAGGGATGGCCTTCGAGGAGGATGGTCACTGCCTAAAGGTCAACTCGGATAATATTACCAGCTACGTCGCCTCCTACCAGTTAGTCAAGACAATGCGGGCATCGGTACTGGTCCTCGGTCCGCTCTTGTCCAGGCTAGGAAGGGCGAGAATATCGCTTCCCGGTGGATGTGCCATCGGTGAACGGCCAATTGATTTGCACCTCAAGGGCTTCCATGCAATGGGGGTTGATGTCAATTTGGAACACGGGTATGTCGTGGCGAGTACCGATAGGATCAGAGGGGCTGATATATTCTTCGATATCTCGACGGTTACCGGAACGGAGAACATCATGATGGCTGCAGTGAGGGCAGAGGGAATAACCACGCTGCATAATGCCGCAAAGGAGCCGGAGGTGGTGGATCTGGCCAGTTTTCTGAACCTCATGGGCGCTCGCATTGAGGGGGCAGGGACCGATACCATAACCATCACCGGGGTACAGGAACTGCATCCTGTCAGGTACACGATCATACCGGATCGGATTGAGTCCGGGACCATTTTAATTGCAGCGGCAATCACCGGGGGAAACGTAAGGATAAAGGGATGCACTGCGGAACACATCGGGGCGATCGTCGAAAAGCTCCAGGATAGCGGCATGGATATCGAGAAACAGGGTGAGGAGATCGTTGCGAGGGGTCATGATCATGTCAGAAGTGTTGATATTACCACCATGCCGTTTCCTGGGTTTGCCACGGATATGCAGGCACAATTTATGGCCCTCATGTGCCTGGCTGATGGATCAAGCATCATCAAGGAAACGGTTTTTGAGAATAGGTTCATGCATGTGAGCGAATTGCGGAGAATGGGGGCGGATATCGATATCGATGGGGGCCAGGCGGTTGTGAAAGGGAAAGCCCGTTTATCGGGAGCTCAGGTTATGGCCACTGATTTGAGGGCAAGCGCGTCCCTTATTCTGGCTGGCCTCGCAGCTGAGGGGCAGACAGAGATATCGAGAGTTTACCACCTGGATAGGGGTTATCAAAATCTGGATCTCAAGTTAGCGGGGCTCGGTGCCAGAATTTGGCGCGAGAAGTACTAGTGTTTGTTGGGTTTGTTGCGTTTGTTGAGTTCATAGGGTTTCAATTATGGTAAGCACCTAAAGCCGTCCATTGTCTGTTTGCCTCTCAGTATATATGATTGATGTGAGCACAATAGACACAAAAAACTCCACAAACTCAAGAAACCGATTATGATCTCTCGGCCTCTTGTTCCTGCACTCGGCGCAACCATTGTTGGGATCCTGATTGCCCACAGTTTTCAGGCGAGCGCTCATCTACCGGTCATTCTTCTTCCGTTTGCTGCACTCCTTATGCTGGGCATCTTGTATTTAGTCCCCTTCAAGGTTCATCCCTTTTATCTAGTAGCCCTATTCATCCTGCTCGGTATCAATTCCCAGGCTTCAAGGCCCATTCCGGAGAAGCTGCACAACCTGGCCGATGGTGATGCACGGGTAGGCATAGAGGGAACCATCTACAAGCCTCCCTATTTGAGCGCCGGGAGTGCAACATTCCCCATTCACGCTGAGAGGATCTTTCGCTCGGGTAATGTCGCGAAGGTCAAGATAAATCTGTTGGTACGGGTGTATGGGTACCAGGGGAGGCTCGCGGTTGGCGATAGAATACGCATTTCCGCAGAGATAAGGGAATTCAAAAAATTTAATAACCCTGGGGGATTCGATTACGGTCTTTACATGCAAAGCCGGGGGACTGCCCTCATGGCTGTGGTTAAAGATGGGCGTTATGTGGTGCCCATGGGGAAGGGCGAACTCGGCTTCCTCGATGACATCCTGGAGAGGGCAAGGAGTCCTCTGAGGCTATTTTTTCACGAGAGGCTCTCTTATCGAGCACAGGCAATCTATGCCGCCCTTATTCTTGGGGAGAGACAGGGCCTTACCCATCAGATACGAGAGCCATTCGAGAGATCAGGGGTGAGTCATATAATGGCCGTTTCCGGTCTTCACCTCGGCTTGGTAGCCTGGCTCTTCTTCGCCCTTTTCAGGTGGATTTTGTCGCTTTCCCAGCGATTACTCCTGATTGTGGATGTCAGGAAACTCGCCGCACTTATCACCATGGTGCCCGTTGTAGGGTATGGTCTTATCACGGGATTTCAGCTTTCCTCCCAAAGGGCCGTTGTCATGATTCTGGTATTCCTATGGTCCATTATTATCGGGAGGGAACGAGATGTCTGGTCAAGCCTTTGCCTCGCGGCACTCGTAATCCTTTTGCTGAGCACGGATTCACTCTTTACCGCCTCTTTTCAGCTGTCTTTTATTGCAGTTGCGGGCATTCTATGGCTCTCACCTCTGATCTTTGCTTTTGTTTCGAAATGTACTGCTGTTATGGGGCTATCTCAAAAGCCCCGTTTTCTATACGCAATCCTGAAATATGTTATAGGTTTGATCGCGGTGACCACTGCGGCTACGGTAATGACCATCCCATTGATCGCTTATCACTTCCACCGATTCTCTATCATGGCACTCCCGGCGAACCTGACTGTGGTTCCCATTATCGGGTTGTGGGTCGTACCGCTCGGATTGCTTTCCTCGGTAGCGCTTTTCATCTCCTGGGCTCTGGCGGGATTCATCCTTTCCCTTGGCGGGGCTGGCCTGAATCTGGCAATCTCCGTGGTTCAATTCTGGTCGGATATCCCGTGGAGCTCTATCTGGATAATCCGCCCAAGCTGGCTGGAGATTGCCCTTGTTTATGGAATTCCATACCTCGTCATACGCTTCCGCTCCCCACGTGTCTGCAGGGTTCTCATGGCAGTGCTTTTGACGATCTTACTCGTGGATATAGGCTATTGGGTCTACCAGACACGATTCAACAGGAGCCTTAGGGTGACGGTCCTGGATGTGGGAATAAGAAACGCGGCATTTATACAGTTTCCGGGAAAGGAGAGGATGCTCATCGCGCATAATGTGTTTGGCCCCTGGGGATTTAATCTTCCCCGAATAGCCATAGCGCCCTATCTCTGGCAGAACAAGATCAGCAAGGTTGATTACCTCTTTCCGATAGACCCTGGACTCCCGCAGTCTGACAGGTTGCAGTTCATGGCCGACAATTTCCATGTGAGGGAAGTGATCTCGAGCCTCCCTTGGGACAAGACGATTAACGGGGCAAGGGTAGGTAGTGAAGTTGCCGGGGAGGCTCTCGTTGGCTACCGCGGTTGGTCTTTTCGCTTCTCAGAGGCAGGAGTATATGTACACAAGGAAACTCAGGAGATAGATGAACAGTGCTCAGAGTTTTTGATCATAACCAATGAAAGGAAGATGCAATCCAAGGGCATTCCAGCCATAAGGATAGCTCAAACGGGTGCAATTACGGTTAGCGTAGATCGGAAAGGAGGCATTCAGGTGAGGAGCTTGATAAAAGAAAACCTCCCTCTGTGCGAGGGAGGTTCTTAAATGGCATGGAGCAGACAAGCCTATAATTCTAGCCAAGAGTCGGAGTAAAGCGCCTTTTTTATGAGGATACGAGCTGTTTTAACATAATCCTGCATCTCCTTGGAAAGCGAGCCCATGTCAATCTCCTCATCATCCATTACCTTACGGATTGCCTCAACGATATCTGGGCGCTTGCCCCTGGCAATGGCAACCAATTGACCATCATAGGCATCGGCGATACAGGAGTACATCCCCATTCTCTCCAACATCACCATATAGGTCTGATTCAAGATAGGTCTCAGGTGATCAGGGGATCCGTTGGAAACGTTGGAGAGCCCACAGGTGGATTTGACTCCTTCACCGATATCCTTGACCATGGGCATGAATTGCAGCAGTGAGTAGACTTGGTCCTGTTGTACATTGACAGGTGTCACAATACCGTCTACAAAGATATCCTCGTTGGGAATGCCCGCCTCATTGGCTGCATATATCAGTTCCACGGCAAGTTCGCCCCTTTCGTGCTCGTCTCTGGGCATGCCATGAGGGCCCCACAGAAGCGCAATCATTGCAGCGCTGTATTTCGCACAAAGGGGAAGCATCTTTTCATACCTCTCCGGCCGGCACATGATGGAGTTAATGAGCGCCTTGCCCTTGTGAACAGCCAAACCAGCCTCAATCGCCTCGATATTGGATGTATCGAGCGCAAGGGGTACATCATCAACAACCTCCTGAACCGTCTTTACTATCCACTCCATCAATTCAGGGCCTCCCTTCCTGGCAGGTCCCAGGTTGATGTCGATCCAATCCATCCCCTTTTCCTTCTGTTTCTTGGCCTCTTCCTGGATCGGACGCGGGTTTCTCTCCTTAAAAGCACGCCCTATTTTCTTTGAGATAACATTCAGGCTTTCTCCGATCAAGAGCATTTCTCTCCCCCTTCCTTAGATTTATACGGCAAACTCCTTCAGGAATTTCGTGATCTGGGATGCCTCACGTGGTCCTACCAATACTTCAGACTCTTTTACCTCTTCCTCCAGATCACCACTAATAGCCGCGGCATAACCGGGTATAATGAGTTTCTTATGCTTCACCTTATCCAGGATACCGCACTTGTTCACAAACATGCCCACTGCATCTCCCACAAAGTTCCCGGCAGCCCAGGCTGTCATAACCGAAAGACCCTCTGTATCCATGATCAGGAGCCATGTTGGTACCCTGCTCGCCTCGATCTCTCCGCTCACGATGAAGTATGTCAAGGCAAAATTAGTGGTAATAACTACAGGAGAGTTCTCATTAGGCCCATTAATCTCGTAGATACCCTGATCGACCATCATTGGCCTCTGTGGATCGGTGTAAATATTTAGTCTTTCTACCAGAAGGGGAAAGAGGCTCTCACCGATGAAATCAGACAGTATAATAATACCTGCATACTTGGCTATGAACATGGCTGCAATGATAGTCTCTTTATCAAGGTTATCAGCCATCTCACAGGGAAATGTAATGGTTGGAAAACCAAGTGCCCTGTTCTTTTTTGTAATAGCCTCTCGGCGCAGCCAAACCTGGTCCTCAAAGGCCCTTCTCACGGTCCGCGAGCCAGTATCGAGGATGAGATCCTTCAGGCCCATTCCGGTCAGCTTGTTGGTCAGCTCCATAAGCCCATCCATATCGTCGGCCCTCACTGCCAAGGGGAGCTCCTTCTCCTTGGCAAGGGCACCCATATCATCCACATTTTCCTTTGTGGCTGCATATATCACTGGCTTTCTCTCCGCTGAAGCCTCGATGCCTTCCTTCATCACCTGAACATCATTGCTCATGAGCACCAGGCAAAACTCGCTCTCGTCGGCCACCTTTTTACAGAGGCCCGCAAATTTCCCTGCATCACCATTGCTGTCCTTTATGGCCACGAGCTCCGGCCTTAGGTTAAAGCCGACACGTTCAAACTGGTAGGTATCCCACAGCTTTAACTTCTCTGATAATGTCGCTTCATCGGTATCACTGGTTACCAGAGCACCGATTCCCGGTTGACTGACAAATGTCTTTTCATGTCTGAAAAGTACTGTTTCACCACCGAGCTTAAAGGATCTATCACCAGCACCTATCTGCATCGGCCTCACTGGTGGTGCGGATGCCTCTGCAAGCTGCTCTTTTGCCTCATCACTCACATAGGGACAACTGGCTAACTCCGCCTTGCCTGATGCGAGCGCCATTGCAAAGGCTAGGCAGGTAGGGTGCCCGCATTCCTTGCAATTTGTCTTTGGCAGCATCTTAAATATCTGAATACCTGTTAAACCCATAGCATTCTCCTTCTCTTATCTTTTTTTGCTGTGTCTTTCATTCAGTCATATCTCAATAATCAAGTAAACAGTGATTATCCCAGGATCGGATCCATATCAAGGGCAGGATGCTTCTTCTCTTGGAGCCAGGGCAGGATCTCTTCTTCCGCAGTGCCTACCGTCTCATCTGCTATCTTATCGTAGAAATCCGGGTCCCCTAACTCCGTTGACCTTGCCACAAGCCGTTCCTTGATCTCTTCCTTAAGGTGCTTCGGCATCCATACCATCCTTAAGAGACCCCCGTCTCCTATAATGAATTTTCTCTGGCATATATTATACTTTGAGTGGCCTACAAAACCAGGGGTGGACAACCCGCCACCAACGGTGCCCGCCAGCGTGCTGAATTTCATGCCGCATGGTGTCATCTCAATGTAGTCTCTGTCAACGGTCATAACACCGTTACACGAGGGAAGTATTGCAGCAATGCATTCGCAGCACCCACAGGTTGTCATCGGGTCATACACAATACTGTAAAAGTTATAGTGATCTATGCTCCCTCTCGAAGCCTTAGCGACAAACTCATTCACACCCTTAAATTGTCCATATTTAGGATCAAGTACTTCGCCTTTGGGGACCGGCTGGTTCGGCCCGGTAGGATTGATCTCAAATGAGGCCTTGCAGTCCATCCAGTTATATGCCCCACAAAGCCCAGTCCGCTCCGGACTGATGGTACAAACATGCGTCGGGGCAAAGGACTGGCAGAGTGTGCAGGAATAAAAGGTGTCGGTGGTCTCATCAGTCATCCCTTCTATTCTGGCATCCCGTGTTGCATATACCTCTCTGGCCGTTTTGGTCAGCTCATCCACATCCTTCTTTTCTGTATAAAGGGTAACCTGCAATTTATCAAATATCCTGCCAAAGTCTTGATGTAGTTTGGCATGAAGGATGGTTCCGATATCCTTCAAGGTAAATCCTTTTTCTACTGCTGCTTCACCGACTCTGACCCAGGTAATGTCCCTCTGTCCTATATGCATTATACCCTGAGCATAGTTAACGAGATGGTGAATCTGGCGTTCAAGTATCGGCTCAAAGTCTTCCTCCATCTGCCTGCCTGCTACCTGAACAAAGATACCCAAGGGCAGTGAATCCCCTTTCTTGGTATCGCCTACATCAGGACCTTTAACAATAATCTTTCCATCATCTACAGTGTTCATATCAGCAATCCGCACTAGTTCAGTGGCCTGTGAAACGCTTCCGCCCATCTCCAGATATAGGTCACCTTTTCGAACCCTCTCACCCTCAAAGGCGGGACCATAGGTGAGGGGTATATCAATCTCTGTAACGGATACCTTCAGTCCTCGAATCTCAATAGATTTGGCAGCAATCTGATCATGGGGTACCTCGGACACAACATGCTCATAGGTGCACACACCCCAGGGGAGTACCTCAGGTATATCAGTATCTGCAATAGTAGGAAAACCCCAATTTATGGCACCTGCTGCGTTAGCAGCCCACTCTGCATTGACATCGCCCAATGCATTGACAAAGGCAAAGATCCTGTCCTTCTGATATTTCAGCATCCGCTTATAATCCCCTGGCTCTATACCGCCGAAGGAAAGCCCTGCCCTGTTTGCAAATCCAAGGGCGTACACCGCTGCTGAGATATCAGGACCGAAGGGAACGATACGAGTACCCCAACCAATTTGGACACCTGCCTCAATCAATTGCTCAGCGACACAGGTTCCATTCTGATTCGCAGCTAAAAATATGTAAAGGTTTTTCCTCTGATATTCCTCAACGATGGTTTTTGCTATTTCAGGGTTAGGGGCAGCGCCAACAATGGCTGCAAAACCAGGGGCCGTGCCGTCCACAAACTCAACACCCCTTTTTCTCATAATTGTATCATCAGCCGCACCCAACCAGAGCTTACCGTTGTCCAGGTCCGGGTCCTCCACCGAAGGTTGATAGAAATCAGGTTCTTCCACATAGCGAATGGCCTCAACTATCTCTTCAGCAAAGATTGCGGCAATACCTGCATCCAGAAGTGGACCTAAATAGGGAATATGGCAATCCTTTTTGACATGAGGGGGGAGTAATTCGCGGCAACGTTTCATAACCGGCTCTGCGTCGGCGAGGGTTTCAACCTTCATCCCCAGCAACGAATAGATAATAGGAAGATAGTAAGCCGTGTTTGGAAATCCTATCTCCTGTTTGGCGCCATATTTATCTATGGCCTCCTTTAATTTTCCCTCTGCCTTGGAAACTATATTATAGCCACCCTGTATGGCAGCAAATGCGACTAATTTTGACATATCTTTCTCCTCCTTACTCTTAAAGGGATCAATTCGATCATATCCTTTAGGCCGCCTCTAAATCACGCCGTGCAGCCATATCAAAGAGGACCCTCTCTCGTGCCCTATCAATTTTAAGGGCATGCCTCTTTTTGTCGATGTGGGCGATCATTTTTTGGGCATGTTTTATTGGGTCTGCCTCAAAATCCCACATTCCCCCATACATCTTTTCAAATTCCTTAAATAGGTAATCCTGAAAAACAGGCGCCCCGCTTGTAGGAAAGGTTACACCAAATACGGTATACACACCGGAGGCAACAAAGTAGTGGCCGATGCTGATTGCCTTCTCACTCATCCATTCTGGAGCTGATCCTGCCGCAGGCAGTTCACTGATGTCATCTCCCAGGCCTCCTGCCTTGACCACCTCGGTTGCCGCCATCAGAATCCTGCTATTGTCCACACAGGAGCCCATGTGAAGTACCGGTGGAATGCCGACGGTCTCGCAGACTTCAGCCAACCCCGGCCCGCAGAAGACCTTGGCCGACTCAGGAGTCAGGAGTCCTGCCATGCCGGCAGCAATAGCATTACATCCGGTGGTGAGCACGATGACATCGTTCT
>Ga0307433_1001800_pt1 | contig 10972 bp, 6 predicted proteins | sample SalMarWE160210MG_FD_202166 | JGI IMG/M metagenome (GOLD analysis project Ga0307433, IMG submission 202166) | Salt marsh sediment microbial communities from the Plum Island Ecosystem LTER, Massachusetts, United States - WE1603-210 | ecosystem: Environmental > Aquatic > Marine > Intertidal zone >...
CACTCTGGCTGTGGGCAGCATGGTCGTTCTGGAAAAAGGCCGGCCCAAACCGGCACATTATCGCCGCTTCCGCATCAAAACTGTGGCTGGCGCTGACGATTATGCCATGATTCAAGAGACATTACGGCGCAGGTTTAAAAGGGGCCTGACAGGCGAAGGTGCCTGGGCAATTATCCCCAACCTTGTCCTCATTGATGGCGGCAAGGGACAACTTAATGCCGCGCTGGAGGTGAGGCAAGAATTAGGGCTGGACTCCATCCCCATGGTCAGCCTGGCTAAAGAAAACGAGGAGGTATTTATACCCGGCGACCCCCAGCCAGTTTATATAGCTAAAGATTCTCCAGCCCTTCATATATTACAAAGAGCCAGGGATGAAGCCCATCGCTTCGCGATAAGCTACCACCGGAGGTTGCGTCACAAAGAAGTCATCGCTTCTGCTCTGGACGACATCCCCGGCATCGGCCCAAGGCGAAAGAAGGCTTTGCTAAAAAAGTTTGGCTCAATTGAAGCCATTAATAAGGCTTCGGCGGAGGAACTCAGCCAGACAGAAGGCATAACTCCAGCCCTGGCACAAAAGGTTAAGGAATATTTAGGAAATTCCTCAATGTTATAGCATTCTTGACCGCGAATGCCTCAGCATCATTATTAAAATAAATGTAGCTGACTTTAACGTCTTTGCTCAGACGAGCAATTCTTTGTGCCCATTGGGAAAGCTCTTCGTCGGAGTAACAACTGGAATACAAACCCTCGCTGCCATGGAAACGGACATAGGCAAAATCACTGGTAGCGACAAGGGGGCAGCTAAAGCCAGGCATATCAAAAACGCACAGCCCAACATTATGCCTTTGTAAAATATCGAATACGGCGTCGTCAATCCAGGATTCATGGCGAAATTCAACTACATGCTGATATTTTGGCGGCAATGAAGATAAAAAACTCTGTAATAGTTCATCGTTGCGCTTCATGCTAGGAGGCAGTTGATATAGCAAAGGACCCAGTTTTTCTCCCAACAAATCAGCCCGGGATAGAAAGTTCTCCACCGCTGAACCTAAATTCTTTAACCTTTTTATGTGCGTGATGAATCGGCTTACCTTAACAGCAAAAATGAAGTTTTCGGGTGTGGATTCTCGCCAGGTGGTAAAAGCCTTCTCCGAAGGCAGACGATAAAAACTGTTATTGAGCTCTACTGTTTTAAACTGCCGGGCGTAAAATGGCAGCCACTTAGGCTTGGACAATTCCTGGGGGTAATAAAGCCCACGCCAGTGCTCATAATGCCAGCCGCTGCAACCAACATAGTATTTTACCGACATATCGCCCCACCCCAATTTTTGCAGTCACCTTGTTTCTCAGACATAACTACATTATTATATTATCATCTAATCCAGTGTCCAGTCTCAGAAACGAGATTGCTTCGTCCCGATAAATCGGGACTCGCAATGAGAGAAGAATCTTACGCCGGGCAATAACTCCGATTTCATCGGAGCAGGTATTGACTTCAGGCCTATGATACGTCCACAATAAACACCCGTGGAAATACTTTTGATATTCCTATTCGCCCTGCTGGGCCTGGCCGTGGGCAGCTTCCTTAATGTATGCATCGACCGCCTACCCCGGAATGAGTCCATTGTAAATCCGCCATCTCACTGCCCGGTCTGCCGGCAAAAGCTAGCCGCTAAAGACCTCATCCCCGTATTCAGCTACCTCAGGCTTCGCGGTCGTTGTCGGTACTGTCACACTGCCATACCCCGGAGGCTATTTGGGGTAGAGCTTGCCACCGCCCTGATATTCGCTCTCCTTTACTGGCATTACGGCTTAAGTCCATCACTGGGGATTATGGCTTTCTACGCCTGCCTATTTACTATCATCTTCGTCATTGACCTGGAGCATGGGCTCATCCTGAACAAGGTGGTCTTCCCCGGCATGGTTGTGGCTTTGCTCCTGGCTTTATTGCCTCAGCCCTGGCTTACCCGGTGGGTGGTTACCGGAGTCGCCAACGCTGCTCTGGGCGGAGCCATTGGCTTTGCTATATTCTTTTTGATTGCCATAGTCTCCCGCGGCGGCATGGGTTGGGGAGACGTTAAGCTAGCTGCTTTGATTGGTCTGGCTACTGGCTTTCCATTGGTTTTTCTCTCCATTATTATGGGGGCTATCCTCGGCGGCATAGTAGCCGTGGCGCTGGTGATAGCTAGAAAGAGAAAACGCCGGCAGGCAATTCCCTTTGGTCCCTTCCTTGCCCTGGCTGCCATGATAACATTGCTCTGGGGAAGTAATATACTCAACTGGTACCTAGCACTGATGCATTAGCGACCCTGCAGTCGCCATCATGGACAAACAAAAAGGGAAATCCTAAGCACTAAATACGAAATAGCAAACAATATCAAAGTACCAAGCTCCACTGACCAAAAATATGAAGGTTTTGTCCCGATTAAATCGGGAGGGATTTGGGATTTGTTTAGGATTTAGAATTTAATCTCTTTGGGTTACGTGTAACCACCCAGCGCACTCCGATTTTATCGGAGCCAGGGCGGGCTCACTTTTTTCTGAACAGGGCAAAGAAGCGGTCCTGATATTCCTGGAATAGATCCCATCGACTTAACTCAACCACCAACTCCGGGACTCGGGAAAGGTTGCGACTTGCTTTCTCGAAAAGCTCTTCAATGTAATCCCGGGCGCCTTCGGGCACTCCGTTGGCATCTATGTCTAAAAAACCCCGGCGATTAAATTCGGCCATATTAGCGCGAGCCGACTTGCTAGTTAGCCCATAGATGAACATGAGCAAGGATACATCCCACAGTTCCTCCACCCCCCTGATTATGGTGCTTAAGGGGTTATGCTCCTCCTCTATCTGGGAGCTGAGCTTGTTTATCACCTGCTTGATAGGCTCGGAGACGACATTCATCCCCTTGGGTTCGTTCTTATATCGATAAAAAATGCCTGATTCATAAGGGCGCTCCCGGGCCATCATAGATATGTATTTCTTTGCCTGTTCGCTAAAGCCTTCGACATTAACCAGATAAGCAGGAGTAACAATTTTGGGCCTCTCCGCAAATACCTTGCCATCCCTGACCACACTAAGGTTTCCCACCAGTTCGGTGACAACGTAATAATCAATGACAGAACTGCCGAAAGTGTCCAGTTCCTGCCGTGGCGCCCGGATTAACTCCGTGTGTTCCAGGGCATATTTAATTTTGTCATCCGTTTCCATACCAATTCCAGCGCTCTATATTTTAGATAAACGTCTTGACCGTGTAAAAGTTACGCCTTACTTTATCCTTGCCGGCAACTATGCTGCCCATTTCGGTGCTATGGCCGGGAACGAGGTATTCCACATCAAGCTGAGACAACTTGTCAATGCTCTTCCGCAGCAAGGAAGGGCTGCCACCAGGGAAGTCAGTCCTGCCTATGCTGCCAGCAAATACCACATCACCGCTGATCAATATTTTGTCCTCCTCCAGATAAAGGGAAACAGAACCGGGAGAATGTCCCGGGGTAAATAGAACCTTGACCGCTAACTTATCATCTTTAGCCCCCAGGGACAAATCGCCCTCTTTAAGATAAAAGGAGGGGTCGACCTGCGGCGGCTTACCGCCGAACATTTGGAAGAAACTCATCCCCATCGTGCGATAAAACTCATCTTCCTCACGGGATAAAGTAAACAAAGCACCGCTTTTTTCCACCACTAATTCAGCGGCTTCAATATGGTCGGGATGGCTATGGGTAGCAATCACCAGACCGATATCCTCCATTTTGAAGCCATCCTTCTCCATAGCCTGAGCCAAGGAATCGAAACAGGGCTCCCCAAGCTCGTTCTTGACATGGCCGGGGTCAACTAATACGTGCGGATGCTCCCCCCTTAAAACCGAGGGCCAGAGAATGGCATTGCAGTTATTTCCTCTGCCTTGCCATACATAACAATAAAATTTTTCCGTTAACTGCACAGATTTATGATAAAGCATCTCTATAACCTCAAATTCACTTTGTTGAACCCCTTCAATATTATAAGCTAAAATGCACTGCTAAGGCTAACAAAGTCACTACCGTGTCATTGCGAAGCACGATAGTGCTGAAGCAATCTTGAGGAGTGGGATGTGAGATTGCTTCGCCCCGATAAATCGGGGCTCGCAATGACAGGGGGAGGGCCTACCTCGCAACGACAAAAAGGGGGGCATTGGGAATTCTCAAGGACTTAACAGGCAGATCCATAATTGGGTATAAATTAGCACCTTTGTTCTAAAAGAGCAAGGAGTTTTTGTCCTGACTATACCTTGCTATACCTCGTTATATTAGGTATATTGACAAATGAAAGCTGGCTGCTATAATAAAATCCAGGGTAGGCTATTTGGCAATTACTAATTGCCTATTGACAAAATCAATATATGGGTTTAAAGTGAAAGGCAGGCTAAGCCTGAGGCCTAGCATTATGGCTTTTGGCGGAGTTTTTGTATTTGTATTTGAACTTTAATAATTAAATACTGTTCGAGGATATCCACCTGTCATCCCGATTCCATCGGGATGGCATTAATGAATTATGAAAGGAGGTGATGCCTATGGCAAAGTCCCGAAGTGAATCCTCACTGTTCCCCTCCTCAAGATTAAGAGGGGCCCGGTGAGCACTCACGATGCTGACCGCTCGCCAAGGGAGTTATGAAATCCGATGGTTGGATTCGCCGAGGGGAAGAAAAGAATGCCTGGCCCGGGCATGGTGTCGATCGTAGATAGTGTAGTTGCCCAATTCATTGGGCAGCCCCGATTACATCGGGGCAACTACAGATTAAAATCAAAAAGGGCGGCCTGATAATGAGGCAGGCTTAAAATTTGGGTTTACTGAAGAAAAATGTTTCCAATGACTCGAGCCTGGAGGGGTCGACCCCGGGCGAGAGTGAAAATAAGTTGGATACCTATAAAGGAGGAAATAATGACTAAAACAAGAGCATGGCCAGTGCGGGCGATGTATATGCTCATCGCTGCGGCACTGGTCATAAGTTTGATAATTGTAGCGGTGCCCGCTCAGAAGGTATCTGCCGACCCCGGTCTCAGCGAGTGGGACATAGTCCCTACTCCAGCCATGATGGACGACTGGGTCCTGGCGCCGAACTTTACCATTACGGGCTTTGCCCCGGGCACGACAGCGATCTATGTCATCGGCACAGGCTATGAAGACAATGACCTGGCTAATGCCCCCGCCACCAAACCTCAACTACTGAAGTCCACCGACGAGGCCGCTACCTGGAAGAACCTCACCGATGGGCTGGTAGACGAGGTTGTCGAGCAGGACCTTGGCGATGACATTGACGACATTACGCTGGTGAAAGTCGCCTGCGACTTTGTCAACCCCGACTTCGTGGCTGTGGCCCTTGTGGTAACCATGGGTACACCGAGTACCGCGGATGACGAGCTGCATGTCTTCATCTCCAATGACGGCGGCACGACCTTCCGGGACACGGGCGAAGTTGACGCCGCTCTCAGTACAGCCGGAGCAGCCGGAGTCCTCGTCTTCGCAGTCTCCAGCGAAGTGGCCGGCATGCGCAACATCGCTATCGGCGGCACTGACTCCCTCGGAGCTCCCACTACCCCCCTGCTTTTCCGCTGCCTGGCTATTGGAGGTGTAGGGACCGGCTGGGGGGAGGATCCCACCACATATACTGGCTGGGATAACGACGGTGCAGCCTCTGTCGCTGTTGTCGCCTTCAGTTTCGCACCCAGTTGGGCTACGGACAATACCGTCCTGGTCCTTACTGTTAACACTGGCCTTACCAATGTCTACCTCCAGTCCGGCACCTGGGGAACGGTCGAAGCCTGGAACGACGATGCAGGCTTTGAGAAGGCCGTGGCCATATTTACTGTGGCCACAAACACCATCACGTACTTGCCCGGGGTAGCGGGCATAAACACGCCCTTCGACTATTCTGGCCAAGACGCCGCATACAGATACCTCTGGGTAAACGTGAACTATGTGGACGTTGATTCTACGAAAATAGGCGAGATATTCCGCGTGAAAAACAAGTCCGTTATGTCCATCAACCAGCAGGTCGAGGGCCAGCCATGGCTGAGCGGTGTGTCTTACTTCGGGTACATAAGCGAGGGCAAGGCTATCGCCAGCCTGTATGGCGTTGGAAACTCTACGGACACAGATTGCTGCGAGGGCGTACTGGTCTATCGCAATGACTCCATCACCGACATGGATATCTGCTGCCTGGCCTGGGAAGTGTCGTGCAAGCCGCCGACCGGGAGAGGTGTCATGGCGGCATTCTACATGAGCGCCGACAAGGCTTATGCTGTGGCCCTATTCGACGGCTACCTGGAAGAGAGCGCCTGGTCGGTAAGCTTCGACGATGGAGATACCTGGAACCAGCTCAGCCTGGTCAACACCTGGATTGACTACCTCTCGGATGTCGCCGTATCGCCCGACTGCAACAAGACCATGCTGGTCAGCGTGAACCTGGTTGACATGTCAACAGCTTGCGACTGCGAAGGGTGCACGGGCTGCGACAGCACCTGGCTGAATGCCGAGGACCTTCCCGAGGCTGCGGAGTACAGCGGTCAGTGGCTGAGGACCTGGTGCGGCCAGCTCGAGGGCGATAACAGCGCCGACTTTACCGGGCGTCCGGAGTATGGCCTGCTCAGGCTGGCTCCCGAGGAAACAACCGGCGACACCGTGTATCTCGTTGACCGCATGACCAGCACCATATACTGGAACGAGCTGGAAACCCTGGCTTGCTGGAAACAGAGAAGCGCCACCAGCATAATAACCAACATCGTTGACCTGGGAGTGAAAGACGAGAGCACCATCTACGCTCTGGGCCTCAATGGCGCCGTTGCCATGTCCGATGACCACGGCACTGCTCCTAGCTGGTCAGAGGCGGTAGCCAGCGGATTGACAAATGGCTGGACCATAGCTGTTCGGGGCGACGACATACTTGTCGGCGGCCAGGATGGCGACTGGAATTACTCCGCCGATGGCGGTGAAACCTGGATGTTACCGGATCCCAAGAGTCCCGGGGCTGGCTACGTCACCGTGGCCTTTGATAGCTACTTCGACATCAACGACACGGTCTATGCTGCCGTAGCTGGATTCAGCGGCGGCGTCCCACTAACAAGCTGCGGTGTCTACCGCTGGGTCATTGACGAGAGCGAGAAGTGGACAGACCTCAGGGCCGAGCCCTTAGAGTCTCAAATCGGCGTTAGCATCTTATTAGGACCGACGACAGGAGATGACACCGTAGAAGTCAGCTTCACCGGCCTGGTCCTGGATAGGGCTGCTGGCAACCCCATGAGCAGCGCTGACACCGGCGGCGTTCTCTACGCCAGCTACGTCATCGCAAACGGCTATGCCACAACCGGCGTGGCTCGCCATCTCACCCCCGCTAAGGCTATAGTATGCGTGGAGTGTGGTGACTGGGATTACCTGCATGTAGGACTCACTGTGGGCCAAGAGGGCTTCGAAGCGATGCCCCAGGCACTGAAGATTTGCGGCTGCCTGACCCCAGACAGCAACAGCAATCTCTTTGCCATTGACTGGTGGCAGGAGTACCAAATGGAGAGGGCTTTAACCGGCACCGTCTGGACCTTCGAGGACTGCTACTCCAAGGCCGCTCCCGACGTGATATCTCCAGCCGATGGCCTCGTTGTCCCTGCGGACCCCTGCGGCTCTTGCTTTAACGTGCCGTTTAGCCTCAGGTGGGACCGCCAGTGCGATGCCTGCTCCTATGACATCCAGATTGCGCTGGACGAGGACTTCACCATCATAACGTACGACAGCTTCGACGTTCTCGGGGAGTCATATCTACCACCAGGAGCAGGAGACGCCCCCAGCTACTTAGTCGGCGGAACGCTTGTGTGTGAAACTACCTATTACTGGAGGGTCAGGTCTGCAGACGCCGGGACCGGTCAGATAATCCATAGCTGGTGGTCTGAGCCGCGGAGCGTTATGATTGCCCCCAGTACGGCTGCCGGCACCATCACCCTTGTCAGCCCTGCACCGGGAGACATCGACGTGGCCATAAATAATTTGGGCTTCAGTTGGAGTCTGCCAACCGATGCCGATAGTTTCGACTGGGTGCTGTCAACCAACGCCGACCTCACCAGCCCCGTCGAAAGCAAGACCGGGCTGACGACCACAGCCTACACCTGCACCAAGACGCTCGGCTACGACACCACCTACTACTGGGTGGTGACCGCCTACAATGAGGGCGCTGCCATAGGTATGAGCACCGTAGGCACATTCCGCACGGTGGTTGAGCCCACGGGCCCAGGTGATATACCTGCGCCGCCAACTCCAGTCTGGGTCTGGGTGGTTATCGCCATTGGCGCCGTCCTGGTGATTGTGGTTATAGTGCTCATCTTCAGGACTCGTCGGGTATAAGGATACCCTCACCTAAATCCTCTCCCTAGAAGGGAGAAGAAGAGGTGATTTTAAGAGGGGGCGACTTAAGTCGCCCCCTCTCTTATTCCTTCCAAAGTCCTCCCTCTTAGAATAAGAGGGAGTTAGAGGGAGTTATGTGCAAATGCCTCTGTCCTAGTCATAACCCCCTTTAGTCCCCCCTTCCCTTAAGGGGGATGTTGGAGTTAGACCCCCCCTTAGGATTAAGAGGGGCCAGGGCAGTCCAAAATCCCCCCTCTTAAGATAAGAGGGGGCTAGGGGGAGTTATGAATGAACCCACTCTCCCAAAAATTTATGAGATTCTTCGCCTACGGCTCAGAATGACCTTTTCCCGTCTTTGCGAGGCTGACTTTAGTTAGCCGAAGCAATCTCTTCCCCTCTGTCGTTGCGAGGAGCGCAGCGACGAAGCAATCTCGGTGGAGCAGGGGAGTGCTACGCTCCGGGAGATCCTTCGCTGCGCTCAGGAGGACTCGCAATGACACATAATATGAAGAACCATAGACTTGCCACCTTTTTTACCTCAGTGGCATTTTCGTCTATAATATAGAGAGATGATTCGACTGCAATTGCTATTTCGACCGGTCATCGTTCTTGTTGTCTGCCTAATGGCCATCGCCCTGCCGGCCACGCCCGCACAAGCCGTGTGTGGGGGCCCCGCCATCGACCTTTCCCCCGACTCCGGAGCCCCCGGAACGGAGGTCACCGTCTATGGCCAGCGCTTTGATGCGGGCAGCTATATTGACATTCTTTATGACGGGACGATAGTAGCCACAGGCAAGACCACCATCAGGAGAACTTTCACCATCACCTTCACCGTTCCTGAAGGTCACATAGGAGCCCACAAGGTACTCGCCGACGCATACACTAAGACCGCGGAAGCTTACTTCATCGCCAGGCCGGGGTTGACGGTAACTCCCGAAAAGGGCCCCGTGGACACCACGGTTACCGTGAAAGGACAGGGATTTGCCAGGGATGAAAGGGGCATCGAGCTGAGGTATTACACGAATCACAGCTATGCAACGATAGAAACCAATATCAGGGCGAATGCCAGTGGCAGTTGGGAGACGACTTTCCAGATTCCCGAATCCAGCAAGGGAGAACACAAGATAGACGCCGAGTATACCGAGAGCAAGCTTTACCAGGTCGAGTATACCATCTTCGAAGTAACCCCGGGCATAAGCATAGACAAATCATCAGGCGTTGTGGGCGACACCGTAACAATGACGGGCAGCAGATTTGCAGCTAGCGAGAGGGACATCAAGGTGTTGTTTGCTGGCCAGGAAGTAGTCACAGGCATCATAGCCGACTCCCAAGGTGAATGGGAGGCAAGCTTCGAGGTGCCCGAGATGTCCGCAGGTGAGTATAGCATCACCGTCGAGGGGCAGCAGACCAAGAAAGAAGACATCAGCGAGCTCAGCTTCGAGATAGAGCCTGACATAGCGTTGTCCCCCGACGAAGGGCACGTGGGCACGAACTTGACCGTGATTGGCCGCGGATTTGCCACCAACGAAGATGTGGTCATCACTTACGATGATAGCCAGGTAGCGACAACGACAACGGGCACCGGGGGCAGCTTCGAGGTAAGTTTTCTCGTGCCTGAGAGCAGACATGGCGAGCGCCAGGTGACAGCCGTGGTTACCGAGGGGCCCAATGGTACCGCTGGCCTGGGAAGCAATGCCACTGCCATTTTTGTCATGGAATCGAATCACCCGGAGATACCGGAACTGATTTCGCCAACCGACCGGCAAAAGGTGGGACTTGTATTCAAGGTGAGGCCGACATTCGAATGGTCTGAGATAACCGATGGCAGTGGAGTTTACTACAGCCTGCAAATAGCGACCAGTGCCGATTTCGAACCAGCCTCTGTGGTAGTTTCGGTTACAGGTTTAACGGAGACAAGCTATACTCTGAACAATGCAGAGGCCCTGCCTAACGGCACATACTACTGGGCAGTGCAAGCCGTAGACGGGGCAGAAAACGAGAGCGGCTGGGCCGAGGTCGGCTCCTTCCGGGCCGGACGCCTGCCCTTATGGGGATTCATTACTATCATAGTTGTCGCAGTGGTGCTTTTCATTGCCCTGATTCGTGCTCTCTTGATAAGGAGAAGCATTTATTGTGACCGCTGGTAAAGAGAGTCAGTAGTCAGAATTCAGCATTCAGAAGATTCCCCTACTGGCTACTGGATTCTGTATTCTTGTTACTACCACCTGTCTTAGGATTTGTCATATTTTGCTGTCATTTTGCACCTTTATTTTTACATTTTGAAGGGATTTGTCCCGACTTTGTCGAGGATGCTCGATGAAATCGGCATTTAGAGTGTGGGGATAAGGACCTAGCATTTGCCACGGGGATTGCCACACCCCGAGATCCTTCGCTGCGCTCAGGAGGGCTCGCAATGACATATAATATAAAGAAAAACAGAACTGACCCCTTTTTATTGGCGGCGCTTTCATTTATAATAGTGAGAGGTTAATCAAATGCGCTCGCTATCTCGACTGCTGGTTGTTCTGGGCATCTGCCTCGTAGCAACTGCCCAAATGGCTGTGCCAGCGCAAGCCGCGGAAGAAGCACCTTACATCACGCTTTCCCCCA
>Ga0307433_1001802_pt1 | contig 10956 bp, 12 predicted proteins | sample SalMarWE160210MG_FD_202166 | JGI IMG/M metagenome (GOLD analysis project Ga0307433, IMG submission 202166) | Salt marsh sediment microbial communities from the Plum Island Ecosystem LTER, Massachusetts, United States - WE1603-210 | ecosystem: Environmental > Aquatic > Marine > Intertidal zone >...
CCGTTATGGGAGAAATCCGCAGAGACAAGGCAGAAAACCAGAAGCCACTGAATGCGCCAATCACCAAGCTAACCTTACGCTCAGGAGACCCAAAAATTGTGGAGATTCTGCGCAGTGCAAAGGAAGACATCTCTGGGACCCTCAAAGTAAAAGAATTTGACGTCCAATCTGCTAAAGGAAAAGGACGAGAAGTTCAAGGATTCAAGAACGTTTATTTTGATGCTGAGTATTAGGCTGCGGCTTTGTAGCGAAGAATCGCAGCCACTCCGCCAAAAGACTTCTTGAGCATCTGCCCCTCCTCAGTTTCACCGGACAAAACTTCAACATCTGTTCCAGTCAACTCAGCATGCTCAGCCAACTCGTCGATAAGCTCCTTGGTTTCCTCCACTGCAAGTGTCGGGACATTACACTTTGGACAACCTTTACCAGATATGTCCTGCTCAAACTCCGCAACCTCATGCCTCTTCAAGGTCTCTTCTTTTGTGTAGCCGCAGTTACTGCATTTCACTGTAACCCTAACATTCTCAAGGTCTTCGGAAAGCAGAAGAGTGGCAACAATTCCGTTGTTCAAATATTTCCGCACTTCGTCTTCGCCATACGTGGCTAAGCCCGTGTCCTGCCCAATCTCACGCAGAAACTTTTGCATAATTTTCTTTTCTTCAACATAGCGTATCCGCCGCAGAATATCCTCAGACTTCTCAACGACCTCCTCTGCTCCCTGCTCATCCACATAGGAGGTGTCGATTGTGGCTGCAATCTTCTCCTTCAGCGTATAATGAAGATAGTTTCCCTTCTCAAAATCGTCTTTTGTGGGTCCAGGTCCACCCAAAAGTATGCTCTTCAGGTTTTCGATTGGAAGAAATATTTCGCTGGCGTATTCTCCCACCCGATTGAAGTACTCCTGCATCTTTGCCTCTCTTTGTCGATCAAATCTTCTGGCAGATTGCCCTCCTGCCCTGAACTTTCCGGGAATCCCCGAGGTAATCTGTTTCACTATGTCGAGACGTTTTCCTTGAATCGTAGCAAAAGCTGCGCTTGAGGCATCCAAAACGATGATTCCAAATGTTTCTTTTTCTTTCAAGAACTCCTGCAGGTGCTCAGTGTGGAATCTCGCATCGCAACGATACAGATAGATTTGGATCGGTTCTGGAGGAGATATTATGTACAGCTCGATTTTTTCGCTTCCAGGACCATTTTGGGGGATTGCTCCGCAGAAGAGCACCAGCCCATTTTCTGGCACCTTCTTGAACATTTTCATTCGCTGCGTGACTTTTGTTATGGCGTCCTGAACGTTCTTTTTGGTTGTGTTAGATTTGATGTTTGATGCCGTTCCGTATTCGTCGTTTAGCATAGTGACTACGTCGCTGATTTGGCGACCAGGCGGCACATACAGTGAGACAAGTTCGGTTCCCCTGCCCTCTTTAGAGGCTAACCGCTCTAAATCCCGTTTTAATCTGAATCGTTGGAGAGATGTTCGTTTAGAACTCACTTTTCACTTCACTCTTTGAATATAAAGCTAACAATGTGGCTGGGTTGATAAAAGTTATCTTTCCTAATTTGAGTTTTAGTTTATATTTCATTTATATCCAAAGTGGAGACCAACCCACGAACCATTTGTTTTGCGAGAATAGACGAAACTGTTAATTAACTTGTTTTTTAGATGATTTTGTGGAGTTAAACCATTGAGAAAGATTAGCCAAACTCTAGTTGTTCTTACCTTGATTTTTCTAGCTTTATTGTTTGTATTTTCTGCCCAATTTGCTTCTTACGCTGCATCTTCTGTGAATGATTGGCCACTTTTTCGGCATGACGCATTTAACAGTGGTTTTTCGAGTGGTACGGCGCCAACGTCCTCGGTAGTGCAAAGGTGGAATTACACTGTTGACGTTAGTGCTTTGTCTGCTCCTGCCTTTCCTGTTGTTGCTAACGGGCTTGTGTATGTGGGTTCTATAGATAACAACATCTATTGTTCTGAGGGTTCTACTGGAACAAAAGTTTGGAGCTTTGCTACTGGAGGTGAAACCCAATTCTCTCCCGCTGTTATTGATGGTCGAGTATATGTGGGTTCAGGGGATGGATACGTCTACTGCATTGACTCTTCAGGTGGCGCTCAGGTGTGGAATCATTCGGTTGGTGTTTCAGTGAATTCGCCGGTGAACTTTGCTGATGGTCGAGTATACGTCGAGTCCAGGACGGGTGAGGTGTATTGCCTTGACGCCGCAAGTGGCGAGAAGATATGGCGTTTTCCAACAGGCGCTAAGGCTGATAGTTTGTCACCCGCCATTTCGGAGGGCTATGTTTTCGCTACTAACCTCAACGGAGGTGTTTTCTGTCTCAATGCCGCTTCAGGTGTGTGTGTTTGGAATTTTACAGTGGGAGACGCAGTTGGTTCTCCTGTGGCTGTTGACGGATTCATCTATTTTGGTTCTAGGGATGGTAACGCGTATTGCCTTAATGCCTCCAGTGGAGCCAAGATTTGGAATTACACAACATGGTACAACAATGCTGGTCCGTCCCACGGATATCATTGGGGAAATACAGTTTCAGATCCTGCCGTGGCTTATGGTTGCGTATATGTGGGGTCTTCAGATTTTGATGTTTTTTGTTTGGATGCGTTAACGGGCGGGAAAATCTGGAATTTTTCGACTAGTGCAGAGGTTTACGCTCAGCCTTCAGTGGCTGGAGGCTGCGTCTTTGCTGGGTCATATGATGGTAATGTTTATTGTCTGAATGCCTCTTCTGGCGTTGAAATTTGGCGTTCTGCAGCAGGTGTCTTTTCCCCTGTTAGTGCCGGTGGTAGTGCTGGTTCTCCTGTGGTGGCTGATGGTGTAGTCTATGTGGTGGGTAATGGGGTTCTCAGTGCTTGGGGTTCCCCATCTTCTGACTCAACATTTCCTTGGTTTTTGGTCATATCTGTGGTTATTTTGGTGATAATCGCAGCTGCAATAGGTGTGTATGTGTATTCCAAACGAAGCTAGGAAGGAATCAACAAAAAACTTGTTTTAAGAGGGAGCTATTTTGTTTCGTTTTGTTCTCTGCTCTGTTTCTTTTTGGGTAGGAGGGCAAGATTATTCAAATCGAAGTTAACTATTTGTGTGGATAGAAACAGAATCTTGAGGGATGTTTAGGGTGGGAGGAACAGGCTGTTAGCGCGAAGGCTGGTGTTTGTTGGTCACATCTCTGTTGACAAAGTCGAGAACGTCAATGGCATTCGGGTTCAGCCGGGAGGAGCAGCGTTATATGCGGCGATGGCGGCTAGGACACTGTCACCAAACGTAGCTTTGATTTCTGCCACTGGAAAAGACAACCAATTCCTTGATGTTCTGAAGCTCCTGCCCTACAGGGACGTGAAAATCTATGACGCGCCCTCCACAATGTTTCACATCAGGTATGACCGGCGCTGGGAAGCCCATTACCTCAAAGCCGATCATGGCGCTGGCTCCAGAATAACGTCTCGCAGAATCTCGGACCGGTGGCTTAGGCACAAGAGCATATTTCACATTTCGCCGATGCGTCCCTCGAAGGTTGCCCGAATATTGGATAAGATAAAGCAGAAGTCTCCGGAGACTAAAGTTTCGGTTAACACGTGGATAGACTATGTCAAAGAGGGGCGGAGAAACAGGAGAATCCTAAAGGATATTGCTTTGAAGGCGGACTTTTTCATTTTAAGCGACACAGAAGCTAAGGCGTTAGCTCAGACTGACTCTATTTCTGTTGCCGTTAGACTTCTGAAAGCTAAAAGGCTGGTTGTCACCTTGGGAAACTTTGGAGCCATAATCAGCGAAGAAAACGGTGACATGCAGATGGTTCCCGCCTTGAATCTGTCGCCGGACAAGGTTGTTGACACTACAGGAGCTGGAGACGTTTGGTGTGGAGCTTTTCTAGCCACATACAATCTCACCGAAGATTTCGGCAAGTCTGTGAGTGCCGCATCCACCATCTCCCGTATTAAATGTTCAGATTGGGGCTTCCAGAGCCTCATCAAGTTGCGGTTTAAGGAACCAAACGATGTGATAGAATTTGTTATGGGGCTGAAGGATGGGGGCATCCAGAAAAGAATGCTTGATTACATGAAAGACTGAACCAGTTACATCGTGCTTGTTCGCTTCCAGTAGAGCATTGAAAAAAGCTGTGAAACCTGAGGACATGCCAAAAAAGAAACATTATTTAGGATATATGTAGCTGCATTAGGTGTGGAGAAGATTGTATGCCTATGGCTTATGTGCTGATCAACACTGAACCGAAATACATGGAGAGCGTCGTAGCGACTTTGGAGAAACTTGATTCTGTTGAGGAGATATTTCCTGTTTACGGCGTCTACGATGTAGTGGCTAAAGTTAAAGCAGACAGCATGGACAAACTCAAAGAAATTGTCACTTGGAAGGTGCGGAGCCTAAAAGAGGTTCGGTCAACCATCACCATGCTTATTCTGGAAGAAAAAAAGTAGCTTTATCTCCAACACCATCTTTTGTCTCTATTTAGCACAAAAAAGAAGTGCAATCACTGTGAAGCGTGCTTTAATACTTCACTGGTCTAGCACCGGAAACACTGAGAAGGTAGCGCTTGCGATAAAGGAGGGCTTAGAGGCGGCGGGAATGAACGTTTCTCTAATGAAAACAACAGAAGCAGAGGACATAGACTACTTCGACTACAGCCTCGTCTGTATCGGCTCCCCCTCCATTCAGTGGCATCCGCCCAAGCAGGTTACAGAATTTCTGCTCAAAAAATTTAAACATTATCAAAAGCAGGAAAAAATCAAGACTGGTGCACCAAAAGTTCCCGGAAAGAACGCATTAATTTTCTGCACCTACTCAGGACCACACACTGGAATCCGCGAAGCAACGCCAGTGGGACTTTATATGGGTCAATTCTTTGAACATCTTGGATTCACGGTAGTGGATGAATGGTATATTCTCAGCGAGTATCACGGCAATGATGAACGTAGCACAAAAGGCAGAATGGGCGACATCAGAGGAAAACCTACCGAAGAAGACCTGCAAAAAATAAGAATGGACGCCAAAAACTTGGCATCCAAACTCTAAAAGATTATTCGACAGTGATTTTCTTTGTTTTTCCTTCCCAGACTCCGTGTAGGTTGCAGAATTCTTGAGCCCTCAGTGTGGTTGATTCGCTCAGGGTTACGCTGAAAGTTACGACGTATTTGTCTGTCATTTCAGGAGCAAACGCTACCCTGCCTATCCAGCGGTCTCCAGCGTAGAGTGCAACCCAGTTTATCCAGTGGCTCAAAGTGTTAGGGTGCTCGACTCCGTCGATTCCGCCGACCTTAATTTTCACCGTGAACGGCTCGTTGGCTTTAACTTTGCTGGGCGCCTCGATGATGGGCACATGCTTCTTATCCATCTCTGTAAGATTGTTCCAGTCCTTGGGTTTATTCAGTTCAGTCAAAGAGTATTCTTTTTCGTTACTCAAAACTTTCACATCTCCCAAAGAAAATACTTATTTGGCTCTAAAAAACCTTATTGTACACGCATTTCTACGCCCTTTTTTGGTCTGTGAACTTTGCCCGCAAGATTCTCGAACAAGTCAGGATGTTCTGTGTGAACAGGCACCAAGACCTTTGGCTTAACTCTGTCTATCATCTCTTGTATCTCGGGACCAGAAGCGTGACCGCTAGCATGAATCTGATAAGGTTTATAGTCATTCTTGGCATTGATTTTGAAGTGTTCTAGCCACCTTATCATCCGGTCTTGAGAAAGCTCCATTTTCTCGTTAAACGGTTCACATTGTGCCCTCACAAACACGGAGCCTTCCGGAAGCTCAAAGTCTAAGATGTTTTTGAATCTGAAGTAGTCCAGATGCAAAACGTAGCTGGATGGATTCTCGTTGAGTTCAATGGCGGATATTCCCTTCTCCAGATGCTTCGTGTCCACCACGATGTTATCCGGTTTGTTGCTCCACTCTGAAAGCGGCATGTCTCCGATTTTGTGCTTAGAGTTAGTGTAATCGCCCGGAGAGTAGAGCATACTCCCGCATCTTTCAAGAAACACTCTGGCTCCCTCATCGTACACGCTTCTGCCGATCTTAGCCAGCAAGTAAGCTAAGCGTGGATCAAAAACCGGAATTCTGCCGCTGTTTATCGCCGCGTCCCGTACAGTCTCGTACCTGTCTATGTCCTTCCAAGTGAATCCCACTATAGCTAATCCTTCACAGCCTGAGAATATGTCGGTGAGGTCTGTTTCTACTTTTTTTTCGTTGTCCGGCTCGTCTTTGTCGATTCTGGTTCCCTCACAAAACATGATGTCCGGCGCAAGACCATCCAATTCTTCTCCCAGATTGTAACCTGACTTTCCGTGAAACCTTATGTCTCCAGTATAAAGCACCTGACAGTCTTTCGATTCAACAAGACAAGCCATAGAACCCGGTATCGAATGATCCACGTTGAAGCCAGTAACCGTTAATCCCTTTCCGACTGTTTGGGCTTTTTTGTGTTCCAGATCACAGAATTCTCTGGCTTTCTGCTCCTTTGAGTAGTCTACTTTCGGTTCGCCGGAAAAAAATCCCGTTTTCAGCCTTCCCATCTCTCGTTTCTTCGTAACCGTCAGCTGCTTATCCAAACCCTGCAGATTTCCTATCTCAGCCACCGCATCCATCAACTTTTGTGTCATTCCAGAACACAAAAACGGAAATTTACCCAAATACGGCGCATACCCACAATGGTCCAAGTGTGCATGCGAAATAAACACTGCATCGGGACGCCAAGAACCTGCTTTCGTCGCCTCCTCGAAACTTTGCAAATCCCGTTTCCACAAGCTTTTTGCGCGACAATCGTAGCTTTCAAAACCGTTTGGGCAAAGGGCATCCTGCCTGTAGATTCCATCTATGTGCGGCAGCAAACCTAGCTTCAGCAAATCATGAATTTTGCATCCTGACCGAGGCTGCAGGAACTCTTCAAAAAACTGGCTCTCTTCACCGTATGAAAGACCAAAATCGAGGAAGATTGACCCCTCATCGGATTTGACGAGAAGCTTGTTTCCTCCTATGTCGTTTACTCCACCATAACAGCAAATTTTGTTCATCAAATAGAACCCCGCAACAAAACTTACTTCAGAGCAGAATATAAAACGTGTTACCCGTCAACACGCCATCAAGAATGGGATGATTTAGAGAGGAGAGTTTTCTCTAGGAACCGGCAGATTGCCGTGTCATATCTCGCGGTTTCTTTGAAGGCTTCTACAGCCAAAGCTTTTCTGGTTTCAGCGCTAACCTCGCCGTTCTTCTTGATTTCGCTGAGGATTTGATCGTATCTGCGGGGGTTAACGACTACAATTACGTTTTCAAAATTTTTTGCTGCCGCCCGAATCATGTTGGGTCCACCTATGTCGATGTTCTCTAGTGCGGTCTTCAGGTCAGCTCCTTGAGCCGTTACCTTTTCGAAGGGATACAGATTGCAGACAACCATGTCGATAGGCTCTATTCCATGTTTTTCAAGGTCCTTCGCATGTTCTCTTTTGTCTCTTAGGGCAAGTATGGCGCCCATCAGCTTTGGGTGCATAGTTTTAACTCTGCCCTCCAGTATCTCAGGAAACCCTGTAACCTCCGAGACATGTTTAACGAGCCTGATTCCTGCTTCTTTCAAGGTTTCCAAAGTTCCGCCAGTCGAAATTATCTCAAATCCCAGCTTGCTGAGTTCTCCAGCGAAACTTACTATGTCTGTCTTGTCATAAACGGAAATCAGGGCACGCTTCATAGTCATCAAACCAACCAATGCTGGTCTTGTTATTAGATTTAATGAAACAAAAGTGTTTCAGCCCCATCTGTTTACCAAAAATTAAAAAAAGGGTAAAATAGGAAAATAGCAGATGGAAGCAGCTTCGCTATTGTGAATCTGATTCCAAACATGCAAAAACAAGCGAGACTGTTAAACAATCAAAGAAGGAGGTGTCTATGTGTCAAAGGATGCGAACACAATTTATGTTGGAACGAAACCTGCAATGAGCTACGTGATGGCGGTGATCACCCACTTCAATTCGTCTGACGTTAAAGAGGTTGTTTTGAAGGCTAGAGGACGTGCAATTACAACGGCTGTTGACACCGCTGAGATAGTTCGCCGCAAATTCCTGAAAGAACTTAAAGCCGCCAAAATAACAATTGGAACTGAAGAGTTGCAGCGAGAAGATGGAACCAAAAACGTTTCAACACTGGAAATAACTTTGAAGCGCTGAGAATCTGGCAGCCTCAGCCCAAGCTTGCTGAACCCTGTTTTTTCTCTTCTATTTTTATGAATTAAAACCCGTCCTGTTTTAGGTAGTAGTCGTCCTCTTTTTTTGACCCAAAGCTTCTGACGCCCTTCTCCCTCAACTGCTTTCTAAGTTTTCTGGCGTATTCACCGCTTATCTCTCCCCTCTCCTCCAGATAACTGATTATCTCTTTCGCCTGCTCCGTTTTGTCGCATCTGCGAAGGAAATCAATCACATCCGGTGTGTAATCAGTAAACTTCTTTGATGCCGCTTTCTCGCCACTAGTGGGGTCAGATCGCACAGAATTTATTTTTGTTCCGTACTCTCCATTCTCTATTTCTTGAGCCAAGTTCGGAAACATTCTTCGAAACCTTTCCTTTTCAACATCCATCCTCTAGCACATTCTCCTTTCTCTAATATCACATCCATGCTGAGAGATTGTCTCCTAATATTTTCCTTTTAGAAGACCTATATTTAAATGGTGATTAGTTGCATTTGCAACAGACACTCTTCTATTGTGGCACAAACTTTTGAAGCGGATTCTTTTCGAGGACTTTTGTAAGCTGATTAAGATTCAAGCCTGTCTTTAAATCTCCGTATGTCTCACATCTTTCTGGCTGCCCAAGACAATCTGGGCTTCGAACAACAACTTCAGCCTCGTCCCCAGAAGTAAGAATAATGCAAATGTGAAAAGAATCCTCCTTTTTTCCCTCTTTAGTCACTGAACGCCACTCCGAACTCTCAGCCTCAAAGTTGTGTTTTCGAAGCTGCTTTAAAACCTGAAGATGGTCTTGAGAAAATGTTAGTATGTCTATGTCGCTGTTTTGGCGGGCTGTTCCCCTCCAAACGCTTCCCACAAGACGCGGATTAAACTCTTCAAGAGCCTCCATTATTTCTCTGGCTTCTTTCCTCATCCGCAGAAGCAGCTCCCTTCTTGAGGCGCCTTCCCTCTCTTCGGCAATCCTGTCAAGTTCCTCCGCAACCTCAAGGTTACTGGGAAGAACCCGAACCCCCAACGTTTCCGCAGCTTTTTTCTTGGCTTGCTTATACTCCTTTTCTTGCGACGTGTAGAGTAGGAGGGCGGCTTCTTGTGCGACTCTGCTTCTCAGAATTTTTGTGCGGCTGCCCTTCAAGATTTTTCCTCAACATGTAATAATTGCGGAAGAAACTTTTGGCTGTTGCTGTTCAAGGCTTCCGCCTTACGTCAACTATTGTGCCGTCATTGCCAGGGGTGTTTCAGTTATTAGCGGTTTTCGTTATATAACTCGTATAAACGTGAAAGGGTAATGACATCTATGTCTGCTTCTCTTGACTTCAAATAGTCGGAGACTTGTTCAAATTGAGATGTGAGATACTGCGTTTCATAAATGGCATCCTCATTCACTATTTGGTGAAACGTTAAAATGACTAATCCGTTTTGTAGAATCGCCGAGTCAATCCTGTCCTTGATAGCTTGTACTGACGTGGTGTTTACGACGAGGAATGTTTTAAGCTTGTATTGAATGCCAGCATCAAAGTTTGATATATGCGGCTGGTAAGTGCCAGACACAAGTGTTCTTCCGAGACTATGATGTTCTCGTACAACATCGATTACAGTGTTATTGTAGCTGCCGTATGGATAGGCAAATAGGTGCGCGGATTTAACAAACCCGTTATCAACAAGCCAATTATACGCTGCGTTCACTTCATATTCGAGAACCTCAGTTGACAAAAATGACAAGTCAAGGTGAGTGTATCCGTGATTGCTCATGTCCCAGCCTGCTTCATAGAGCATCTGTAGTTCGCTTAACGTCAGATAATTACCTGCTCCCTCATAGCCGGCTATCGTCATTCCGGCTCCTGCTCCGGGATTTACAAACACGGTTCCTGGCTGCTCGTTTTTGTCCATTATGGGCTTGGCGTTAACTATTGTGCTCCATCCATCGTCAAACGCTATTATTGCTTTGGGTCTTGCCTGATAGCTGTGTCTGCAATCGTCAAAACTGGCGCTGGCATTCATGTTTTCGTTGGGTTGCACTCTCACTCGCAACAAAACCATTGGGGAATCCCAAGATGCCTCGCCTACAACGGTGAATTGGGGTTTGGCAATAACAATGTGATTCCACTCGTTCACAAGCGCGTAAGCGGGTATTCCGCATACAAAGTATGCTGACCAATCAGCAGTGGGGCTTGCGTAAAGGGATATGGCGTTCAAACTTGTTCTGTTGTGCACGTAAACCCAGAATATGATGTTTGTGGCGTCTGAAAGGTCTAGGTTCGTTGTTTTTGTTGTGAATGCAATGTTTCCGCCTGTTCCAGTTAGCTTCAGTGACTGGTTGCCGTGCATTACGTTTGATGTGTCTGCCTCTTGTGATGCTCCAACTCTGTCTGCTCTCCAATCCGTTATGTTCTCAAAGTCTTCAAATAATGTGCCTTCACTTAAAACAACCTGTTCACCACAGCCATCTTGTCCCCCATTCGGAGACCTGTTCTCTGCTGGCTGCAAGGTAATGACAATTCCGCCTACAACAATAGTTAAGATAATTAAAAAAATGCCTAACTTGATTGCGTTAGAGGCTCCATTATTTGCCTTCACCGCTTTATTATCACCCATAATTATACTCTAATTTATCCCCTTATGTGGTTTCAGCCATATTTAATGTATACTAAAAAAAGAGATTGATCGTCGACACGGTTATTCGAAATGGTTAGTTGCCTCAAAACAATCTGAGCCGACTTATCCCGTGTAGTTCCAATAATAAATTTTTTGGTACATAGA
>Ga0307433_1001806_pt1 | contig 10952 bp, 11 predicted proteins | sample SalMarWE160210MG_FD_202166 | JGI IMG/M metagenome (GOLD analysis project Ga0307433, IMG submission 202166) | Salt marsh sediment microbial communities from the Plum Island Ecosystem LTER, Massachusetts, United States - WE1603-210 | ecosystem: Environmental > Aquatic > Marine > Intertidal zone >...
CATCTTGTCGCGGCGTCCCTTGAGGGCCTCGGCGTCGCGGCGCACCTCGCCGTAGGTGCAGGCGTCGATGTAGTTGATGCCGACGTCGATACAGCGGCTGACGATGTCGTGTCGCAGTTTGCCGCTGGCCCGCGAGTGGCCGCCCAGGCAGACGGCCGAGATCATCAGGTTCGTCTTGCCCTGGCGGCGATACTCCATGTTCGGATTGTAGTTGAGGATTTTCGACGTGTCGACGGCCGCGGCAGCGGTCTCTGCGTCGGTCCCGGCGGCGCCGATGCAGGCCGCCATGCCCGCGGCAACCTTGGCGCTCTTTCCCAGAAAATCGCGGCGGGTTACTCGTGGATTATCCATCCGACCATCTCCTTTCGTCACCGTGAGATTTCTCGCGGCCGGTGCGTGGGGATCGACCGGTCGCACACCGTGTTCTCAACGCCCAACCGGGCCGGTCACTTGGGCTTCTTTTGCGTGACCAGCGCCTTGATCTCATCGCCGGAGAGGGGCCGGTCGTAGAGGCGAACGTCATCGATGAGGCCGCCAAAGCGCCTGCCGATCCGCAGGTCCAGCGCCGCGCCCGTATCAACCGGCCAAAGGTCGAGGAGGCCGATATCGTGAATGGCGGCCGGTTCGCCGTCTTTGTAGAGTTTGACGTGGTCGTGGAGGTTCGGCCGCTTGGCCTCCATCACGACCACGGCCACATGATGCCACGCATCGTCGTTGACGGGGTCGTTCATATAGAGATACCCTCCGCCGGGCGTCAGGCCGATGCGGCCGCGAATGAAGCCGAAGATGAACATCTTGCCGAAGTCGTCCTGCCCCCAGGACATGATTTCGCCGCGGGAGGATTTCGTCTTGATCCACGCCGCCACGGTGCGAGGCCGCACGCCGCTGACACCCTTGTACCCGGTTACCTCGACCATGCCGTCCTTGCCGTCGAGTTTAATCGCTTTGCCGAGGTGGCCGGCGGCGGAATCCTTCTCGAACGCCAAGCCACCCTTGAGCGAGCCGTTGTGGCCGTGTTTGGAGGCGTCGGCCGCCGTCGTGCCGGAGACCCCGTCAAACGTCCACCGGCCGACCAGATGAGGGTCGGTGTCGAGGTTGGCCGGTTCATTCTTGGCGCCGGCGGCTGCATCCGTCAAGGCCGCGCCCGCAAGACCCAGCAACAGAACGGCCGATAGACCGAGAAGCACCGTCTTGCCCATGGGACTCCTCCTTATCCAACCCCTCTCGCTCCAGGTTCCCAAGTGTGACGCCCGTGCAGCATAACAAGCGGCGGGAGCCGATGCAACTATTGTCCGGTGCCCGTGTCAAGGCCGGGCGGAAGGGCTCGGCGGCGCCTAGCGCTGCTTTGTCAACTTCGCATCGCTCCCCACGGGGATAGCGCGGCGGGCAATCCTGCCCACCGCGCGGCGGCCAGGATTGGCCGCCGCGCTACCACTTGCCTGTATCGGAGGGAAGTTGACAAAGTAGCACTAGGGTCGGACAGCGCGGCACGGTAACGCGAAACGTGACCGTCTGCGCCCGGCGTCGAACATGGCCGCCCGGCAGGCTGCCGTGCCGTCCGGCGAGTGGCACATACCGGCAACTGAACCGTTACGTAACGGCCCCGGAGTTCTCTTGACAGGGGCGCGGGGCGGCACTAAACCGATAAAGAGTGAGGAATGCCCGGAACCAACAGATGGGAGGAAGAGCCATGCTCGCCGACAAACACGTGTCCCGCTGTCTGTTGACGCTGAATCGCAGGCGTTTCCTGAAGGGCCTCGGCGCATCGGCCGTGGCCATGGAGATGGGGCTGTTCGACTTCGCCTCCTCGCTCATGGCCGCCGCGCCCCAAACGCCCGGCAAGTGCCGCATCATGGGAGCATTTGTGCGGCCGAACGTGGACAAGTACTGGCTCGGCTGGCCCGGCACGGCCTACGACATCAAGGGCCATCAGGAACTGTACACCAAGACGATCGTGGCGGCGGCCGAACGCCTCGGCGTGGCGCTCGACCTCTCGCAGGAACCCATCCACAGCGACCAGACGCTCGCGGCGTACCTGGAGAAGGTCAAGAGCGCCAAGCCCGACGGGGTCCTGTTGACGTGCATGTCGCTGAACGCCGCCTGGAAGCCGGTCAACAAGTTCCTCGATACGCGAGGCGAGGTCCCGACCGTCGTCTTCAGCCCCATGGGCACGTCGTTCACCGGCCACCTCCAGCACGGCCGCAACTCGAAGAACGCCTTCGTCGGCGCCACCCAGGACGTCGAGTGGCTGGGCACGGCGATGCGGATGCTCAAGACCGTCTGGGAGATGAAGCAGACGCGTATCTGCATCGTGCGAGGCAACAAGGTGGAGGACAAGCCGCTCGACGTGATCGGCACGACGCTCCATTACGTGCCGCATCAGCATTTCCTCGACGCATTCAAGAAGGTCGAGGAGAGCGACGAGGTCCGGGCCATGGCCGACTACTACACCAAGGAGGCGAAAAAAATCGTCGAACCGTCGAAGGACGACATCCTGACCGCCGCCAAGAACTACATCGTCTGCCGGCGTCTGATGGAGACCGAGAAATGCCACGGCTTCTCGATGGATTGCCTCGGACCGATCGGACGTAAGCAGATCAAGCCGCCGTGTCTGGCGTTCATGCGGCTGCGCGATGAGGGGATCGTCGGCGCCTGCGAGGCCGACTGGAACGCCTGCATCTCCTCGCGCCTCACGCACCTGCTCTTCGAGCGGCCCGGTTTCATGCAGGATCCGGCCCCGAACACGGTCAACAACACGCTCATGGCGGCCCACTGCACGTGCGGGGCCCACCTCGACGGCTTCGACAAGCCGCACGAGCCGTTCATCCTGCGGAGCCACTCGGAGTCGGACCTCGGCGTGGCGGTGCAGGTCCTGTGGCGCGTGGGCCAGAAGATCACGCTGATGAAGTTCACTGGGCCTGAGAGGATTATCCTCGGCACCGGCCGCGTCCTGCGCAACATCGACACGCCCCCCTCCGGAGGCTGTCGCACCTCACTCGAATGCGAGGTGGACGACGTGCCCGACTCCCGCGATATCAAGGGGTTCCACCAACTGCTCATCTACGGTGACCTGGAGGACGAGTTCAAGGCTTACTGCCAACTGTCGGGCATCGAGGTGATCCACATCTGAGGCGGTCCGCGACCCGGTGCGCGGGGCGGGGGCGACGTCGGACTCTTTTGGCACGCGCCGCAGCGGAGCCGCGACCGTCAGGTAGCGGCCGTTTCCTCGCGGGCGCGGCTCGGAGCGCGGCGCGTGTCACCCCGAGCGAGCGCAGCGAGCCGAGGGGTCTCGCCGTTCGCCATTTCGGGCAGCGCCACACGACAACGACCACGGTGAGGTTCTTCGCTACGCTCAGAATGACAACGTAATCCTACAACGAAACTTCCCGCGCGACCGGTCGGGCGCCGGCGCGGCAATGGAAAGGGCTATCGATGGCAAAGAAGAAGGTGCCCGCGAAGAAGGCTGCCAAGCGGAAGCGCCCGGCCAGAGCCAAGGCGAAGCAGGTCCTCATGCTCGTCGGCGGACCGTGGCACGTGAACGAGGCGGCCGGCGAGGTCGTCGAAGAACTTCTCAGAGAGCGCGGCGGCAGGTGGCGACTGACCGTTACGCGCGACCTCGACGCCCTGGCAGCCCTGCCCGCGAGCCAGTACGCGGCCGTCATCATCTACACGACCGGGTTCCGGAGCGACCTGACGGAGGGGCGTGAGAAGGGGCTCCTTGATTTCGTCAAGGGTGGCGGCGGGCTCATCGGCGTCCACTCGGCCGCCGACAGTTTTCGCGACAGCCGCCCCTACGTCGAGATGCTGAACGCCGAGTTCCTCACCCATCCGCACGTCCACGAGTTCCCGGTCGAGATCGTCGACGGCGACCATTACCTGACGGCCCGGATGCCCGACTTCACCATCCCCGACGAGATGTATCACCTCCAGAACTACGATCCGGCCAGGTGCACGCTTCTGGCCGAGACGTTCTGGCAGGGCAGGAGGCTGCCCATGGCCTTCGTGCGCCGGCACGGCCAGGGACGGGTCGTGTACCTGGCGAACGGGCACGACCTCAGGGCGTGGCGGCATCCGGAGTTTCAGCGGCTGCTCCTGAGGAGCCTGGAGTGGACCCAAGGCGCCGAACTCGACCGGAAGCGGACTGTTCGGTGTGGCCTGCTCGGCTACGGACCGGCGTTCAACATGGGCAAAGGACACGCCGAGTGGATCAACGGGACCGCCGGCCTCAAGGTCGTGGCCGCCTGCGACATCGACGCCGAACGGATGATGGCCGCACGCCAGGAACTGCCCGGCGTCCGCACGTTTACCTCGCTCGAGGCGATGCTCGGGATGAAAGGCCTCGACCTGGTCGTCAACATCCTGCCGCACAACCTCCACGCCGAGACGAGCCTGGCGTGCCTGAAGGCGGGCAAGCACGTCGTCAGCGAGAAGCCGTTCTGCATCACGACCGACGAGGCGACGAAAATGATGAGGGCGGCCAAACGCAACAAGGTTATGCTCAGCGTCTTCCACAACCGAAGGTGGGACGGCGATTACCTGGCCATCCGCGACATCGTCGCGCGCGGTCTGCTCGGCCGGGTCTACCACATCGAGTGCTTCTTCGGCGGATACGACCGGCCACGCACCTGGTGGCGCAGCGACAAGACCGTCTCGGGCGGCGCACTCTACGACTGGGGGGCACACTTCACCGACTGGGTCCTGAGGCTGGCCGATAAGAAGGTGACCCAGGTCACGGGCTTCTTCCACAAACTCCTCTGGCATCACGTGACGAACGAGGACGCTACCCGGGCCATCATCCGCTTCGAGGACGGCACCGTGGCCGACCTTCAGCAGTCGAGCCTGGCCGCCGTCGGAAAGGCGCGGTGGCGGGTGCTCGGAACGCTCGGCGGTCTGGAGACGACCGACGACCAGACGATTCGGGTGACGAGTTACGCGTCGGGCGTGAAGTTCGCGGGCGAGGTTCCGGCCAAGGAACGGCGCGGCTGGGCCGAGTACTACCGCAACATCGCCGACCACCTGCTGATGGGCGAACCGCTCGCCGTCACGGCCGAGGAGGCGCGCGAGACCATCGCCGTCATCGAAACCGCCGAACGTTCCGCCGCCGAAGGCCGCAGTCTGCCCCTGCCGAAGGAGGTGTATCCGTAGGCTGGCGCCTGCAAGCCGAAGGCCGCGGGGCCGATGGCTCGCGCAGCGTTAGCCGCCGGGCTTGCCCGGCGGGTCGGCCTCACTTCCGCGAAAGAACGTGGGAGCGCGGCGGGTCGGGAGACCCGCCGCGCGGGAAGTTGCTACGATCGAACGTTAACTGCTCTAGACGCGCTGCTTCCAGTACCCCGGCCGCCGGTGCATGTGCATGACGGCCAGGATCACGATGGCGTCTGCTTCGACTCGATAGAGCAGCGCGTAGGGGAATCGAGAGACGCGTTTCTTCCGGATCTCGCCACGGGCGGGTGGGTACGCTTCCGGGTTCTCCGTGACCGCGGCGACGGCACGTTCGACGTGATCCAGAAACTTGGTGCCGAGGCCCTCGGCCCGCGAGTCGTAGAAGATGGCCGCCTCGGTCATCTCCTCTTCGGCCGGGACCAGGAAAACGACGCGTTTCATGGCAATTCCGAGCGTGCCCTGCGCAGGGCCTCATCGGCCGGCGTTGCCTCGACCTTGCCTTCGCGATAGGCCTGGTAGCGACGCTCGGCTTCGTCGAGCCAGAGGTCTTCCGAATCGGCTTCCGCCCCATCCTCAAGACTGCCGAGGAGGTGCTCGGCCAGACGGGCCCGCTCCTTGAGGGGCAGCCGAAGGGCCTCGGACTCAACATCTTTTGCCGACATGGCAGTTCCTCCACTGCGGCGACGCGGTTCCGCCAAGTCAAGTATACGCGCCGATGCGGCGGGGTCAACAGGCCGCACGCCTCTCGCGCCACGGGCGACGCCCGGCTTTCCTGTCTCCTGTTCCCCCTCAGATAAACTGCTCCAGATACCGCTTCCCCAGCAGCACGCCTTCCTTCGCCCCGATAAAGCCATCTTCGTGCTCGATCGAGAGGACGCCGTCGTAGCCGATGCGGCGCAGCCGCGCGATGTATTCGCCCCAGCGGATGCTGCCTTGGCCGGGGATGCAGTATCGCCACCACCCTTTGCCATGGACGCCGATGCGGCGGCGAACCTCGTCGCGGATCTCGGTGTCCTTGGCGTGCGTGTGGATGATGCGCGAGGCGTAGATCTCAACGCCCTCCAGGTAATCGATGCCCTGCCACAGAAGGTGCGACGGGTCGTAGTTGAACCCCAGGCTTGCGCTCGGCACACGTTCCAGCACGTGGTCCCAGTGGTCGAAGTGCATGATGAGCGTGGCGAACCAGTTCTCCAGGGCCACACGGACGCCCTTGGCCTCAGCGTATTCGCACGCCGGGCCGAAGATGTCGGTGAACGGGCCTTCGATGGCGTCCTCGCGGGTCATCCCGTCGGGGGCGATGCCGGCCAAGGCGCAGCACACGTCGGTCCCCAGCCGCACGCACCGGTCGATGGCGCCTTTGAGATTCGCGAGGCCCTTCTTGGGGTCTTCGAGGATCTTGGCGTCGTAGGCGGCCACGCTCGAGAGGCCGACGCCCGCCGCGTCGAGGGCTTGCCGCACGGCCTCGTCGCGCTCGGGCGTATCGTCGCCCAGGTGCGAGAGCGTCACCTCCAGCCGCGCAACGCCCGCCTCGCCCGCCCATGCGATAATGTCCTCCAGCGACTCGTCGCGCATACACGCCGTCAGGAAACCGACTTCCATCGTCTGCCCTTTCGTGTCTGCCCCGTCCGATTCGGATGGCGACGTGCATACCTGCGCGCGGTGAGCGCGGCAAGAGAATTGTCACTGGTCATTTGCCATTGGTCACTGGTCACGGACCGGGGCCCGCCCCATGCCCCGACCGCAAGTGACAAGTGACCAGTGACAAGTGACCAGTGACCAGTGACCAATGACCAATGACGTCGTTCTACCCCCACGGCTGCAGGGCCGTCATGCCGAAGATGTAGAGCAGGCAGTAGTAGGCGCCGACCAGGATGAACACGACACCCGTGATCCGCCGCGCCCACCACTCGACCTTCGCGAGCGCGCCATACATCTTGCCCACGGACCGGGCGCTCAGCGCGATCGCCACCGCGAAGACGACGACCGGCAGTGCCGTCCCGATGCCGAACGCCGTCGGCAACAGCAGCCGCGACTCGTGCTTGAGGGCGAGGGGCACCAGGCTCGCAAAGAAGAGCCCCGCCGAGATCGGGCAGAACGACAGGGCAAAGAGGATGCCGAGCAGCCCCGCTCCCAGGATCCCGCCCTTCTCGGCCAGTTTCTGCGCCCGTTCGCCCCCGACGGACGTCGAGAACCGAAGCGGCACGAGTTCCAGCAGCACCACCCCGACGACGATGAGGACCGGGCCGAGCAGCCGGTTCATGTACGTCTGGAGGAACTGGGACACGGCCGGGACCGCCAGCAGCCCGCCCACCGCCATGACCGCCACCGCCACGTACGCCACCGTCCGGCCCAGCGTGTACAGAAGCCCCGACGCGACGACCGTCCGCGGCCGCCCGACGCGCTTGCCGATAAACGAGATGGCGGCAATGTTCGTCGCCATCGGGCACGGGCTGATCGAGGTCAGAACTCCCAACCAGAACGCCGACGCGGTCGCCAGCAGCAGCGTTGCCATCACGTGCCTTTCCCCTGGCCGAGGGCGGCGGCGACCTCGGTGCGGATATAGGCCAGGAAGTCCTCCTTGACGCCCACCTCGTGCCAGATGTCTTCCAGGTTCTTCCACGTCACCTCGTTGCCGCCGCGCCGCACCGAGACCACGACCGCCTTGGCGGCGAGTTGGTAATCGTCGAGGAAATGCTTGTTGCCCGGCTCGTCGGTGTTGACCGTCCGCCAGACGACGCGGCCGTCGGCGACGGCGTCGGCGAAGCCCGTCTCGACGGCCTCCTTCGTGTACGCCTCGATCTTCAGGCATGTCGGGCAGCGAACGTCCGTCAGGAAGTACGTGACGACGACGGCGTCGTCGGGCAGCGGCGCCGAGGGCGCGCCGCCGGCGTCGGCCGAGTCGTCGTCCTTGAGCGCCTCGGTCGCCACGAGGTATACGAGGCTCGCGGCCGCAAAGACCAGCAGGACAATACCGACGATGGTTTTCGGTTTCATCGCGCGACCTCCCAGTTCACCGTGCGGTGGGCAGTCTTTCCCACCGCGCACGCCTTCGCGCCCGACGTAGGGCCTCTACGCCAGCAGGGCCTTGATTTCGTCTTCGCTCGGCACCTTGCCGACGACCTTGACCTCGCCGTCGATGACCAGGGCCGGCGTCATCATGACGCCGAAGGCGGTGATGGCGTTGATGTCGGTCACCTTCTCGAGTTCGTACTCGATGCCGGCCGCCACCGCGGCCGCCTCGGCCGCCTCGGTCAGTCTCGTGCACTTCGGGCACCCCGGCCCGAGGACCTGGATTCTCTTCATGACATTCTCCCCAAGTTGGTAAGACACCGCTGCGCTCTGCGGGCTCGCTCCCATGCGGCCGGCGTCGTCGGAGGCCGGACACAGCCCTCCATCACGCCGTCCCATCGCCGACCCCGCCCGCCCTTTGCTCAGGAGACAAGCATGCCGAAAAGCCACCCCACCAGCGTGGACATCGCCACCGCCAGCAGGCAGAACATGAACGTCTTCCTGAAGCCGACGACCTTGTAGATCACCAGGATGCTCGGCAGCGACAGCGCCGGCCCGGCCAGCAGCAGCGCCAGCGCCGGCCCCCGCCCCATGCCCAGCCGCGAGAGCATCTCGACGATCGGAATCTCGGTCAGCGTGGCGAAGTACCAGACCATCCCCACCAGCGAGGCCACGACGTTCGAGACGATGCTGTTGCCGCCCACGAGGCCCGCCACGTACGTCTCGGGGATCAGCCCCCCGACGAATCCCGTGATGAACACGCCGCCGAACAGAAGCGGCACGATCATCAGGGCAAAGTCCCAGGTCGCCCGCATCCACTGCCGAATCTCATCGCGGCCGAACCACCGCCAGACCATCACGAGGACCGCGAGGCCCATCCCCCCCGCCAGGTACCACTTGACCGCGTGGACGGTCATGACGAACCCCGGCTCGCGTTCGATGCGCGCGATCCGAGCGCGGTCGAGGCGGCGGACCTCCGGACCCAGGTGCCCGTCGCTCTGGTACGACTGGATGTCGATCGCGTCCCGCGTCGAGTACCGGATGTTCGCCTTGATGGCGGTTCCGTCGTTCATGATGATCGTCACGTCGTTGGTGTTGAACCAGTCGCTGAAGACGAGAAAGAGGATCATCGAGAGGAAGAAGAGGGAGGTCTTCCAGAGCGCCCGCTGGCTGTGCGGCGGTTCGGGCATCTGCATCGCGGCATCGGCACGCTTCTTCTCGCTGCCGCGGAAGATGAAGGCCATCGCCAGGCCGATGGCCAAGGCGAAGACGACCGCGCCGATGGCTCGCGCGGCCCCAAGGTCGAGGCCCAGGACGCGGGCCGACAAAAAGATCGCCATCACGTTGATCGCCGGCCCGGAGTAGAGGAACGCACTGGCGGGCCCCAGCCCCGCCCCCAGGCGATAGATGCCCGCGAACATCGGCAGGACGCTGCACGAGCAGACCGCCAGCACCACCCCCGCCACCGACGCCACCGAGTACGCCATCAGCCGGTTCGACCTGGGGCCCAGGTATCGCATGACCGAGGCCTGTGAGAGGAACGTCGAGATCGCCCCCGCGATGAACATCGCCGGCACCACGCACGCCAGCGTGTGGTGGATCGCGTACCACTGGAGCAGCCGGAACGCCTCCAGGATCGCGCTCGAGACCTTCTCGTTGCCCAGGGGCAGGAAGTAGGCCACCAGAAAGACGGCCACCAATGCCGCGAAGACCTTCAGTTCCTTCTTCATTCACCACCTTCTCTCGGGCGCGGGGCACTACCCGCGGCCGCCTGGCCAATTCGCCAGGCGTTTGGCCGAACGAAGGCGGCCCTGCCGCTCGCCGCACCGATGCCGGTCAGCGCGCCAGAGCCGCCTGGGCGCGGGCGTTCGTCTTCAGCACACTCTCGACGCACGTGAAGAAGTTCAGGACGCAGGGGCAACGGAGCGCGTAGAAGACCTGGCTGCCGCGCTTCTCGTCTTTCACGATCCCGGACGCCTTGAGCACCGCCAGGTGCTTCGAGACGGTGGACATGTCGGCGCCGACCATCTCGGTCAGTTCGCACACGCACCGCTCGCCGCGCGACAACTCGTCCACCAGGAACAGCCGCGTCGGATGGGCCAGGGCCTTGATGATGCGAGCCCGGGCGTCGTACAGGGCACGGTCGTCTGCGTTCATGGTTCGACTCCTCTGTGCTTTCTCTGTTTGGCTATTTTACCCATTCGCCAAGTGTTGTCAAGGGCAAAACCCGCCTCTGTCGGGAGATTCGTGTGAGGCGGGCCAACGGCCCGGCGCGAGGGCGCCGGTCAGCCCCCCGGCCGACGGGCGGCCTCGCTGAAAGGTCTCATGGCGCAGGAGGAACGGCCGGGTGGCATGGCCACGGTTGCGTGGCCGTGGGCTCGCCGGCGCTGCCGACAACATGGCCACCGACCATCCGGTGGCCATGCCACCCGCCGCTTTCGAACTTCGCGCGGTGGGTCTCCGGACCCACCGCGCGGGACGTGGTGTTGTAGAACTACTTGCGACGGCGCATCGCCAGGCCGAGGCCGCCCAGTGCGAGCAGCGCAAGCGTGGCCGGTTCGGGCGTCGGCGAAGGCGTGCCGCCGCCAAGCGGCGCGCTGCCGGAGAGGAGCCAGGCGTTGTTGATCTTGTCGTAATCGTTTGTGTCGATGGTGCCGTCGAGGTTGAAGTCGCCCACGGCCCAGCGGAAGCCGCCGTCGGGCACGGTCCCTTCGGCCGTCCAGAGGAGCCAGTTCGTGTTGATGCGGTCGTAGTCGTTGGTGTCGACCACGCCGTCGAGGTTG
>Ga0307433_1001809_pt1 | contig 10928 bp, 7 predicted proteins | sample SalMarWE160210MG_FD_202166 | JGI IMG/M metagenome (GOLD analysis project Ga0307433, IMG submission 202166) | Salt marsh sediment microbial communities from the Plum Island Ecosystem LTER, Massachusetts, United States - WE1603-210 | ecosystem: Environmental > Aquatic > Marine > Intertidal zone >...
ATAGAAAGCATTTCACAGAATTGTGTGCTATCAATATCGTAAACCGGACGCCCTTTTTTGTGATCTCCGAGAGCCGTGTGATCGCCAGTTAGGGTTAGAATGTTCTTTAATCCCAAAACCGCTCCCGCGACTACATCTCCAAATAACGCTACTCGATTACGATCTCTTACAGTGACTTGCCACACCGCTTCAATTCCGACTTTTTCCTGAATTAAATAGCTTGGAACGAGTGATGACATATATGCATCGCCTTGAGGTCCATCAGTGACATTAGCGGCCACAATTCTGCCTGTCTTTTTCATTTCCTCTGCGGAATGGAAGATCTCGCTGAGATCCAGAATCTTTTTAGGCTCAAGCTCCCCCGTAAATACAAAATGTCCTGCTTCAATTGCTTTACATAATTGACTATACGCTGGTCGTTTTGCCATTTATGTTTTCGCCTCCTCTTTTTGTTCTTCTTCTTTCTCATTCCCATATTCTTTATAGATAGGAATATAACCGGGGCTTGTTGAGGTCCGATAATCTCGAGGTGGTCGATACTTTTTGAATAGATCGAGTCTATCAAATTCTTTTAGGCGCGTCCACATACTTACCCAAGCACATGGAATCGTATAGCCCCCCACTTCGCACATACCATCAACCATCCCTCCACAGGGCCCATTGCTCAAATGTTTTGCACATCCTGCTCGAGGACATATCCCTCCAGTTTCACCAATGATACAATCGCCGCACTCTTCACAGTATTGAATAAAATTGTTTTCACCATTATTTTGAACTCCACCAAAATGGCTATTTTGAGCTGGAAAGGTTAGTTTATTGGGTATAACTTTATTAAGCATTACTACCCCAAGACCGCAGGCTAATGAAAGAACAGCATCATAGTTTTCTGCGTGTGGTCCAACAGTGGTAGTGGCAATTCTGTCATCACATTGTCTAAGAACGGTGATTGCTTTCCATTTTAAGGTTTTAGATTCAGTTTTTGCTTTTAATTCGAGAAGTTGTCCAAGAGTTTTCGCCTCATTAAGTGAGCGCGGGGGTTGACAGCAGCCATCACAGCCAGCGATAAGAATTTTATCATATGGCTTAATCATTTTGTAAATTTCGTCAATATCTTTTAGTTGGGTAATTATCATATTCAATTACTTCTTATTTTCATAATTTTTTTTAATTTTATTATGTTATTAACTTAAATTGTGTTTAAAAAAATACACTAATTAGGTCGTTAATTTATTGATTAACTTATTTGGTTTGACACTTCTATTATTTAGACTTAGATCTTCTAGTTCGACACCTAAAGCTATAGCCATTATCTCTGCTAAATAAAGAACCGGTATATCTAGCTCTTTACCTGTCCTTCGTGCGATAATCTTTTCTTTCCGGTCATATTGTGTAGTGCAAGCAGGGCACACTGCTATGAGCGCGTCTACTCCTTCTTCGAGTTCGCATAACTCTGTCATTTTTTCTTCTACTAAATTTTCACCAATTTCTTCTTGCAATCGAGCACAATAACCACAGCATTCTAATTTAGTAGCATATTCAACAGTTTTAGCGCCCAAAGCTTCTAGTATGATGTCAATCTTTTCTGGTCTTTCAGGATGATCAAATTTCATAATTTTACTAGGTCTAATAAGATGGCATCCGTAATGTACCGCAAGATTTAAATCATCTAAGGGTTTAACCACTAACTTTTTAATCTTATCTAACCATTCAGGTTGACTGAATAATTCCACAAAATGATATACTTTAGTTTTACCTGTATAATTGTAATTTATTTTGTTGAGAATGCCATTGATTTTTTTCAGATACTCCTTATCTTCTGCTAATAGGACACTGACAGTTTTTAAGGTTTCATAGCATCCAGAACAGATCGTCATGATGTCTAAGCCCATTCTTTCGGCAATGACTAAATTTCTTGCACCTAAAGCGACCCATGTGTCTATATTAAGTGATTGCATGGCAACAGGCTCAGGACAGCACCCTACACCTTCCATTTCCTTTAATTTTACATCCAAAATACTTGCTACATCTCTGAACGCTTTTTCTAAGAATGGAAGTTTTAGTGGTATCGTGCAACCTAAGAAGAATGCATATTCCATTTTTATTTCTCCTCCTCTTCTTCTACGAGACCTCCAAGTCCCGTTTCTTTAATTATGAATTGAATTTCTTCAAGTTTTGGTGGTACAATCTGTGGAAGACCCATTCGAGTTCTCCGTCTATCAATGTTATCTTTTAATCCACCAGTATAAGGCACTACAAATCCATTATTGTAAATTGTCACTACGCTAATGGAATACTCTTTAGGAATCTTTCCCTCTTTTACTGCCATGTTTCGAAGGAGAGCTAAGATAAAAGAATAATCGACATTTTTTGGACACCGTTCAGTGCATCTGTGACATAATGAGCAAGTCCAAATAGCATTACTAGAGAGGACTTCTTCTTTTAAACCTAAAAGACATGATGCAACTACTCGATGAGGCTGTAAATCCACATATTCAGTTACTGTACACCCAGAACTACACACACCACACTGAATGCATTTTAGGAGTGATTTTGCTCCTACTTTTTTGCTGATTTCATAGCGAAAATCCTTATATAAATCATTTGCGTTCTTTTTTAACATTTGAGTCATGTTTATGCAACCTCTTTAACTTTTTCTTTTTTGGGTTCAATTTTATCACCAGTTTTAGGCATTGGGCCTAATTTTTTCACAGTCTCGACAAATTCAGTAACAACTTGGGAAAAACGCTTCCCTTCACTTGCAGAAACCCATTCTAAACGATATCTAGCGGGGTTAATACCTACTTTTTCAAGGATTTCATGCACTTCATTGAACCTCCGAAGCATATCATAATTTCCTTCTAAATAATGACAGTCGCCAATATGACATCCTCCTACTAGTACGCCATCAGCACCTTCTAAAAATGCCTGTAAAATGAAGCTTTTGGGTATTCTACCTGTACACATAACTCTTATAGGTCTTATATTTGTAGGATATTGAAAGCGACTAACACCACAAGTATCGGCACCAGCATAGCTGCACCAATTACACAAAAAGGCGACTATACGTGGACGCTCGTCGACAAATTCTCCTTGAATAGCCTCATGAATCATTGGGTAAATTTGGTTATCAGCAAAATGTCTCATCGTTATTGCGCCTGCCGGACAAGCTGCTGAGCAATCACCACAACCTTTACATAAAAGGGGATTCGATTGAGATACTAACACCTCATTATCAAAATTAACTCCAATAGCCCCAAAATTACATACTTCTTCACATTTTTGACATGCAATACATAAAGCGGGGTCAACTACAGACACTAAAGGTTCATTCTCAACTTCACCCGATATTAAGGGAACCAGGGCATGTGCCGCTGCTGCTCGTCCTTGTGAGATGGAATCAGCAATACCTTTAGGTCCATGGCATGTTCCTGCTAAATAGATGCCATCTGTTGCAAAATCTACAGGTCTTAGCTTTACATGAGCCTCTAAAAAGAATCCATTCTGATCTCGCGCACATTTGATTTGCTCACTTAATTTTTTCGTATCATAAGGGATGAGTGGTGTAGATAAAACTACTTTATCTGCTTCAATTGTAAGATCTATTTGAGTTAAAATATCTTTTACATCAACAAGTAATTTTTTGTTTTTAATTGTTAATTCAGGATATTCATTAAACCGAATATAATTAATATTTTCACGAGCTTTCCAGTAATAAGGTTCTTCATATGTACCTACGCGGATATCTCTATATAAAACGAATATATTAGAATTAGGATAATTTTCTTTTACATATAACGCATGTCGAATAGACTCTGAGCAGCATATTAATGAACAGTATGTGACTCCATTGCCGCCTTCTGGTTGTCTCGAACCTACGCAGTGGATAAATACTAAGGTTTCTCCATCCTTTAATTCATTGCTCCTTAGTTTTTCAGATAATTCCAGTTGGGTCATTACATTTTCATTTTCACCATAATGATACCAGCCATGAGGTTTATATTCATACGCTCCAGTTGTGGTAATAATTGTGCCCACGTTTAGAGCCTCTATTTTTTGGTTACTATGATGGACCACTTTTACTTTAAAATCACCAATCGATCCTTTAATGTCAGCAATTTCCGAATTTAAGTAGGTATTGATGTTTTTCATACCATTATATTCTTTAAGAGTCTTCTCCAAAAATTCTTTTGAATCAATCCTATCGAAGTTAATTTTATAAATTAAGTTAAGCTGCCCGCCAAGTTTATCTTCTTTTTCTACCATATGTACCTTAAAGCCTTTAGTAGCTATTTCCATGGCAGCACTAATACCTGCAATGCCTCCGCCCACTACCAACGCTTCAGGGACTACCTTTCCCTTGATTTTAATTTCCGGTTTTTGAGCAGTAACTCTTGCCACCCCCATTCTAATTAAATCTTTCGCCTTATCAGTAGCTTTAGGTTTATCATGCATATGAACCCATGAATCTAATTCACGTATACTTACAAAATTAAATAGATATTCATTTAATCCTGCTTCTCTAATCGTTTTTTGAAATAAGGGTTCATGAGTCCGAGGAGTACAGGCAGCAACTACTACTCTATTGAGGTTTAATTCTTCTATCTTTTCTTTTATGATATCTTGGGTTAATTGAGAACAACTATATTTATTTTCCATAGAATATACAACATTGGGTAAGGTTTTTGCATATTCCACCAAATTTGGAACATCCATATAGCCAGCAATATTGATTCCACACCGACAGATAAATACTCTGATTCTTGGTTTATCACCTAATTTTATAGGTTTTAATGGAGGGAGTTCTACTTCCATTTCTTCAGCACTTAATGGAACCGCATGATTTGCTGCGAGTCCTGCTGCGCCTCCTGCTTTAGCAACTGAATTTGCGATGTCATCAGGGGATTGACATGAACCAGTGACATAGATACCTTGCCGTGTAGATTGTAAATCTTCTGTAGAGGTTTCAGTTTTAAAGAAGCCAAATTCGTTTTGTTCAATGCCCAAAATCTTCGCGAGAGTTCCCGCATCTTTTCTTGGGATTACGGCATTTGCAAGTACTACTAAATCAAATTCGCTTACTTCAACCTCTCCAGTATCAAGATTAGCATGCTTTACATAAAGGTTATGGTTTTCTGGATTTTCTCTTACATCTCCCGGAATCCCTCGATAATAAATAAGGTTGTACTCATTTTTAGCTCTCTCAATAAATTCTTCTTGGTTTTTTCCAATGACTCTTATATCATTGAAGAAAATGGTGACGTTAGTGTCTGGCGCATGCTCTCTGGTCACAACACCCTCTTTTGTCTGATACATACAGCAAAATTTGGAGCAATATGCACATAAGTCTTCATTTCTCGAACCAACGCAACTTATAAAGGCTATATTATGAGCATGCTTTTTATCTGAAGGACGCAGTAGTTCACCTTCAGTTGGTCCCGAAGCACTAAGTAATCTCTCGTATTGCATCGCAGTTATGACATTTGGATATTCTCCATAGTGATATCTAGCCAAGACAGACGGATCTAACAGATCAAACCCAGTAGCAACAATTATCGAAGCAACATTATATTCTACAATCTCATCCTTAGCATCCCAATTTATCGCTCCAGCTTCACACTCTTTCTCACACAATTGGCATGCACCTTTAGTTAGATAAAGGCACTTTTCAGCGTCGATTACAGCTTTTCGAGGTACAGCTTGTGGAAATGGAATGTAGATTGCTGTTCTATTTCCCATCCCTTCCTCAAACTCAGAAGGTATTTTTTTCATTGGGCATTTTTCTGAACAGTCACCACATCCCGTACACACATCCCAGTCTACATATTTAGCCTTTTTCTTGACCTTCACCTTAAAATTTCCTGCTTTTCCGCTTACACTATCAACCTCTGAATAGGCAAGAAGTTCGATATTCGGATGCCTTGCGGATTCAACCATTTTTGGAGCCAATATACAGATACTGCAATCTAATGTAGGGAATGTTTTATCAAGTTGTGCCATTCTACCACCTACAGATGAGGTTTTTTCAACCAGAATTACTCGATATCCTTGCTCTGCTAAAGTAAGAGAGGCTTCGATTCCCGAAATACCTCCACCGATTACCATAATATTACTATTTGCCATTTTTAAAATCCGTTTTTAATTATTTTATTTTAATTTTTTAATATATTTCGTTGTTTTTGCAAAATATTTAGTCCTTTTTGAAAATATTTGTTAAGTTGTAAAACTTAAAATCATATAATTTACTTATTGTGATAACTGACTATATAAATATTATCGTAAAAGTCTTTTATCGGTCATTTATTATCGAAAAAACAAATATTATTATAATAATTCAATAAATTTTATACTTTTTTTACCGAACTTTATAATTTTTTTGATTGAAAAAGTTATAATTGTATTTTTGGTATTTCTTCTCAATAAAATCACATGACAGAAAAGTGATAAATTAAAATAATTCTAAAAACTTAAAATGATGGTTTTAGAGAGAGGAGTATGTAGGAGAATTAAGAAGTATAAAAATATAAATCATTACTCTCACGATTATATTATCTATATATTAATATGTTATAATAGAAAAAATAAGTTAATAAAAACATAATAATCACCAAAATAATAAGATTTCCGACGAAATATGAAGATTGTTGTTTCTGGCCCATTGCAATGTGGAAAGTCAAGTTTTATTAAGTTTTTTGACGAAAAAGCATTGAATGTAGAAGCAAAGGCTCGAGACAATCGATATTATACTGTTGGTATGGATTTGGGCAGTGTAAAACTTAACGGGTTTGATGTCTTTCTTTTTGGAACCCCAGGTTTACTCAGATTTAATGTGATGCGTGATGTGGTGGTACGGGGTACTGATGGGATCGTATTTATATTTGATGCGGCAAATCCAGAAAAAGATGAAGATGCTATAATCATTTTAAATGCACTGAGAAAAGCAGTTGCTCCGGATACTCCAATAGTATATTTAGCTAACAAGCAAGACATTGCTGGGGCTCGCCATTCTGAGGTGGTCCGATCTCAAAATTATCTCACTGAGGACTCGATTATATTCCCATGTAGCACGAGGACCGGGGATAATTTAGAAGAAGCACTAAAATATATTGTAAATCAGATTTATGATAATTATTCCTCCTTAATTGAGATTTTAAAGGCATATGAAAATGATATAGAAGGATTAGCAGAGAAACTCGACAAAGACAATATTGAAATGAGGGATTTACTTAACAATCTCGAAATTAAGCGTTTTATTGAAATTGATAGACTAAAAAGAACTTTTAAAGTAAAAGAAGGAATGAAATTACTAATATAGTGTTTATGGTCTACTTTTTTACTTTTCCTTCTGCTTTTTTCCTTTCTAATTTATCTGCGGATCGTAAAATGAAATATCCAATTAAAATGCCAATCAGAAACGGGAGTGGGATTTGAAGCCATAACAATTGAATCGGTAGAAGATATGTTGGGGGTTCATGTTGAGGATTTGTTGGGAGTGTCCGCATATAATATGAAAAAGCAGATGTAATCCAGGTAAATGCCCAAGCAATAAAGGTTGCGATTCCTAACCATTTCCCCTTTTTGTATATGGAAGGTTTCTTAAAGTAGGAGAGATATGTTTTGTAGGTAATAACAATCAATACTGCAAAACTGGGCCATACATGAATGATAAAGCTTAGATCAGATCCTTCAAACGGGGGAATATTAAAAATAAGGGCTCCAATAAATCCTGTTAAACCTGCAAATAAACCTAAAAAATATAGGGTAGTTGCGAATCCTCCAAAAGCTCTATGAGCCCGAAATAGTATGTCATTAGTTTTTAATAAGCCCATTTTTTTCTTTTTATATGCAGCATAATATCCCGTAGATAATTGTACAGTTGCACATAAACATCCTAACATTGTGATTATGGTATTAAATTCTGCCACAGAATATGTAATTTCACCAGCCATATTTGACACCTAACTTTTAATTCTTATTTTATAATAATTTAATTCAATTATTATATCTATTTATAAAAGTTCTTCAGGTAAAATATTAGTCTTACCATACTTTTTCTTTAAGTCAGTAAGTTCCTTTCTTTGTTGATATAATATGTTCCAGAAAAATTGAGGAATATTCTTTTCGGTTTTATACATTTTTTCAACTCTCTCCAATTTTTCTAATAATTGAGTTATGCGAACAGTGAATTGCTCAAGATATTCTTCTTTCGAATAGGTTTTGTTCAATTCAAGTTCAAACAACCTTTTCAAATCTTTGTAGAGAGGAAGGTAACCTATTGGGGTAGTTATTGCCTTATAATCTCCTTTAGTTCTTCCTTCAGCCCATATAACCCATACTTTTTTATCTAAGATACCATTTAGATATTTGCCATTTTTGCCTTTTAGAAAATAATTTGTTGCAAAAACTTTGGGAGTGTGAATTAAACTATTACCAAATTTTTGATGATTTATCAAATATTTTCCCAAGGGGACTACTAAGAAGTCTAAATTAGCCATAGGGCTTGCTGTTCTTACTCCTACGGTTCCTAATGTTGCGGAGGTGGTTTCAGATTCAATACTCGCACCTAAAAAAATACCTTGTTCCCAATCCAAACTTTCTAAAACTGGAGGCATTGTATTTGAATCTCGTCCTCCATAAAAAATCCCATCAATTGGAACTCCATTTGGATCTTCTAGCATGGAATCAACATTTGCAAGTTCGCTCAATCTTATAGTATATCGGGCATTTGGATGAGCATGGAGAATAAGATTACTATTCTTATCTTTTTTCCCTTCAAACCAATCTCCAGAATAATTAAATCCTTTTTTTGGATGCTCTTTTCCCATACCAATCCAATAGGGGCTACCATCCTTTATCAGAACGTTAGAAAAAATTAATTCTCTGGGGGTTGTAAGGGCATCATAAATAACAGGGTCATCTTGAGGATTTACATCCTTAATAATTCCAAAAATTCCTTTCTCAATATTCACAGCATGAGCATACCCATCATCCCACACTCGAAGATAGGCAATGTCATCACCTACTATTGTTTGGTCAGGTAACATTGCGGTTGATGTTTTTCCACAAGCACTTGGATAAGCTCCACACATATAAGATATTCGATTTTTTCCTTTAGGGTGTACTCCTAAAATAAAATAATGCTCTGTAAGCCAATCTTCGTTATTAGCTTTATAAATACCCAAACGTAAGGCTAATTTCTTTAAACCCAGACTATTTCCTGCATATTGATTATAACAAGATAAGACTCTTCGTTCTGATAAATCAATATAGACTCTTCTATCTTTTACGCTTTTGGTTACAGGAATACCCTCTGTAAGTTCTCCAGCAGAGTGCACAAAGTAAAAAAAATCATCTGAACCATTTAACTTTTTAAATTCCTCGTACCCTACATGATATAAAAGATCCTCTGAATGAGCAACATAAAATGAATCTGTGAGTTGTAGCGCACAAATGGTAAACTTAGAGTTTATTGGCCCTAGACAAAAGAAACGAACTAAACATTCTTTTCCTTTCATACATCCATCCATAATGTCTAATATCTCTACTAGACCCTCATCCCTATCTATTGTATTGATCCAGGGGCTAGCATAATTACCTTTAGGAATTAAAACCTTCGTATTTTCTTTATCCCTTGCTTGATCGTAAAATCCATCATAATGTATAGTGTGACCTTCAACTTTTAGCCTCATCTCTTCATTCAATTCAATAGCCTTATTTCTAACATATTTTATATCCTCTTCAGAATCAGATATTACCCTTATTTTACTGGGTTTGCATAAATCTATAAATCTAGTAATAATGCTTGTGATTGCATCATTATTTAAAGCTAAAAGTTTTTCAAAGTCACTTACAGACAAAATTTTGTCATCTAAGTAAGTTTTCATTCGTATTATTGAATTCATTTTTATCGATTTTACTTCTTTATGGGTATTTTTATGAATATAGATAAAAAAGCGAAAAAAATTAAAAACATTATCATAAAATTACCACTGCTTCAAATAGTTTAAAAGTAGAATAATGAATAAAAATAGAAAGAAAAAAGATAATATAATTATTTACATTCCACTGGGTTTAGATGATTTTGCATTAATTATTCTGTCTACTCTTAAAATTAGGTTTGCTAATTCTGTTCCCGATTTTATGACGTGATTAATTAATGCTGCAGGTTCAACGATGCCTTTAGCATAGTTGTCAGCAATCGTATTGGTGATAGTATCGATACCAATCCATTTATCATTATCTGATTTATGTGCTGCTCGCAATTCGGTAATGTTTTCAATTTCATCTAATCCCGCATTTCTTATAAGTGTTTTAGGGATTTCCTCGAGAGCTACTGCAAATGCGTTAACTGATAATTGTTCTTTACCGCTAATCTGGTTCGCATATTCTCTTAATCTTTTTGCAAGTTCAAGATAAATAGCACCGCCCCCAGCAACAACTGCTTTTGTATCCATCGTTTTGGATATTACAGAAAGAACATCATGTAAGGTGATTTCAGCTGTGCTAAGAATTTTGTCTAAACCACCTTTTAACACAATTGTAACAGATTTTGGATTTTTACATCCTAGGAATTGTGTATATTCATCTTTATCTAATTTCTCGAATTTAACTGTTTGAGCAAATCCTAAATCATTTTGACTAAGAGTTTTTAGATCATCGACTCTATTAGCTCCAATTGCTTTGGATACCGATTTAATGTCTTCATCGCCTAAATTTTTAATTGCTGCAATACCTTCTCTTGCTAAATAAGCTCCAAATTTATCTGAAATGTCTTGACTATTTACAATCATATTCACACCTAAATTTTTAAAGATCTGAAGACTGTCTAAAAGCATTTTATCTTCTTGATCCAAAAATTTCTGAATATCTCCTGGACTTGTAATTCTAATTTGGGCGTCAAATTCTGTTTTGACCACATCTAATTTTTTCCT
>Ga0307433_1001817_pt1 | contig 10901 bp, 6 predicted proteins | sample SalMarWE160210MG_FD_202166 | JGI IMG/M metagenome (GOLD analysis project Ga0307433, IMG submission 202166) | Salt marsh sediment microbial communities from the Plum Island Ecosystem LTER, Massachusetts, United States - WE1603-210 | ecosystem: Environmental > Aquatic > Marine > Intertidal zone >...
GATGTCGTACTCGACGGGGTCCTCGGTGGTAATGATCTTCGTCTCGACCCGGTTGATTGCCGACAGGGCCGCATACAGCGTCGTCGTCTTGCCGCTACCCGTCGGCCCCGTCACGATGACGATGCCGTTGGCAAGCCTGAGCAATTCGCCTATGACGTCCTGTTCCTCCTCGCGGAGTCCCAGTTTGCTGATATCGAGTTCGACCTGGCTGCGGTCGAGGACGCGCATGACGACGCTCTCGCCGAACATGGTCGGCAGCACGCTGACTCGTAGATCCACCGGTTTGCCGCCGACGGTCAGTTCGATGCGGCCGTCCTGCGGCACGCGTCGTTCGGCGATGTCGAGGTTCGACATGACCTTGATACGGCTCGCCACGGCCAGCGCGATGTGCCGCGGCGGCGGGACCATCTCGTAGAGGACGCCGTCGATGCGATACCGCATCTTGAACTCGTCCTCGAACGGCTCGAAGTGGATGTCGGAGGCGCTGTCGCGGATCGCCTGAAGCAGAACCAGGTTCAGCAGTTTCTTGACCGGCTGGCTCTCGCTCATCGTCCGGATGTCTTCCAGGTCGATCGATTCCTCGTGATCGGCGATCCATTCGGCGGTCGACCCCAGTTCGTTGATGACCGCCTCCACGCTCTCGGCGTGCGCGTAGTACTTGTCCAGGGCGCGGATGACGGTGGCCGGGTCGGCCACGGCGGCCCGGATCTCGTGGCCCAGGAGCATGTGCAGTTCGTCGAGGGCCCTGAAATTGTTCGGGTCGGCCATCGCCACCGTCAGGATGCCGGAGTCGAACTCGATCGGGACCACGCTGTAACTGCGGGCCACCATCCCATCCATCTGCTCGACGACCTCGGGGGGCACCTCCAGTTCATCGAGGTGCACCCGGCGCATGCCGGCCTGGACGGCCAGCGCCGCCGAGACGTCGTCCTTCTCGCAGTACCCCAGGTCCACCAGGACGGCGCCGATGGCCCCGCCCTTCTGCTCCTTGAGTTTCAGCGCCTCGTCAAGGTGCTTCTGGGTAACCTTCTTCATCTCCAGAAGCACCTGGCCCAGGCGTTTCTGGGTGGTGACGGCCATGGTCTTCGGGCGTGACTTTCGCTTTTTGCGCTTCGCCGCCCGGGGCGCCCCCGGCGCCTCGACCGTCTCCGGCACGGCCGCCGTCTCGGGCGGGGCCGACTCAGGCGTTCCCGACGTCTCTTCCTGGCTCGGTACGCGGCTCACAGGCTGTCCTCTCCTTGCCTGACGGCGCCCGGGTCAGTGGGAGGCCGTCTTCTGAAACTTGTTGAGGTCCGACACGTCAATCGGCCCTCCGACGCTCTTGAGCGCCGCGCGGCCGTCGGCCGTCGCCATGAGTTTCTGTTCGATTTCCTCGCGGCGCTGAGCCCGTTCGAGCATTTCAGACACCGCGATCATCTTGCGTGAATAGAGGTCCCACAGCGAATCGTCCAGCAGTTGCATTCCCCACTTGCGGCCGGTCTGGATGAACGACTCCAGGCGGTACGGCTCGTTCTTTCGGATCAGGTTCTGGGCGGCAGGCGTAATCATCATAAACTCGTACGCCGCGATGCGGCCGGGCATGTCGACGCGCGGCACAAGCGTCTGCGAGATCACCGCCATCAGCGAACTCGCCAACTGGACGCGCACCATCTCCTTCTGCCCGACCGGGAAGGCGTCGACGATGCGGTTGACCGTACCGGCGGCGCCGGTGGTGTGGAGGGTCGAGAAGACGAGGTGGCCGGTTTCGGCGGCGCGGATGGCGGCCTCCATCGTATCGATGTCGCGCATCTCGCCCACCAGGATGACGTCCGGGTCCGCCCGCAGCGCCCGCCGCACCGCGTCGCTGAAACTGCTCACGTCGGTGCCGACTTCCCGCTGATTGATGATCGATTGCTTGTGCTCGTGATAATACTCAATCGGTTCCTCGACCGTGATGATGTGCCGGTCAAAGTTCTCGTTGATGTAGTTGACCATCGAGGCCAGGGTCGTCGTCTTGCCCGAACCCGTCGGCCCGGTCACCAGGAAGAGCCCTCGCGTGCGACTCAGCAGCGACTCGACCGTCACGGGCAGGCCGATCTCGCTCAACGACATCAGCCGCGACGGAATCAGCCGCAGCGACAGGCTCACGTTCCCGCGCGCCTTGAACACCGCCACCCGGAACCGCGCCTTGTCCTGAAAACTGAACCCGAAGTCGGCCGAGCCCACCTCGTCCAGCTCCCGCTGATGGCGGTCGGAGGTGATACTGCGCATCAGGCCGGCCGTGTCTTCGGGCGTCAGCACCTCGGTTTCCAGGGCGCGGAGGCGACCGTGCATGCGGACCACGGGCGGGCGGCCGACGTGCAGATGCAGGTCCGACCCGTTCTTGGCAATCACGAACTGCAGGAGTTTGTCAATCTGAACCATCGTCTGCCCTTCAGAGGCCGCGTTTTCGGCCTCGAACCGGCGTTTTCACCAACCGCCCCCGCCCCAACCCCTCATCACGCCCCCTGCCTGCGACGTAACTGCTTGCCACCGCCCACTTTATTGTAACAGCGCCGGCGGGGTCAGGCAACCCGCCGACCCGGCCAGACCCGCCTCAGAGCCCCGTCAGGGGTCGTTCTCTCCTAATCCTACAACGCGACTTCGCCTTGTTGTCCGCCTGGTGGCCTTCCCAGGCCACCAGGAACAGGCATAAACTGCGTTCGCGGCGGCCTGGGAAGGCCGCCGCGCGGTACGGGAAGGCCGCCGCGCGGAACGAGAGCCCCGTCAGGGGCCTTTTTCTTCTAAACGCTGGCCTCCTCACGCTGAGCACGTGACAGGACCTCGTCGAGCGTCGTCACCCCCCTCATCAGTTTGATGAGTCCGTCCTCAAGCAGTACCCGCATCCCGAGGGCCCGAGCCGCATGCCGAATCTCGTTCAGCGGCCTGTGTTTGAAGGCCAATTCACGCAGTTCCGCGTTCATGACCATGATCTCGAAGATGCCGAGGCGGCCGCGGTAGCCCAGATTGTGGCAGTGTTCGCAACCAACCGGCCGGAAGAACGTCGCCTGGTTCAGTTGATCGTCCGTCACGCCGAGACCCCGAAGGGTTGCCAGGTTGATCTCGGTGTCGGGTTCCTTGCACTCGGGGCACAGGACGCGGACCAGCCGCTGGGCCATCACCGCCTGAATGGAACTGGCCACGAGGAACGGCTTGACACCCATGTCGATCATCCGGGTCAGCGCACTGGGCGCATCGTTGGTATGAAGTGTACTGAATACCAAGTGTCCCGTCAGGGCGGCCTGAATCCCCATCTCCGCCGTCTCCAAATCGCGGATTTCACCTACCAGAATGATGTTCGGAGCCTGCCGAAGCATCGCCCTCAGAATACGCTGGAACGACAGATCGATCTGCTCGTTCACCTGGACCTGGTTGACCCCCGAAATATGGTACTCCACCGGGTCCTCGGCCGTAATGATCTTGCGGTCCGGCGTGTTCAACTGGTTCAACGCCGCGTACAGCGTCGTCGTCTTGCCCGACCCGGTGGGACCCGTCACCAGGAAGATGCCGTTCGGCCGGGTGATCAACTTCTCGAACAACTCGTGATCGTCCGGAAGGAACCCGAGCGCGTCGAGGCCCATCTTGATCGACTCGCGCCTCAGGATTCGCAGCACGACGCTCTCGCCGTGATAGGCCGGCAGCGTTGAGACGCGGAAATCGAGGTCCTCGCCGTCGAGCCTCATTCGGATGCGGCCGTCCTGCGGCAGGCGTTTCTCCTCGATCTGCATGCCCGACATCAGTTTGACGCGGGTCGTCATCGCCCCCTGCAGCCGCTTCGGCGGAGGCTCGCGTTCCACGCACACGCCGTCCACGCGGTACCGGACGCGAAGCCGGCTCCCGAGCGGCTCGATGTGGATGTCGCTCGCCCGCATCCGGACCGCCTCGGTAATGATCAGTTGGACCAGCCGGATGATCGGGGCCGAGTCGGCCTGGTCATCGGCGCCCTTCTCCCCGCGGTCCTCGAACTGAACGTCCGTTGACGTGAACTCCTGCAGCATCGAGTCCACCGATTCCGATTCCGACTGCTCCGTGTACCCCGAGATGACCGTCTGCACCCGCTCGCGCGCCGCCAGGACGCAATCCACTTCCATGTTCAGGCGGAAACGGATCGCGTCAACCGACTCCAGGTCCAGCGGGTCGGTGATCGCCACCTTCAGGCGGCCGTCGGTGTACTCGAGCGGGATGACCTGGTACTCCTGCATCATCGCCTCCGGCACCATCTCCAAGACCTGCGGGTTGATCGTGCCGATGTCCAGGTCGACATACTCCATGTCGAACTGCAGGGCGAGCGCCTTGGTGACGTCCGATTCCTTGCAGGACGCCGACGCCACGAGAATCTCGCCGAGCCGGCGGCCGCTCCTGGTCTGCTTCGCCAGACCGTCGCGCAACTGCTTCTCCGTAATCTTGCCCCACTCCTGCAAGATCTCACCCAGCCGTTTACGTGGTCCAAGCATGGTCAACTCACCTCGAAAAGAGAAACACCACACCCTCCGGCCGTCGCCGGCCGGCAAAGACGCCGCCGGCACCTGTCACTCGGGGTCATGATGCCCGCGACCGGCACACCGGCCCGGTCGCACGCAGACACTCCACTCCCACATTCCCCGCCTGCATTCTCGCCGTTCTCGGCGCGAACGTCAACATCTAAACGCGCCACCGCCCCGCCCACGGCGTGCCGGCGCCCCGACGGGCCCTCAGACGTGCAGTTCAATCACGTCGCGGTCCCCCAGCACGTGGTCGCGCTGCACGGGTTGACCGTCGTACTTGCCACCGCCCCAGATGCGTGCCCGTTTCAGGTTCTCGGCAATTTCACCGTGCACCGCGGCCGCCATATCGAGCACCGTGCTGCCGCGCGACAGAATGAACGGTTTCTCCATGTCCGCCGGTTTGCCCGGCTCCTTGCTGTAGACGCGGACGACGCGGAGCACCTCGAAGCACCGCCTCGCCAACGCGTCCATCCCCCGGCCCGTCTCGGCGCTCGTCGCAAGCATCGGCAGGCGGTCCTGGTACCGTTCGGCAAGGGCCTCGAAGTGATCGCCTGCGCCCGGCAGGTCCGCTTTCGTCCCGACCAGGAGCATCCGTTTCTCGACGCCGCCCTCGGGCGGTTCGGCGCCCTCCGGAACCATTCCACGGCTCTCCAGAACATCCAGGCACAACGCCGCCTGGTCCGGGACATCCTCGGCCGCAAGGTCCACACACACCAGAATGCCGTCGGCGCTGCGGACGGCCCCGATCATGCCGGGCGGCAGGGCCTCGCGGGTGGCGGGCGGCAGGTCCACCAGTTGAATCTGAATGTCCTCGAAGGCCATCATCCCCGGCACCGGACCGTGCGTCGCAAACGGATACGGCGCCACGTTGACGTGGGCCTTGGTCGCCGCGGCGACGACGGCGCTCTTGCCCGAGTTGGGCGTCCCGAAGAGGACGAACTGGCCCGCCCCGTGCTTCGTGACGTAAAACGGATCGACGCCGCCCTTGCCCTTGGTCTGCCGGGCCGCCTGACGCAGTTTCGCCAGACGCCGCTTGATGTCCCCCTGCATCTTGTCGGTCCCCTTGTGCTTGGGGATCGTGGCGTGCATCTCCTCGAGCGCGGCGATCTTCTCGGCCACCGTCTTGGCGGCGCGGAAGGTCTTCTCCGCGTTCAGGTATTGCGGGGTCAGATTGGCGGGCATAGGGCCGTCACCGGAATCACGTTGCGTCCGTACGCCCCCATTCTACCGAACCGGAAGCCATTTGCAAGCGGCGCGAAAGCCTTGCAACCCCGTCTCACCTTCGACACAATACCCACCGACGCCCTTCGAGCCCGACGCCGTTCGAGCCCAACGCCGTTCGAGCCCGACGCCCTTCGAGCCCGACGCCGTTCGAGCCCAACGCCGTTCGAGCCCGACGCCGTTCGAGCCCGACGCCGTTCGAGCCCGCCGCCGTTCGAGCCCAACGCCGTTCGAGCCCGACGCCGTTCGAGCCCGCCGCGGAAGCGGCGGGGCACGTTCGCCAACCGTGGCACGTGCCACGCCCAACGCCGTTCGAGCCCGACGCGGAAGCGGCGGGGCACGTTCGCCAACCGTGGCACGTGCCACGCCAGACGCCGATCCCCGGCGGCTTCCCCCGCCGGCTCGAAAAGGAACGACGCATGCTCGACCTCGACACCATCCGCACCCGGACCGACGAGGTCCGCGCCAACACCGCCAACCGGCGGATGACCGCCGACGTCGACGCCGTCCTGGCCATGGCCGACGAGCGGTCGGCCCTCATCCAGCAGATCGACGGCCTCCGCAGCCGACGCAAGACCCTCAGCGACGCCGTCCGCAACGCCGCCGACACCGACCGCCCCGCCATGGTCGAGCAGGCCACCGACCTCAAGACCACCATCGCCCAGCACGAGAAGTCCCTGGCCGACGTCGAAGCCCGCCTGCGCGACGAGCAGGCCCGCATCCCCAACCTGACGCACCCCGACGCCCCCGTCGGCGAAGACGAGACCGCCAACCGCGAACTCAGCCGCTGGGGCGAACCGCCGCCGTTCGACTTCAAGCCGAAAGACCACCTCGAACTCGGCGAGGCCCTCGACATCCTCGACTTCGACTCCGGCACCAAGGTCGCCGGCACCGGCTTCTATTTTCTGAAGAACGAGGCCGTCCTGCTGGAACTCGCCCTGGTCCGGTTCGCCCTCGACGTGCTCCGCCGCGAAGGCTTCGCCCTGTACGCCACGCCCGACATGGCCCGCATGAAGGTGCTGGAGGGCACCGGCTTCAGCCCGCGGGGCGAGGAGTCGCAGATCTACCGCATCGACGGGCAGGACCTCGGCCTGATCGCCACCGCCGAGATCACCCTCGGCGGCCTGCTCATGGACACGATCCTGGACGCCGCGAGGCTGCCCCTGAAGGTCGGCGGCGTCAGCCACTGTTTCCGAGTCGAGGCCGGCGCCTACGGACGCGCCTCGCGCGGCCTGTACCGCGTCCACCAGTTCACGAAGGTCGAGATGTTCGCCTTCACGGCGCCCGAGGACTCCGAGGCGATGCTCCAGGAGATGCTCCGCATCGAAGAGACCATCTACCAGCAACTCGGCATCCCGTACCGGGTGGTTGATGTCTGCACGGGCGACCTCGGCGGACCCGCGTACCGGAAGTTCGACCTCGAGGCCTGGATGCCCGGCCGCGGCGACGGCGGCGACTGGGGAGAAATCACCTCCGCCAGCAACTGCACCGATTACCAGGCCCGGCGGCTGGCCATCCGCTTCCGCCGAGCCAAGGGCAAAAAGCCCGAACTCGTCCACACGCTCAACGGCACCGCCATCGCCGCCAGCCGCACACCCGTCGCCATTCTCGAAAACTACCAGCAGGCCGACGGCTCCGTCCTCGTGCCGGAGGTCCTGCGCCCGCTCACCGGCTTCGACCGCATCTCGCCCAACGACGCCTGAGCCCACCGGCCGCGCCGAAAGCGAAAAATGTTGTCTCGCCCGCACCGGCGCGGTATACTCCTGTTGCGGGGAGGGACATCACCTCAGCAGCCGCACCCCTGCCTGGCCGCAAGGGCCGGCCCGACCGCAAAGGATGTGGCTGTAGGGCCTTGACGCAGAAATGGGGGGAACCATGACGTTCCAGTTCGCCGAGATTCTGACGCTTGGCCTTTGCGCCGTGACCGCAGTCTATCTGCTGACCAACCGACGGCGAATCCGGGCGCTTCGTGGGTTGCGGCCGTTTGTCGCGCCGTTCTTGCTTCTGGCCGTCGCCTGGACGGCAACCGTTCTGGAGGGTATCCCCGCCCCCGGCGACGCTGCGGCGTACATCACCTTCGTGGAAAAGAGCACGGAGGTCGTGCACGCGGGAGCCATCAGCCAGATTCTCAACCTCATCGAGCACCTCGGCTACATGGTCGCAAGCGTGTGGATCCTCGTGGTTCTATGGCGAGCGTTCCGCTCGCCCCGGGGGGCCACGTCATGATTCCGCAGTGGGGCATCATCGTGCTGGATGCGATCGGGGTAGCGGCCCTGCTCGTCGGCCTGGTTCTGCTTCTGCTTCGCCCGCGCCCGTTCGGCGGCCCCATGCGCCTTCTGCTGATTGCCGTCATCGCCGTCTCTCTGTTCGACAGCGCGGCGAACCTGCTGGAATGGTCGGGCGTGCTGCCGGAGGCCGACCTGTCCGAAGATTTCTTCCGGCCGATGCTGCCTATCCTGTGGCTCTTCCTGTTCGTCGTGGCCCTGGAGCGAGCCGACCGCGACCGGCTCCGCCGCAGTTACGACCGCAGGACCGCCGTCCACGAACTCGCCCTTCAACTGACCGTCTCCATGGAACCGCAGGCGATCATGGCCGAGGTCGTCGAGGCCGCAGGCCGCCTGCTCGACCTGCCGGCCGTCGCCATCACCACCCCCCACCCCGAACGCCGCGAACTCGCCGTCCGGTTCAACCGCGGCCTGTTCGCAGCCGAGGCCGACGCCATGACCATCGCCGTCGGCCAGGGCCTCATCGGTGCCGCCTTCCAGCACCGCATCCCGTACCAGACCGCCAACCCGGCCGAGGACCTCGACCCGGGGTGCGCGGCGGCCGCCAAGCGGCTGGGCATCACCCACGCCATCGCCGTGCCGCTCCCGTTCCGCGACGCGACCGTCGGCGTGCTGTGGGCCGGACACACGCGGGACAGCGCGTTTGCCGACGAGGACGTCCAACTCCTCCAGACCCTTTGCGCTCACGCCGCCGTCGCCATCGAGAACGCCAGACTCTACGAACGCACCGTCGAGAGCGAGGCCAAGTACCGCGCCCTCGTCGAGAACGCCCAAACGGCCATCATCGTCGTCGACGCCTACCGGAACGTCACCTTCTGGAACCGCGGCGCCGAGGAACTGTTCGGATGGCCCGCCGACGAGGTGCGAGGCCGCCACGTCGAGTTCGTCTATCCCGAGGACTGCCGGGCCGACGTCGTCTACACGATTCTGCCCACCATGCAGCGCGAGGGTTCGTGGTCCGGCGAGCACGCCGCCGTCCGCAAGGACGGGTCGCGCTTCACGGCGTTCTTCAGCCTGGCCCGCGTCCTCGACGCCGAGGGCAACCTCATCTGCACCCTCGCCCTGGCGAGCAACGTGACCGAACTCGTCCAACTGCGCGAGCAACTGTTCCAGGCCCAGAAGATGGAGACCCTCGGGGCGCTGGCCGGCGGCATCGCCCACGATTTCAGCAACCTGCTGACGGCCATCCTCGGCGCCGCCGCACTCCTCCGCGACGCCCTGCCAGACGGCACCGACGACCACGAGTCCGCCGTCGCCATCGAGCAGGCGGCCCAGCGAGGCAGCAGACTCGTCCGACAACTCATGACCATCAGCCGCCGACAGCCCGCCGGACGCGAAACCGTCAACCTCAACGACATCATCAACGAGGCCGCCCAACTCATCCAACGCACCTTCCCACGTGACATGACCCTCGTCACCCAACCCGCCGGCGACCTCCACACCATCCGCGGCGACCCCAGCCAGATGCACCAGGTCGTCATGAACCTCGCCGTCAATGCACGCGACGCCATGGACGGCGGCGACACCCTCACCATCACCACCGAGAACGTGACCCTCAACGCCGACGACCCCTTCGCCCAAGGCCTGAAGGCCGGGCACGGCGTTGCACTGACCGTCACCGACACCGGCCACGGCATCCCGCCCGAACACCAGCCGCACATCTTCGAACCCTTCTTCACCACGAAGTCCGAGGCCCAGGGCACCGGACTCGGGCTCTCGACCGTCTACGCCATCGTGGCCCAGCACGGCGGCCGCATCACCTTTGCCACCGAGACCGGCAAAGGCACTACCTTCCGCATCCTCCTGCCCGCCTCGCGGTAGCCGGCCGTCGCACGCCAACAACCGTCGCCGTGCCGGCGCCGGCTCAACACGCCCGGGCGCATCGAGCCCGGCATCGGCAAAACGGGGCTGGACAACCCCGCCCGACTTCGCGTACAAAGACGCTCGTCAACACACCGCATCCACACCCGAAAGGCACACGCCGCATGGCGAAACGCAAGACGAAAAAGGCCCCGCCGGGCAAACGCCTCAGCGAGTTTGCCGAACGCAAAGCCCCCGGCGAGCCGCTGCCGATCTACGTTCTGCGCGGCACCGACCCGTACCTGTTGGACAAAGGACGCCACGTCGTCCGAGAACGGACCCTCGGCGAGGCCGAGCCCGGCATGGCCCTGCTGGAACTCGCCGGCGCCGACGCCGAACTCGCCGACGTCCTCGACGCCCTGCGAACCATGCCGTTCCTGGCGCCGCGCCGGCTTGTCCTCATCCGCGAGGCCGACGCCTTCTTCCATCCCAAGAACCAGGGCCCGCACAAACGCGACGCCCTCCTCAAGTACCTCGACGCTCCGTCCCCCACCGGGGTCCTCTGTCTGGAGATGGCCACCTGGATCCCCTCCACCCGGCTCGCCAAACGCGTGGCCGAGATCGGCCTGGTCGTCCGGTGCGAGGCCGACAAGCCGTACCAGATTCCCCCCTGGCTCAAGGGCCAGGCGAAGGACCTCTACGGCAAGACGCTCACGGACACCGCCGCCCGGATGCTCATGGACTATCTCGGGACCGACTTCGCCGCCCTCACCCACGCCCTCGACATGCTGGCCCTGTTCGTCGGCGACGCCCCGCGCATTGACACCGCCGAGGTCGACTCGCTGATTGCGCGCGGACACCACGAACGGGTCTGGGACCTGTGCGACGCCGTAGCCGCACGCCAGGCGCCCCGGGCGCTCCAACTCCTGGATGCGTTCTGGACCGAGGGGATGGTGGCCCCCCAGGTCGTCGGGCTGCTTCGGACACCGCTCCGGCAACTCGTTCGCGTCCGGGCCTTTGCCCGCGGGATGAGCCTCGAGGCCGCCATGGACCGGGCCGGCGTCCCCCGCCCGGCCTTCAGGCGCGTCCGCCG
>Ga0307433_1001818_pt1 | contig 10898 bp, 10 predicted proteins | sample SalMarWE160210MG_FD_202166 | JGI IMG/M metagenome (GOLD analysis project Ga0307433, IMG submission 202166) | Salt marsh sediment microbial communities from the Plum Island Ecosystem LTER, Massachusetts, United States - WE1603-210 | ecosystem: Environmental > Aquatic > Marine > Intertidal zone >...
GCCTCTTTGGTCTTTCTAATCCAGACCCGGGTCTCAATGCTGCCTGGAGCCGTCCTTAGCACGGCATCGAATTCTCCCAGAGCCTCCTCGTAGTGACCGGCCTTGAAGAGAGCCTTACCCCATTCGAGATGGTCCTGGATTTCCTCCGGAGCTACGGCAATTACCTGTTCTCTCTCTGTTGGTTCCCCTATCACCTTTCCCTTGATAATTCTGGTCTTCATCTTCTTGCCTCCTTTCTTGTCTACCTGACCTCTCCTCATCCTCTTTCAGCTTACTATATTGCCCGGCGGCTGCCATCTGACATAGGGCGTATTTTGGACTGCCGAAAATGCCTAGTTTGAGGCTTATTTAATTAAGCATTTTCTGCTACTCAATTTTATTGAAGTGGGGGGTAAGGTGGTTTATAATTGCGGCAGAAGCAGGTTTCTGGGAATGTCATGGATAAGATTAAGGTTTTGCTGGCCGAAGACCATGTGATGGTGCGGGAGGGCACCCGCGAGTTTGTGCAGCGTGAGCCTGATATGGAGGTCGTTGGTGAGGCCGGCGATGGCGAGGAAGCGGTCAGGCTGGCTACCGAGCTAAAGCCGGATGTGGTGGTGATGGATATCGCCATGCCCAAGCTTAACGGCGTGGAGGCTACCAAGCAGATAAAGAAGGTTGCCCCGTCTATAGCCGTGCTGATACTTACCGCCTATGATTATGACCAGTACATTTTTGCCCTTCTGGAGGCGGGTGCGGCTGGCTATCTGCTTAAAGGGGTGCGGGTACATGAGTTGATTGATGCCATCAGGGCGGTGTATGCCGGCGAGTCGGTGCTACATCCCGTAGTCGCCCGCAGGGTTATAGACCGCCTGGTGTCCCCCGGTAGCAGTGAGGTCAAAGCAACCGATACTCTCAGCGAGCGCGAGATGGAGATATTGAAGTTAGCCGCCACCGGCGTGAGCAATAAGGATATCGCCCAGCAGCTTTTCTTGAGCCCCCGCACGGTGCAGGTACACCTGGGGCACATCTTCAGTAAGCTGGGAGTTGCCTCGCGCACCGAGGCGGTGTTACACGCCTTGAAAAAAGGCTGGCTTACCCTGGAAGACCTGCCCTGAAATCGCTTGTCTTAAATAATTGGGGGTGCTGCGTTTATGCCTCCGCAGATGTCAAAGGTTATATCGAATTATAAATTCTGGCTGGTGATAGCCATGTTTGCCCTGGGGGTGGTCTTGCACTACCCGCAGCAGATACTTAACACCGATTCCCCCTCCCTGCTTGCCTTTATGGACTTAACCCGGCATGCCGTGGAGCGGGTTTTCCTGCTGCTGCCGATAACCTATGTCGGCCTTATTTTTGGCATAAAGGCGGGGCTGGCCAGCCTGGCGGTGGCCCTGGTTATTATGCTGCCCCGGGCTATTTTCCTTTCCACGAGCCCGCCCGACGCCCTGTTTGAGAGCGGGGGGATTATCTTTATTGGTGGCATAGTCAATCTGTGGTTCCACTGGCGCCGCCGGGATATTGCCCGGCGAAAGAGGGCGGAGGGAATGCTTGCCAAGATTGTTGACGGCTCTTCTATCCCGGCATTTGTGCTCAATAAGCAGCATATAGTCACTAACTGGAACACAGCCCTGGAATCTCTTTCCGCGATAAAAAAGGAGGGGATAGTTGGGACCGATGAGCAATGGAGGGCGTTTTACCCGGAAAAGAGGCCGGTTATGGCCGATTTAATAGTGGATGGAGGCTCTCCGGATAAAATAGTCTCGCATTATCGGGGTAAATACAAAAAATCTGACCTGATTGACGGCGCCTATGAAGCTGAGGATTGGTTTCCGGCCCTTGGCAGGAATGGCATGTGGCTTCATTTTACGGCAAGCCCTCTCCGGGATAGCAGGGGGGAGGTAATCGGGGCAATAGAGACTTTGGAGGATGTTACCGAACGGAAGAACGCCGAGGAGAATCTGCGCAACCATTTGCAGGAGATTACCCGGGCTCAGGAGGAGGAGCGTAAGCGCATTGCCCGGGAGCTTCATGATGAAACCGCCCAGGATTTGGTGGTGCTCTCGCGTCAACTGGATAGTTTTGTTGTTTCTGCTATCAACAATCTTTCCGCAGAGGACATCTCTTATGTAGAGGGGCTGCGGCAACAAACCGAGAGGATATTAGATGGGATACACCGTTTTAGCCAGGACCTGCGACCGTCTGTATTGGATGACCTGGGCCTTGTGCCGGCACTGGAGTGGTTAGCCTCCGACCTGACCGAGCACTTTGGCATAGCTGTGGAGATGAAAGTGCTGGGTTCGGTGTGCCGCTTCCTGCCCGAGATAGAGCTGGTGCTTTTCCGTATTGCCCAGGAGGCGTTGAGGAATGTATGGAAGCACTCCGGGGCATCAAAAGCCCGGCTTACCGTAGAATTCGGCGATGGTAAGGTGGTCTTAACGGTCAAAGACGAGGGCCAGGGTTTTGAGTTGCCGGATAGGGTGGACGATTTGACTATTGCTGGTAAACTGGGCCTGGCCGGAATGCAGGAGCGAGCCCAGCTTATCGGGGGTAAACTAAAGCTGCAATCGGAGCCGGGTAAGGGAACAACGGTGACCCTGGAGGTTTCAGTTTAAGTTAGCTTCCGGCTCTGGTCATAGAATAAAAAAACTGGTATAGTTTTAGTGTAGATGCGCTGTGCTATTATTGCCGATATCCATGCCAATCTAGCCGCTTTTATGGCGGTACTGGTTGATATGAAGGAGCAGGGGGAGGTGGAGGAGATATGGTGCCTGGGGGACATCGTCGGCTACGGGCCTGACCCGCACCAGTGTATTGAGCTCCTGCGCCAGACTAACCATATCTGTGTGGCCGGTAACCATGACTTGGCCGCCATCGGTGAAATTGATACCCAACAGTTCAATCCCGATGCCGTCGCTGCCTGCGGCTGGACGGCCCGGCAGTTAACCCCGCCGGATGTAGTCTATATTAAGGAGCTGCCCCTGGTTATTGAGAGGGACGATTTTACCCTGGTGCACGGCAGTCCCCGGGAGCCTGTCTGGGAGTATATCCTTTCCATCAGCTCCGCCCGTGAGAATTTTGCCTACTTTAAGTCGAAGTACTGCCTGGTGTGCCATTCCCATGTGCCGGCGGTATTTAAGCTGGGCAAGGGCGGCGCCTGTTCATTTAGTAAGTTTTCGCCGGAGAGTGCGGTGGGGTTGGGGGAGGAGCGATTAATTATCAATCCCGGTTCCGTGGGGCAGCCGCGGGACGGCGACCCCAGAGCGAGCTACGCTATCTATGACAGCCAAGCCGGCCAGATTAAGCTCCGCCGCGTCCCTTACGATATTGCCGCCACCCAGGCCAAGATGGTGGAGCACGGGTTGCCCATAAGACTGGTTGCCCGCTTAAGTAAAGGTGCCTAGATAAGGCGCGGGCTACCCCTGTTGTTGACATGAAGTGTACTCAAACGATAAACTTATGAGGTTGTTTTAAAAGCCGCCGGTTTATTGATTCTTAGTGAGGAGTAAAGAAAATGGCAAAAGTACCCAACAAAATTGAAACCTGGCAGATGGTAGAGCCGGGCAAGCTGGAGAGGAAGAGCATCGATGCCCCCAGTCTGAAGCCCGGTGAGGTGATGGTTGAGATTGCCGGTTGCGGCGTCTGCCATACCGACCTGGGCTATTTCTATGACGGCGTGCCCACGGTTAACAAACCGCCGCTTTCCCTGGGGCATGAAATCAGCGGCACGGTAATCGCCGGTGAGAAGGATTGGGTGGGCAAGGAGGTGATTATCCCGGCGGTGATGCCCTGTAATAACTGCCCCATCTGTGCCGCCGGCCGGGGCAACCGCTGCCTGGCCCAGAAGATGCCCGGCAACAGCATGGGCATTTACGGTGGTTTTTCCAGCCATATCGTGGTGCCGGCTGAAGACTTGTGTTTGGTCCCGGATAGGGACGGCGTGCCCCTTTCCCACTTTGCCGTCATTGCCGATGCCGTAACCTCACCCTATCAGGCGGCGATGAGGGCTGAGGTAAAGCCCGGTGATTTTACCATTATTGTCGGGGCTACCGGCGGGCTGGGGGTCTATGCCACCCAGATCTGTAAGGCGCTGGGAGCCAAAGAGGTCATCGGTATTGCCCGCAGTCCGGAGAAGCTGAAGAGGGCCCTGGACTACGGCGCCACCCATGTCATCAGCTCGGTGGATAAGAGCCCCCGCGACATCAGGGACGAGTTCCGCGCCTACTGCAAAGAGAAGGGTGTGCCTTCGAACTACGGCTGGAAGATTTTCGAATGGACCGGCACCGGCGAGGGGCAGGCCATAGGTCTGGAGCTGCTTTCCTTCATCGGCAAACTGCTAATCTGCGGCTTTGGCATGCAGAAGAACGAGTATTCTCTGTCGAGGTTAATGGCCTTTGACGCCGATATTTTGGGCTCCTGGGGCTGTCTGCCCGAGTACTACCCCGAGGTCCTCGACCTGGTGCTGAAAGGCAAGATAGAGGTAGAGCCCTTTATCGAGACCCGGCCGATGAGCCAGATACAGCAGGCATTTGAGCAGGCCCACAAGGGGGGGCTGCTTAAGAGAATAATACTGACCCCTGACTTTTAAAAAAATAAAACAACAAGGAGGTAAAAAAATGGCATTAGATTGGGTACCACGGTCACCGAGGGATGAGATACTTAACCATCGTATTACCAGTGACGAGCGTCTTCAACGGACTGAGCCGCCGCGCACCACCTATGAGTTGAAGCCGCTTCTTGACCCCAAGGGTAATGAGGTAAAAGACCTCTATGTTGCCTGGATTACGCTGGATAATCCGGCACAGTATAATTCTTATACCCTGGATATGCTTGCCGCCACTGCTGTTGCCTTTGATAAAGCTTCGCACGACCCCAGCGTGGTTTGTGTTGTCTTTACCGGCGCTGGCGATAGAGCTTTCTGCACCGGCGGTAATGTTCCTGAGTATTCTGAGCACTATGTGATGAGACCGCTGGACTGCCAGGAGTATATGTCGGTTTACTGGCGTGCCTTTGACGCCGTTTGGCTCTCCCCCAAGCCCTTTATTCGTCGGGCTAACGGTATGAGCATCGGTGGTGGTGAAGAGATAGGCGGCGTTTGCGACTTTACCGTGGCGTCTGATACCGCTACCTTTGGTCAGGTAGGGCCGCTTCACGGTTCAACGGCCATGGGCGGCGCCTGCCAGTTCAAGTCGGTTGAAATGACCATGCAGGACGCTATGTGGAATGCCGTTTCCTGTGAGCAGTGGAGTGCCTACAAGATGTTTCGTAAGAACTATATCCATGAGGTAGTGCCGGTGTTGAAGCAGGACGGCGAGTTCATCCGCAATCCAGAGGTTATCATTGATAAGTATGTTGACAACGGTGAGATTGTCTATGGCGAATTCAAGGCTGGTGAGGAAAGGAAGAAAGCCAAGGAATTGGCCAGGTCATTGCCCAAGGACCTGGCCCTGCTTGATAAAGCCTGCATGAATATGGCCTGGACCTTTGCCAACCTGTATCCCCAGCAGGTTGCTGTATCATATGGCCTGCTGAGAGCCCAGAAGAAGTTAGCCTATGAAAGGACCAAGGCGGAGATAATCTGGTGGTGGGCAGCCAATGCCGGGGCATACGGGGAGTTTGATATGGGCATGAGTGCCTTCAATACCAAGAATGTAACCGGTACTACCAATGTCGATATCATCAAGCTAAGGCAGAATCTGGCCAAGGGTCATCCCTACGACGAGGAGATGTTTAAAGAGGTTATGCCTAAGCCTCAATAGAAACAGGTTAAGCTCGTTGATTTATTGTTGGAAAGCCCGGTATACCCGGGCTTTCTTTTTTTGCTTGACAAAGTAAGTAGCACCCATTAGCATTTTATTGAGGTCGTGCTAGACGGGGAGCCAGCGGTGCCCTGAACTCGCAATCCGCTATAGCGGGGTTGAATTCCCGCTTGAGGCCTTTGTCTTGTGGGACTACCTGGGCTAAGTGGTGTTGAAGGCTGGGTCCTGCGCGGCAGAGCTCTATGAATCCCGTCAGATCTGAGAAGAAGCAGCGGTAAATAGAAGCCCTGGGTGCCGCAGGGCTACCTGGCTGGAGCTGGCTGGTTCAGGCAAGCTGCGGGGCGGGGTCGAGGGTGGGTGCACGGCCTCATTAATTTTAATATGGATAAAGACCCGAATTCGCTTCTTGTCCAGACGAAAAGACGGCTACGGCAGTCCGGCCTTAAAGCCAGAAAGGGGCTGGGGCAGCACTTCCTGGTGGATGAGGGGGTGCTGGAGGTTATCCTTTCAGCCGCTGAAGTTACCCCCGATGACCTGGTGGTGGAGGTGGGGCCGGGGCTGGGCATCCTGACCGAGGCGTTAGCCCGAAGAGCCGGCGGGGTAATCGCGGTTGAGCTGGATGACAGGCTGGCGGCTTTGTTAAAGAAGACGCTGGCTTCTTTTGATAATGTGACCGTCATTAACGATGACGTGCTCAATATCGAGCCGGGGGAGCTGCTTAAGCGGCAGAAAAGCCCTGTTTACAAGGTGGTTGCCAACCTGCCTTACTATATCACCTCGCCCGTCCTGCGCCATTTTCTGGACACTGCGGTTAAGCCGAAGGTGATGATTGTCATGGTGCAGAGAGAGGTTGCCGAAGCCATTGCCGCCGAGCCCGGCGATATGAGCCTGCTCAGCATCAGTGTCCAGTTCTACGGTAAGCCGGAGATTTTAAGCCGGGTGCCGGCGGAGGCTTTCTACCCGGCGCCGGAGGTCGATTCGGCGGTGCTGCGCATTGACCTCTACGCTGAGCCGGCGGTGGCGGTGAGTGACAAGGGGGGATTTTTTGAGCTGGTGCGGGCCGGTTTTGCCGCCCCGCGCAAGCAGCTCGCCAATTCCCTGTCACAGGGGCTGGGGCTGCCCAAGCCCGGCGTTTTACCCCTTCTGGAAAAAGCCGATATATCCGGGGAGAGGCGGGCCGAGACCCTGACCCTTGAGGAATGGGCCCGGCTGTGGCGGGTTTTTGAGGAGAGAAGAGATGCCCGATATTAAGGCGCCGGCCAAGATTAACCTGACCCTGGAGGTTCTGGGGGAGCGTCCCGACGGCTTTCATGAGATACGCAGTGTTATCCAGACGATAGACCTCTATGACAGCCTGCGCTTTAATTCTGACCGCCAGCTCCGCTTCAGCTGTGATAACCCCGACTTTATTATGGAGGAGAGCCTGGTGAGTCGGGCGGCGGCTATGTTGCAGGAAGTCGGCGGCTTTTCCAGGGGGGCGACCATAGACATTAAAAAGCGTATCCCGCTGGTGGCCGGGCTGGGTGGGGACAGCAGTGACGCCGCCGCTGTTTTGAGCCAGCTTAATAAGCTCTGGAAGATGGGTCTGTCACCGGCGGAGCTGTTGGAGCTTGCCCCCAGGCTGGGTTCCGATGTACCTTTCTTTCTTTACGGGGGCACCGCCCTGGTGGAGGGGAGGGGGGAGAAGTTAAAGGCGCTGCCCCCGCTGCCCCGGAGGTGGGTGGTGCTGCTGGTGCCGCCTTTTTCCCGGATGCCGGGCAAGACCGCCAGGCTCTATGCCAGCCTTAAAGCGAGCCACTATACCGACGGGCAGATTACGGAAAAGCTGGTTAAAGTTTTGAACGACCGGCGGGGGTTTAAGCCTTCGATGCTTTTCAACACCTTTGAGAACGTCGCCTTTGAGATTTTTCCCCAGCTTAAAACATACCGGGAGCACTTTATCAAGCTGGGCGCTTATAATGTGCACCTCGCCGGCTCGGGGCCGGCGCTGTTCGCCCTGCTGGATGATAAATTTCAAGCGGAGAATTTATACGCCCGCTGCGAGGGGCAGGGCCTGGAGTGCTACCTGGCGGAGACACTATAATCTACAGGAGGGGTAGAATACAGCCCCGGTTTGGGCTAAAATACGGCTAAGGGGTAGGAGCGGTGCTGAACATAGTACTGGCTGTAGTTATCGGCTACCTGCTGGGTTCTGTCCCCTGCGCCTATATTGCCGCCCGTTTGGCCAAGGGGGTGGATATCAGGCGGGTGGGCGGCGGCAACGTGGGGGCGCTGAATGTGATGCGGGAGGTGGGAACCGCCGCCGGCCTAGGCGTCTTCCTGAGCGATGTGGCTAAGGGTTCGCTGGCGGTGCTGTTTGCCCAGTGGCTGGGGCTCTCCCCGTTCTGGGTTTTCGCCGCCGGTCTGGCGGCGCTGGCGGGTCACAGCTGGCCGGTCTGGCTGAAGTTCCGGGGAGGGCAGGGGCTGGCTACTGCCATGGGGATTCTGGTCATCCTGGCTCCCATTGAGTTTGCCATCAGCTTCGCTGTCATAGTAGCGGTTGTCCTCATTACCAGCAATGCCCGGCTGGGGGCGGCGGTGGGGCTGATTTTGCTGCCCATTATTATATGGCTGTTCGGTGGGGAGCTGGGTCTGATTATCTTTTCTATTGTCCTGCCCCTGTTCTGCGTTTTGAAAGCGCTATCCCGGCTCAAGTCGGACTTTGCCAGCACTGAAGGCAGGCGGAGCTTTATCTTTGACCGGCAGTATAAGCCGTGGCAGAGGAAAAGATAGCCTGACTTTAGCAAGTTCAAGAAGGTGGAGTAGCTTTACCTCGTTTTTGAGCCAGCCACCCCTTGATTACCTCTTCTTCGTCGTGGCGGGTGGCTATCTTCCCGTTTAGCTTTGCCTGATGCAATAAATCCAGTATCTCCTTTATCTGGGGGCCGGGGGCAATGCCCATCTGGATTAAATCGTCACCGGTGAGCGAAACCTGGACGTCTTTGAGCCGGTTGAGGAAGAGGTGAATGGCCTGGCTGGCCACCGCCGACTGGGTGACCAGTGAGTTCGCTTCTAAAGCGGCGGGGGAGAAATCGCGGAGGAGGTTATAGATGGCGCCGGGCGAGACGCCGGGGGTGGACAGCGAGCGCATCTTGTTCTTGACGGCGATGGTATCCCTCAAGGTTTTAGCCGACAGCTTGGGCAGGTTGAGGCGCGATATCAATTGTTCGGTTTCCTCAATGGTGAGGGGGTAAGCCAGCAGCGCCAGGTAGAGGTCGAACGAGGGCAGTTCCGGGGAGCATTCCTGGCGGGCGTGCTCGAATTTTTCCGCCAATCCGCCGTCGCCCTTTAACGACGGGTGTAACGCCGCCAGTACCCCCAGTTCCCCGGCGCGATTAAAGACCTTTTCCGGGTATTTTTCCTTGCATATGCACTCGAGCTCATAGCGGATGCGGTCGGCGCTTATAGTTGCCAGCATGGGTATGTCCCGCTGGAGCAGGGTTTGCGTTCTTCTCTCCAGGTGGAAGCCCAGCCGCTGCTCGTAGCGCAGAGCCCGCCAGATGCGGGTGGCGTCGTCGGTGAAGCTTTTTTCGTGAAGTATGCGGATGCGCTTACTCTGCAGGTCGTCGCGGCCATTGTGGGGGTCGGTCAGCTTGCCGTAATAGCCGGGGTTGAGGCGGATAGCCATGGCGTTGATGGTGAAATCGCGGCGGGAGAGGTCCTGGTCAATAGAGCTGGGGGTCACCGAGGGCAGGGCTCCGGGTTTTTCATAGGTCTCGCTGCGGGCGGTAGTCAGGTCAACACTCCGGTCGTTCCACTGGAGCTTGGCGGTGTTGAAGCGGGGGTGGGTGGTTATTTTGCCCTTGTTGAGTTTCAGCTGCTGGGCCAGCTCGATAGCGTTGCCCTCCACGACAAGGTCAAGGTCAAAGTTGGGCTGCTCCATGAGCAGGTCGCGGACGACCCCGCCGACGAGGTAGAGCTTCTCCCCGCGGCTGTTAGCCATCTCGCCGGCAACCCACATGAAGTTGACCAGCTCCGGGGGCAGCTGTTTTTCTATTAATTTGCCGAAGTTAATGCGCTTGGGCATGTCCTATAAAAATTATAGCACAGAAACCTATTGTTCGGTTTCATTGGTTACCTTTGCAAATCTAGGGTCTGCGTGCATCTCATCAAGGATTGGCCACTCTTTTAGGTTCGCGATTGTAATATCTTCTGCAGCTAGTGCTTTTGGTAGTATCTCGAAAAAGACATCTGCTTGTTCCAGAAGGGAGGCACGGCCTAATGCAAATCTACGATGCTTGGGTGCACAATCAAAGGCTTTAACCTCTCCTTCTACTTCTGTCCAGCGGCCCTGACGCTTTATGCACAACCATCTGTTAAATTTACACATTAGCATGTCATCTTCTGATGCCTCGCCATCTTTTTCACCCCAGGTTGCCAATTTTTCTGCTACGTACCAGTGGCGGCTTAATAAACGTTGGTATACGGCGTCTCGGAATCCTGCGAGTGAACTGTAGCGTGTATTGTCATCTCCAGGTACTAGTTTCTTCCATACTTCTTGGCACAATAGTAGGCCCGCAATCTCAAATGCATCTATGGCATGCTCGAGATAAGCATCATCAATATCTAGTTTGTTGCCTAGAGATGGTTTGGTCATATGTGGCGTTAGTGCTTTCCAGTCAAGCTTAGAGAGGTAGAGTTGAGTCACATGGCTTCCGGCATGAACCACTATGTGGCGCCGCTGAAAGTATTCATTCCACTGAGCCCACTCAGGAACTATCAGTTTCATGTTAATTTTCATGCGAGATTGGAAAAATTCTTGCCAATCGCTAACTGAGCTTCTAAGTAGCTTATCAATTCGGTCTGAGACAATAGAACGTAAAGCTTCATCGATTGAGCTGAATTGCTTCAGTTCATTAACGCTGAGTACCTTATCAGCGGTAGATATAGCATCTGGGGCGATGCGATAAAATGCGTGGGCCAAATCAGCCACTAAAACCTCAAAGTAACTAACCAGCGACATTAAAATACTCCTATTCAATAGCTCACGATGAATGAGGTGGACCCCATCATTAGGACAGGATAGGGGCAATATTAAGAGCGGGTCCCGCTATCCTCAAGGGGTCTGGTGTTAAGGATTCTACCACATCTCCATTGGTAGCTTCTACCGGGGTTGAGCTG
>Ga0307433_1001819_pt1 | contig 10890 bp, 12 predicted proteins | sample SalMarWE160210MG_FD_202166 | JGI IMG/M metagenome (GOLD analysis project Ga0307433, IMG submission 202166) | Salt marsh sediment microbial communities from the Plum Island Ecosystem LTER, Massachusetts, United States - WE1603-210 | ecosystem: Environmental > Aquatic > Marine > Intertidal zone >...
GTGGGTTGAACTCGTCCACAAGGTCGGTGAGGAGCAGCCTCTTCGCCTCCTCCGTGTCGTCGGTCTGGCCGAGGCACCACTTGAGCTTCACGTACGCTGTCTCGGAGTGCATATCCTCCAGCGGCACGGCGCCCCTGTCCACCAGCTCGCGGCCGTGGCTGTAGACGTTGAGGTGGACTCGCCCCCAGATGCACTGACTCGTTATGCCTACGATGACGTCCTCCTTCCGTGCCCTGTCGACGGCTGGCCACAGGTCCTTGCAGACCTGGCCGAGGCCCGTCGCCTCGACGACGATGCCCCTGACGCCGTCGTCGATGAGCCAGTCCAGGATCGTCGGGTTGAAGCCGGGGTGAAACTTGACGAGGCTAACCTTGTCGCTGAACCTGTTCAGCAGCCTGGGCTCGCTGGGCTGCCGGGGCCGGTACCTGTCGTTGATCATCTCCACCCTGCCGTCTATGTAGCGTGCGATGGGCCAGTCGTTAACGGGCTGGAACGCGTACCTGCTGCTGGTGTGGCACTTCCTGACCTTGGTGCCCCTGAGGTACACTATGCTGGTGTCCGACGTGGTCTCATGGAGTCCCACGACCACCTCGGCGAAGGGGGCATACGCCGCCGTGTAGACGCCGCCCATGAGGTTGATGGCGTTGTCGCTGCTGGGCCTATCGCTGCTGCGTTGGCTGCCGACGAAGATCACGGGGACCGGAAGATCCTGCAACGCGAAGCTGAGGGCCGCGGCGCTGTAGCCCATGGTGTCGGTGCCGTGGGTGATTATGACGCCGTCGGCGCCTGCATCGATCTTGTCGTATGCTCGCTTTGCCATGCCCTCCCATTCCTTGTGGGTGAGGTCCTCGCTGAACAGGCTGTAGAGGATGTCTGCGTCGACGTCGGCTACCTCGACCAGCTCGGGTACTATGCCTAGGAGGTCGCGGCTGGTCATCGCCGAGACGACGCCGCCCGTGACGTAGTCTACCCTGCTCGCGATGGTGCCGCCGGTGCTGATGATGCTCACCTTGGGTAGACCCGGCTCAGCCTCGGGGAGGGGCGGGGGCCTGAACTCGGGTTTCTCTGCCACGCCCACCTTCTTGATCTTCATACCGTCGCTGTGGGCGAGGCCGATGTTGTACCCCGACTTGAGCTTGAGTATGATGTGCCAGTCGTCGTAGCTCTCGACGCGAGGCATCAGGCTGCCCGTGTACTGCTGGTTGTTCACCGCTATCTCCAGTCTGTCGCCTATCTCGGCCCCCCCCTTTTCGAGGGCTGAACGTAGTTCTCCGCGGTACCCGGTAAGCTTGTCCTCGCTCATGTGAACCAGAAAACGTAACAGCGCATCGGCTTAAAAATTGGCGTGATAATAAGACTCGTGTGACCTTGAACATCAACGGATTCTCTGTAAAATCGATACTGTGGATTCAGCTTGGATAGTTGCTTTACAGCAAAGAGTTAGAGGAAGGTAAATATCATTGTCGTGGGATTAATCGCGGTGACTGAAATGATAGCCAGCATTAAAATAGTTGCAGCCATGACAGGGTTGACCCTCTATCTTGTGTTCAACAGGGGCTGCTGCCCGGAGGACCAAAACTGTAGTAGGGGGCCCGTGAAGTGCGCCTGGGCCGAGATCAGGGGCTTCCTCGGTTTAGACTAGATCATGTGGAAGTACTCTTTCTTCTCTGGCTCGTACTCTGTGTCGCCGAGTAGCTCCTGGAACTCCTCGAATAACTGGCTGATCCGCGGATCGTCGTTGAGGGTAGAGGCCACCTGCTGGTAGTGCTCCTTGTCGCGGAACCTGTTTATCTCCATCCACCTCTGGGGGTCCTCGCTGTCCCTGTATATCTCCACGTTTACGCACCCGTTCTCCAGGTGGGCCTCTATGGCCTTCTTCTCCAGCTTGAAGTACCCTATGGTCTTGTCGATGGGTATCTTGTAGTGATATACGACTATGTACACGTCGGCGATCACTGGTATTGAGCGTCGCACGGATAAAAACGGTTCTCATAGAGGCTTGGAGACGTAGGGGCCGTCGCTTGCATAGCCAAGCCTCCTGTAGTACTCCTTGGTACCGAGGGCGCTCATAACCACCATGCGGTCCATATCGTACTCCTCCTCGGCGATGCGCTCGGCCTCCTTCATAAGCGCCTCGCCCCAGCCCATATGCTGCCAGTCATATCCGTCGAGCCCCACCGGAGTCATCCTGCCGTATACGTGGAGCTCGCGGACGAGGCCGGTGGACGCAGTGATCTCTGGACGGAAGACGCGGTCAGAGGGTATCCTCAGCCGAATGAACCCGACGAGGACATCGTTCTCGGTGTCCTCGACGCCGATGAAGCTCTCCTCGCCGCCGGAAGCCTCGTAGGATCGACGCACAAGCTCCAGGCTCTCGGGCTCCACGCCCTCCCTCGACCGGTGCCCCGCCTCCCTGCACCTTATGCAGCTGCACCCGGAGCCGCGTTCCCGCAGCCTTTTCTGAGCCAGCTGCCTGAGGTTGCTCTTGTCGACGCCAGCCTCGATCTGGTGAAGGGGGATGTCCCGCTGCACCCTCATTATGCGGACCCACGGCGGCACCATCTCCTTCACCTGGGCGACCAGTTCCGTGGCCTGCTCCGTGTTGAGGGGCTCATAGTCGCCACGCCTCCACCAGTCGTAGAGCTTGGTGCCCTTGACCACGAGCGTGGGGTATATCTTCAGCATGTCGGGCATGTAGCGCGGGTCGGTGAATATCTGCCTGAAGCCTTCGAGGTCCCGCTGCATGCTTGAGCCGGGTAGACCGGGCATCATGTGGTAGCATATCTTGAGCGCCGAGTCCTTGAGGCGGCGGGTGCCGTCTATCACGTCTTGGACTGTGTGGCCTCTTTCGACGAGCTTGTAGATGTCGTCGTAGACGTTCTGGACGCCCACCTCGACGCGGGTGACGCCCAGATCGAGCATGTTGCCTATATCGTTCTCGGTGAGGCAGTCTGGGCGCGTCTCGACGGTGATGCCAACGTTCCTGAGGGTGGATGTCTCGGCGAGCCGCTTCGCCTCCGCCAGCGAACGTGACTCTTCCCCGGTTATGGCGTCGAGGCAGCCCTTGACGAACCACTCCTGGTAGTCCCTGGGGCCGGCGGGGAAGGTGCCGCCCATGATGATGAGGTCGATCTTGTCCACGGTGTGCCCTATGGCCTCAAGCTGCTCCATCCTGCTCCTGACCTGGCTGTACGGGTCGAAGCTGTTCTGGATTCCCCTCATGGCGGCTGGCTCGTGGCCGGTGTAGCTCTGGGGGCTGTTCACCTCGGGGCCGCCGGGGCAGTAGGCGCACCTGCCGTGGGGGCACGCCATGGGCTTGGTCATGACTGCGACGACGTTGACGCCGCTGAGCGCCCTCGTGGCCTTGCGTCTGAGCACAGGGATGAGCCTCTCCCGCTCGTCCGCCGTGAGCAGCCTGATGAGCTCCGAGTTGCCCGGAATCCTGCCGAGGTTATGCTTCCGGGTTACCTTGAACTTGGCGTACTCAAGGTCGTCCCTGGTGGGCGTCTCCTTCTCCAGCAACAGGTCGATGATCTCTCGGAGCGGCTGCAAGTCGAGTCAAAGGGAAACCGGTTTGTTAAAAAGATTATCGCAGCCATGAACACTTTGGGCGATGGTAAGCATCAAATCCCGATAACCCATGATTATAGTGATTACATGCTAAACGAGGTAGAGAAGACAGTCATCGGGGAGGCGTACACCAGCACGCGGCCCCTCGAGAACCTGACGACCCTCTGCGACGACTACGGCGGCAGGTTCGCGGGCACGGAGGAGAACCGGGAGGCAGCGGAGTACATCCTGGGCATCTACGAGGAGTACGGCCTAGGTGACCCGCATCTTGAGCCTTTCACTTTCCAGGGCTGCGAGGTCGGCGAGTCCAGCCTCAGTGTCCGGGGACCCACATCGAAGGATGTGCCGACGTTGACGCTCCCGATGACTCCCAGCGGCTCAGCCGAGGGGGAGCTGGTCGCCGTGGAGACAGCCTCGGACCTTGAGTCGCTGGACGTCGAGGGGAAGATAGTCTTGGGTACAAACAGGCTGCCCCTCAGGGCCTGCGTGGAGGATGGGGCTGTGGGGTTCGTGTGGATGCACCCTTTCCCCATGATGGGTCCGCCAACCGGCGTCGTGCCCCAGCTGGTCCCGGCTGTCTCGATAAAACACGAGGACGGTCTGATGCTCAGGAGGCTCATCGACCGGAGGGGAAGCGTAACGGTGGAGCTCCAGGCCAACTGCGATGTGTTTGAACGGGAGTCATGGAACGTCTGCGGCGACGTGAAGAGAAGCGGAGACGACGGCTACGTTCTTCTTGGTGGGCACTACGACGGCCACGAGATAGCGCAGGCTGCGTTCGACTGTGGCGCGGCCTGCATGGCGGTGACCGAGATAGGTCGAATACTGAGCACCGTGAGCGATGAACTAGGCGGAGACGTGCGGGTGGTCTGCTTCTCGGCTGAGGAGTTCGGGTTCTGGGGTAGCCGTGACTATGCGAAGCGTCACGCCGACGAGATGGCTGACATGCTATTCACGTACCAGCTGGACTGCAACGGGGGACCCGAGCCCCAGATGGCGACCGTCGACTATTGGCCCGAGCTGGAGCCGTTCTACGCGAAGTTGAGGGACGACCTAGGCCTGCTCATGCCTTTCGACCAGAGGATGGGTCCGGGCGACAGCAGAGCCTTCCACGAGTTGGGCGTCCCCACGGGCAGCATCGTCGACTACAGGGAGCCGGGGCGACTGCCATTACTGAAGACGGTTAGACATACAGTGTACGACACCGTGGACAAGATCAGTCTCCGCCACCTCCAAGACGACATAGCCATTGGTGCAATCTCAACCAAGCGGATGCTCACCTCAGAGGACTGGCCGAGGCATAGAAGCAAGGAGGAGGTAGAGACGCTCAAGAGGCGGCTCTCAGGCTAAGATATGTTCACGAAAGGGTGTTAGAGGATGGTCATGCTCTCCAAGTCCCGGGGATAGTAGGTGATCCACTCGCAGCCGTCCTCTGTGACCACGAGGGTGTCGCTGTGCCTGAACCCGGCGTAGCCCAGCTCGTAGATGCCGGGCTCGATGCTAACCACCATCCCCGGCTGCAGAGGCTGAGGGTTCCCCTGGTCTAGGTACGGCGGCTCGTGGCCTTCCAACCCGATGCCGTGGCCCGTGTGGTGCCTGACTAGGTCCCAGTACCCGGCGTCCTTGAACACCTTGTTGGCGGCTTTGTCCACGTCGGCGCAGGTGTTCCCCGGCTTCAGCGCCTCGGCGGCGGCCTCCTGGGGCCCTGCACATGACCTTGAACATCTTCTCCTGCTTGGCTGTGGGCTTGCCCACGATCATGGTGCGCTCCAGCTCGCTGCCGTAGCCGCCTATGTCGGCGCCGGCGCCGGTGACGAGCACGTCGCCCTCCCGGATGGGCTTGTTTACGTCGATGCTGTGGGGCATCGCCGACTTCCAGCCCACCTGGCCCCTGAAGCCCGCGGACACGAACCTGCCCTTGACGCTCTCGTACTCGTCTCCATACGTCTTCTTCATGACGCTGGTGGCCTCTAGGCACGCCATGAGCCTCACCTCGACGTCGTAGAGGCCCGGCCTGGTATATTCCTGGAGGTAGCTGTGGGCCAGGTTGCCCCACTTCGCGGACTCTCTGATGAGGTCTAACTCCTCCCCCGTCTTGAGGAGCCTCATGCCCCAGACGAACTGACCGTCCTTGACGAGTTCGGCTTCGGGGAGCAGCTCGTTGAGGGGCGGCCCCACGTAGCCCATTGCGCCTCCGGCCCCCGCGGGGTTGTCCGTGCCGATCCTGGCCTTGCCGAGGCCCTTCTCATTGATCCAGTCTGCGAGCCTCTCCATGGGTTGCTTCTCGCCGGGGTAGTCCAAGTAGGTGAGGCACTCACCGACGAGGGGCGTCTGGTGTCGGAGGTGGTCGGCCTCCAGCAAGGGCCCCATGAACGTGGGCTTCCCGTCCGGCTCCACCAGAAGCGCCGCGGGGCGCTCCGTGACCATGTGGTAGAAGTGGCTGAAGTAGAAGATGCTTACTCCGCTGGTGACGAGGTACGCATCGAATCTCTCCGCCGCCATGTGCTCCCGGAGGACGCCGAGGCGCCTGCCGTACTCGTTCCAGCTGATCCTTAGCTTAGGCAACTTGATCACTTTCGATGGGGGCTCCGGGGGATAAAACATAATCGAGGTGATAGGTTTATAATCTTCAAGTGGGTAGTGGGTTGTGGGTAGTGGGAATGGAAGAGGTCGTGGTGGATGACAGGGGAAGAATACTCATCCCCAAGGAGCTACGAGACAAGGTGGGACTAAAACCGGGATCAGGGGCCAGGCTAGAGGTGAAGAACGGCCAGATCATAATCACTCCGCCACTCTCCCCACAGGACTTCATAAGAAAGATGGAGGGCTTCATGACTGAGGGGGAGCCCACAGACGACCCCCTCAAAGTTAAACACATCTGGGAGAAATGACGCTGTTCATCGACGCCAACATCTGGTGCTACTACTTCGACGCCAGACACCAAGAGCATGAGCACGTGAAAAGGTTCATGCGGCAAGCCCTGCTAAGCGAGACGCTGGCAGTCAACACCCTGATCGTCATGGAGGTAGCCCACTACCTGAACAGAAACCTGAGCAGAGACGAGGCTAGGAGAAAAACCGAGAACCTCATGACGTTGGAGAACCTCCGCGTCCACGACTTCGACAAGGATCAGCTCGTGAAATCGCTGGACACCCTGAACAAGTATTCTCGTAGCCACGGCCTCGGTGGAAGGGACGCAACGATAATCTCAACTGTGAAGAGCCAAGGCGTTGAGCGCCTAGTGACTCACGACAAGGCCCTCGCAGAAGTAGCCGAACTGGAATCGGTGAATGTAGTAGATCCCGTAGAGGAATAGAGAAATGGTTAGAGGCCGCTAGTGACTCTGCTTCTTGAGCTGGTCCAGCGGCGGCTTGGCGTCGGGTGTGAGTGGTGACACGTAGACCCGGTTCTTCATCTGTCTGGCCCACTCGTCCTTGGCGGCCTGAAGCAGCTTCTTGTCGGTTAGCAGGTCTATGACTGTGCCTGCCATGACCTTGGATGCGAATATGGTGCCCTTGTGGCCGATGTTTGTGCCGTTGCTGGCGACGTTCTGCCAGCTGTGCCCAGATGCGCCGACGATGGTGTAGACGGTCCTGAACTGGACCGTCGGCGTGTTCCAGGCCACTTCGGCCACGTCGCTGCTTCCGCCGCCCTTGCTGCCCTCCCCGACGGGGTCGTAGATGCGTGTGTTCAGGTTCACGTCCATCAGCTCCATGGCGTCTGGCAGGTGGCTCTTCATGAGCCCTATCCTCTTCTTCTCCGGGGGGATGCTCTCGGCGAGCTCCGCCGCGAACGCCTCCTCTTTCTCCGTGTAGGCGGGGGCGCCGACGAGCCTCATGTTGGCGACCGCCGTCTCCGCGAGCACCCTGTTCTCCATGCCGTTGTGGACGCCGCTGAGGAACGTGACCTTGTGGGTGGTGCCCACCATCTTGTCGGCGCCGTCGGCGATGTCGAGGATCTTCTGGTAGTACAGGTCCACCAGCTCCCGCTCGGGCGCCCTTACGTAGTACCAGCTGCGGGCGTACGGCGGCACGACGTTGGGCTCGTGGCCGCCGTCCTCCACCACGTAGTGGACACGGGTCTCCTGGATCACGTGCTCCCGCATGTAGTTGACGCCTATGTTCATGAGCTCCACGGCGTCCATGGCGCTGACCCCCATCTCCGGGCTCCCCGCGGCGTGGCTGGCCACCCCGTAGAACTCGAACTTTACGCTGTTCATGGCGTTGCCGCTTCGCAGGGTGGCGCCGTTGAAGCTGCTGGGGTGGTGGCCGACGCAGGCGTCGACGCCGCTGAAGACGCCGTCTCGGACCATGAAGACCTTGCCGACGAGGGTCTCCTCTGCTGGGCACCCGAACACCTTAACGGTGCCCTCTACATGGCCCTCGTCCATCGCGGCTTTGACGGCTAGGCCGCCGCCGAGCGCCGTGGTGGCGTAGCCGTTGTGGCCGCAGCCGTGGCCTGCGCCCCCCTCCACCAGCGGCTCCTTGTACGGCACAGGCTTGTTGCTTATGCCGGGCAGGGCGTCAAGCTCGCCCATTATGCCTATGATGGGGCCGCCGCTGCCGATGGTGGCGACGAAGGCGCTGGGCATCCCGGCGACGCCCCGCTCCACCGTGAAGCCCTCCTTCTCCAGGATGTCCGTGAGGAGCTTCGCCGTCTGGACCTCCTGGAGACCAACCTCGGCTAGCTCCCATATCCTCTGGTGGACGTCCACCAGCATCTTCTCGCGTTCGTCGACCCAGTCAAGGGCGACGCGTTTACCCTCAAACAAGCGATACACCGAGTAGTAAGCCGCCTAGAGGCGTTAAACTGTTGCGAGGACTCCTGCACACATCCGGAAAGAATCAGATGGACCCCTTAGCTGACCCTGACATAGCTGAGCTGGAGGTCGCCTACCAGTGAACGGTACTGCTTAACAACCTCCTCGGCGACGAGGGGCTCCAGCTGGTCGACGAGGCAGCTCATGGTGTTGATGGCGACGCTCGCCCTCTTCAGGTCCTTCTCCGGCTCCTCCCCCTCCTTGACGGGGAGCCCCATATGCTCCAGTGCTTTGCCGGAGAGCACCCCGACGAAGATGCCTATCAGGTCTTCTATGTCGAGGCTAGATAGATCCAGTCCTTGTTCCGCTGACATGGTTGTGTCTACACTTACCTTCCAATAGGATTAGGGTTTTCCCGTATCTGGCTCCAGCATCTTCAGATACTTGAAGACTGGGTAGACGACGCTGTTCCCTGGGGCGCCTCTGCTCTTCAGGTAGCCGTTGAAGTAGTTCCAGCCGGCGAATCCGTCCCCGACCTCGGGCTCGAGGCAGTAGAACGCGACGTTGGCGAGGGGCTGAGCCATGTCAACGTGGTATGAGCCCGCGGGGTATGTCTTCACCGCTCTGATCCACTCTCCCTTGAGTTCCGTCATATGGTACATCCTTATCCAGCCTTTCTCCACCTCCCTGAACTCGTCGACAACGAACTCTAGGCCTTCCACTCTCATAGGCTTCTCAAGACGGCTTACCTTGACCCCATGAGCCTCCAGCTTGTCCGCGACCACCTTCAACTCATCATAGAACACGTAGCCTCGGGGCACGACGCTGTCCTTGGTTCCCACGGGGTTTGTGAGGTCCACGACTCCCCTGACGAGCTCGGGCTCGCCGTCGAGGTAGTGAGCCACCACGCTGGTGCCGGGGATGTACTCCTCCCTGCGCTCCCTGTAGGCGTAGAGGTCGCATGGCTCGTCCTGGGCGGCGTACTCGCCCTGCACCCAGTTCCTCAGCTCCCCCGTCTCGGCCTCCTCGGAGACCTGAGCCACCGTCTCTAGGTCGGCGTCCCGGCATACCTTCATCACCTCGGCGCCGTGCTCGTGGACGTAGTCTAGGAGGCAGGCGGCGAAGACGTAGCTGGCGTATACGCGTTTCTCGAAGCCTACGTGTCCTGGGGTCTCTGTGAGTATACTCATCCTGTTGCGGAGCCCTATTGCGTTTACTATGTACTTGGCCTCGACGCTGTACCCCGCCCTGACGGGGTCCCAGACCTTGGGCGGCCACTTGTCCCAGTCGAAGTCTGCGTGGGTGTTGAACATGCAGCCGTACTTCTCCTCGGCCATGTCTCTTATGGCTGGGAGCATGGTGTGCTGGGTGTGCTCCCTAGGCCCTGGGTGGGCGGTGGGCGTGTAGCTTGGTGCGTAGAGGAGGCTGTAGCCGTGCTGCACTCGGCCCATGCTGTGGATGTCCAGCGTCGCCACAGGGTCCCACCTGTTGAGGACATGGGCGTATAGGCCCTGCATGTTGAGGCTCTCCATCTTGACTGCGTCTCTGTTAACGTCCATGTCCAGGGCGTTGTGGCGGAGGCTCTGGATGTGGGGGGTGCCGCAGAAGGCGCTTGTCGGCTTCACCTCCCACGACTCGTTGCCGTCCGGGTTGAAGTCTGGGACGCAAAGCACATTCATCTTTTCCAGCAGGTGGCTTCGCTTGCCCATGGCCAGGTCCCTCATGATCATGAGAACGGATTCCTTTCCCTCCGCCTCCGGCGGGTGGATGTTGCCCTGCAAGTATACCACGGGTTTCCCCGTCTCGTTCGCCTCCTCAGGGGAGGTCACCCGCGGGTTGCCTAGAACGACTAGGGGCGCTATGCGTCGAAGATCGCTTATGAAGAGCCGCTCCACGTGTATATACTCGCTGCGCCACACCAGCTTCGATATGTATTCGAGGACGTCGAGATGCGACGCGGTCCTCGTGAATCCAGTCTTCTCGGGAACAGTCTGCAGTTCCTCGGGCCAGTCGCCGCCCCATCCCTCAGGGACGGAGCTGCCCCAGAATATGTTATCCAAGGTTATCACCTTCTGAATGGCTAGACTTCCACGGCGACAGTATTTAACACTGAATCTAAGAGACCGCCGTCTCCACAAGTCGTATGGAGGAGAAGGCTAAGGCAGCCTGACCCAAATCCCCTTTTCGATCTACGTTAAACTAGATTAACATCAACAGCCGGAGCCCTTTCCTCGTTGTGTGTTTTACCTCGTAGCCCCGGTTCCTAAAGTTCTCCACGATGAACCCGAGCATCTCGTCGTCTACCTCAACCGATGTGTCAGCCTTCACAACGAAAAGCGGCTCCTCCGGGTCGTAGACGTCCACTCCTCTTCTCTTGGTGACGCCTACGTCGTACTCCCTTACGCCCACGTGGAGTAGGGCTCCCTCCATGAGCCTGTGGAGCTCCCTCCGCCTTTCCTCGATGAAGGAAGCAACGGAGTTCATATTACTTCATACTTTCCCTGCGCTTGATCTCGGTGAGGGCCTTCTCGATGTCCTTCTCGGGGACTTCGATGCTGAAC
>Ga0307433_1001822_pt1 | contig 10872 bp, 16 predicted proteins | sample SalMarWE160210MG_FD_202166 | JGI IMG/M metagenome (GOLD analysis project Ga0307433, IMG submission 202166) | Salt marsh sediment microbial communities from the Plum Island Ecosystem LTER, Massachusetts, United States - WE1603-210 | ecosystem: Environmental > Aquatic > Marine > Intertidal zone >...
TTGACCGATCCCGAATACATCTTCAATCCTCGCGCTTTCAGAAATCCGCAGTTGAGGATCACGTGGAACCTATCCGCTGTTACAGCTGTAGGTACTGCTGGCTCGTGGTTGGAGGATGCGCAGGCAGATGGAGGTCTCTCGATCTCTGTCTGGGCTAAGGTAATGGAGGAGGGTGCTACGCCTCGCGGGTATCTGATGAGCAAGGAGCTCAAAGAGTTCGCATCGGCTGCATCGGGTCAGGAGATCACGTACTTGCCGACCGACTTTGACATTCGAAAACTGCTTATCCGGGCGTACAAAAATTGCGGTGACATGACGGACGCCATCACGAATATCAAGATCAGTCAAGACGAAGATAAGTGGATCCCGGTCGATCTCGGGTCTGCAGACTTCATCTTCTTGCACTACGACTGGTTCGATGAGATGGAGTTCAATTTGAAATGCTGCCGTGACGACGTAGAGAATGACGAGCACTTTGGCGGTCAGTACTCGCACGGTGTGGCCGTCAGTGCGCAGGCAGGCATTACCACGGCTTTGAGGGGCTGGGCATCTAACTGTTTCACTCTGGACGCTGATACTGATGCTGGGGCCAGTAGCGACAACAACCAGCTCTGGGTGCGGACGTTTACCCGGACGCCGTTCGACACGTACTGCTATCCTTTCGGGGATCAGATGGTACGTGAGGACTGGCTCAAGGTGGCGACTATCGGCAATCTCAGGCTCATCTTGACACAGGGAGCGGCAGGGTACACCGACCAGATCTGGATCCAGCAAGTACATCCATACTAGGCATCATTGAGGTTTTCCCTTTCCCTCTTTGTTGCTTCACACTATCCTCGAGGGAGATCGGCTTTCTACTCTTTTCCCGGTCTCCCTCGCTCGCTCAGGAGGTACGATGGAAACAGCTTTCGATCGCGACCCTGTAACCTTCGAGATCACAGACGTGTCTACGCAAGTTTCCCCTCATCTCATGCCCGCTCTGAAACCACGAAGGAAAAACGAAGTCTGGGTCTGCGAGTACGTGTCAGTCTGGGTCACGGAGCATACGGACGACACCACGCCCGACACGTACGTGGTCGAGTTAGGGATCGATCATCGTGGGCATATCACCTGGTTAGACTATACGACTGTGACAAGCGGTAGGTGGGGTAGAATTCTCGACCATCCGATCACGTTACTCTCAGACACGCTCCCCAGGTGTCGGTTTTACGTTGCAGACGCCAACCTGGTGTTGCACATGAATGCCGCGGGCTACGTCCGCGCGCCATTTGCGACGCCATAGCCCGATGTCAGGTATAACGAATCCCATCGAGACGTTCTTCAAAGACGGTATCTGGGGCTGGTGCGTCAATCAGTGGAAGCGACTGGTCTGTGACGCGGCCGGGCACTTGCAGATCGACGTCGTCACTAGCGGCCTGCCAGCGGGTGGGGCCACGGCTGCCAATCAGGCGACGATGATCACTGCCCTCGAATTAGTCGACGACCTGCGAGCAGCGCTGAACTCTGTGGCCACAGATGAATTAGACGTCGTATTTGATGGCCAGAACTTGGACGTCGAGATCACGCAGACAGCCCCTGCCGACCTGGTAGTTGGTAACTACGGATGGGATGGCGCAGCCTGGCATAAGCTGACGCTATTGTGGGGCTACTCGGACCGACTGTCGGTCAACCAGAATTTTACGGCGGCTGGTGCGGGCAATGCGACTGGTGTCATGTTCACGGTTCCGGCCGACTACGTCTACGTCGTCCAGGCTGTCGTAGCGTGGCATAACGCAGGTGTGGCCAAGGGCGTGCAGGCCTACATGTACGACGGTGCTAACACCACGTTGTTCATCTACGAACCAACTGCCGTTAGCGGATATCGCTATATGTGGCAGGGTGAGCTCAGCGTCAAGGAAGGTGACTTGATGCAGATCTGGTGTGGCGCTCCGGGCGATGGAAAGAAAGTGTACGGCCAGGTCTGGGGCTACACGATGAGGGTGGCGGAGTAGGATGTATTTCAGGTATGATCTGCAACTCTTGCCAACTACTACCCGCTCGAATCAAGCCAAGATAGTCATGCCCGTGGGCCAGGGGATCCTGAACACACTCGAAATCTCATTCCCTCCAGGTTGTGCCTCGTTGGCCCACGTCTACGTGTCACATTGGGAGCAACAGTTGTGGCCCTGGAATACAGACGGGACGTTTGCCTGGGACAATTATACGGTCGTGATCAGGGAGATCGGTTATCCGGTTCTTACAGAACCTTACCGCTTCACGATGTACGGTTGGAACGATGATGACTTTTACCCGCATCGGATCGTCTGCAGGCTCAAAGTGTCACCGTTGCCGTACGGAGGCGGAGGTGGTTGGGGGATGATGCCGGAGTAGGTGGACGTTAGAACGTTTGAACGTTAGAACGGGGAGATAAGTACTATGCCACACGGCGCACCGGATTTTGGAATACGAGGGACTGCAGAACTGCGTGGTGAGACGGCGTGGATGGATGATTTCTCGACGGGAATGTCTGCCTGGAATAGGACAGCTGGAGGTGTGGGTGGTCTGATAGAAGCCAGTCCAACACATACCCTGAGTAAAGGATACGCTGCACATATCGTCGTTGGTACCGGTCTCCCTGGCTATTCGCATATCGAGCACTACATGCAGCGACCGAAATTAGGACTGTACGGGGTTGAAGCTAGTTTCACCATTCACGCGAATCATGACTATTTTATGCTCTGCTTCTATCATTCTGATGGGGTCCGTAGGCAAGAGTGGATGCTGGATTATTTTCCTGCCCTGGCCCAATTGTTTTACGTAGATCACTTGGGTGTAAGAGTAGAATTGTTACCAGTATTCGACCTTTACCAGGACTGGGATACATTTCACACGCTGAAACTGGTAGTAGATCCGGATAAGCTAGAGTACTGTTGGTGTACACTCGATGACGTCGTATATGATCTATCGGGCATAGCCAATGGTTCTACTGCAGACGCATCGACGCCGCACATGACTGTTCACATCGGGTACGTGACGGATCAGGCAAACGTGGTACACGCTTACGTCGAGGACGTGATCGTGACACAGAAAGAGCTATAAACGTTAGAACGTGTAAACGTTCCAACGGCTCAACGGAGGTCTTCATGCACGAATTCTGGGCACAATTCAACAAAAGCACTGTCGTCAGCGGTTTACTGGCGTTGATCATCTGGTCAGCCGTCGTCTATCTGGCAGTGGCAGGCCAGGTGATACCAGACGTGCTGGCTGCAGGTGCGGCAGTGGTGGTTGGCTTTTTCTTTGGAGCGCGTTCTGGCCAGCAGGCAGAACGTGTGCAACAACTGAATCGGAAAGCAAAGGCGGAGGCGAACGATGGCAGAGACTAAGTACACGGTTTTGGACACTAGAGAAATCACGTCGATGACACCGGCGGGATCGGTGAGGAAGGCGTACAGGGTCTGGATCCAGACTGCGAATGGTGCGACAGGGACAGTGGATGTTGCTGCCAAGGACTGGAACGCGGATCGGCTGGCCGTGCTCTTGTCGGCAAAAGCTGACGAACTCGACATGGCATTCACGTTAGGACAGTAGTGTGGCAGCCTGGCACGAGTTTTCGTTCATATCGATCTTGATGTGGTGGTATCACGGTGTCGAGCAGCATATCCGTGACGTTGCCCCTTTCATAGATCCTCAACGAGAGACAGGATCAGTACCTGCATTCTGGCTGAAACACTACTCTTATAACGACTGGCGGCAGACTCTCGGCGACGATCTGGTACCTAACGCAACGTGGATTTACTACTGGCAGTACGCAGTCAAGTGTGCACTGCGCGACTGGATCGACGAAGTAGGTTCCGATGCGCGAGATACGGCTGTGTCGTGGGTACGTGCGTTCACTGGATGGGTAGAACACTCGTATCCAACGTTTACAGCATGGCTGAATGCTATCAGGTATCGAGTTGGAACCTGGATCCCGGATTGGACTGTGGACCTGGCAAACGGTCTTGTCGCTTTATACATGAAATTTCCGTACGCGATCCGCACAGCATGGGGTACCTGGGATGATATTTGGGCAGATATCAAGGAGACGCTCAAAGAGTGGGTAATCGCGACTTACGCTGATGCAAAGGCGAAGGCGTTATCAGTCTGGTACTGGGTGCAACTAGTTGGGTTGGGGATTGCGACCTGGTACGACGCGGTACGCGACTGGGTACTAGGTTTTGTCCAGGATCCGTATGGCACGATTGTAGATCTGCTAGGTGAGACGTGGTCCAGGGTCGTCACGTTTGCCCAAGGAGCGCTTGGTTACTATGTAAACTTGTGGGGATCCTATTCGCAGATTATGAGCGAATTTTTCGCAGATCCGCTCAACTGGCTGTATGACAGAGTAGAGGACTTGCTCATAGGAAAGTGGGGTTAGTGATGGCTGACGCACCTTTACCACCAGGAACTACGCCGGGCAGGCTCGGTGACAAGATCGAACGCACGGCTATGCGCTTTCTCTTGCGTGTCTACAATTCGACCATCGGGCTGATCAGCACACGGATCCGAGCAGGGATCGACACGTGGGCTGAGAAGGTTGAGACAGTCATGGTCGAATACTATGGCCCTTTCCTCGACGAGGTACTATCTTCTCCCGATCTCTCCCCAGGTGTCCGTCACCTACTTGAGCGCGTGCGCCATCCGACCTCGCAGGTGGCGGCAATGATGGCCGTTGCAGTGGCTAGTACAGCATCGACGGGAATCATAAGCGGGGCGATCAATCCGATCACACGCAAGATCGGGCACTGGATGGACACGATCCTGCGATCCGCTATCCCCGATCCATCCACGCTTGCGCAGTTACGCTGGCGTGAGGCCTTTACGGAGGAGGAGTTTATTGTCTACCTCGAACATCTTGGCATTCCCCGTCGAATGATAAGCACAATGGAGGAGATCGCCCGACCTCGGCTTGCCCCTGCCGACCTGCTGGCCCACCAACGACGCTTTAGTAGCGATCCGGGTCACGTTCAGTTTTTGATGCGTGGACTTGGTTATACACAAGAGGCAATAGACAAGATCGGCGATTTGACCAAGTTTATGCCTGGCCCGGCTGATCTGGTGGCGATGGGTGTACGCGAGGCGTGGCGTGACGACGTGGCGGGCCGATGGGGTTACGACTCTGATTTTCCTGCACAGTTTGCAGTGGAAATGAAACGACTGGGTGATACGGAGAACTGGGCACAAAAGTTCTGGCGAGCACACTGGCAGTTGCCCTCGGTGACGCTTGGTCTGGAGATGCTGCATCGCCAGGCGATCACGGACGGCGAATTTGACGATTTGTTACGTATCTCCGACATCCCGGCCGGGTGGCGTGCCAAGATCGAGCAGATCGCGTACCATCCCTACACACGTGTCGATACTCGCAGGATGTTTAGATTCGGCGTTCTGGATGAAAGCGAAGTCTACAAAACGTATCGTGACCTCGGTTACGACGCCGAGCACGCAGAGAACATGTCCCTGTTTACGATACTGGATGCTCTAGAAGAGGAGCGCAACGTCACAAAGTCGGACATCGTGACAGCGTATCGTCTCGGTAGAATGTCTGCGGCCGAGGCACGCGCAGCGCTGATAGACGCCGGATACAATCAGTGGGTCGCTGAACTTCAGATCGCGAACGTGGATACGAAGAGGGCGAATGATGAAGCGTCTGAGATGATCGGCTACGTCAAGACGATGTACGTCAACTCGCAGATCACCTACTCCGATGCCGTGGTTCGGTTAGGTGCAGTCAATATACCTGGGGCAGAGATCAATCGTTACGTCGACGAGTGGGAAATACAGCGCGAGGCAAAGGTTAAGAGGCCTACACGTACGAATTTATGCGAGTTTTTCAAGCGGGACGTAATAACGTACGAGCAGTTCAGGCGAGAGCTGACCAATCTGGGCTATAGAACGTGGTACGGGGATCTCTACACCAAACAGATTCTACAAGAAAAGGCAGAAGACACGGCGAAAGAGGCGGAAAGGGCAAGGAAAGAGCAAGAGGCCATCGAAAAGCGAGCAGTCTCTACCGCTTATCAGCGTGACAAAGCGGCACTGGCGGTGGACATGGCAGAGGTTGCCACGGCAATCGCCGAAACGCAGGTAGCAATCGGAGCAAGAGGAGACAGATACACGGCAGACAGGGAGTGGGTTGGGGCAGCGATCACCGTGGACGTGTTGCGCAGGACGGCACAGACGGATCTCGACGCAATTCAGACTGAGATCGATACACTCGCAGTGGAGATCGATGGACTGGACATCGAGATCGATACCAGACAGACGGAGATCGTACGTATCAGAGAGAACGTCCTGGCTGCAGCCGAGGAGACACAGATAGATGCATTGCGCGTAGAGATTGCCAGACTCCGTGTCGAGATCGAGCAGATCCAGGATACCATTGCCGGGCAACGTACGATCATCACAGAGCACCGCGTGGCCGTCGCGCAGGCAGATGTACCAGCCGAGGTCGTGTCTCTGACGGAGGAGATCGACACGTTATCCGTCGAGATCGGTGAGGCATACGTTCTGATAGACATTATCCAGACTGACATAGCTGTCTGGATGGAGCATGCGTATACCACAGAGGACAGCGAGCAGTTGGACACGATCAGAGTTAGCATCTTGGAAGCCAGGGTGCAGATCGAGCAGATACAGGACATCGTGGCCGAGCACCGGGTGGCGATCACGACTGCAAAAGCCCGGCTGCGCACTTTGGCTGTACCAGAGAACGTGCAGGACTTGATAGCTGACATCGATGTCCTGACGATCACCGTATCCCGCGAACAAGCGCAGATCGAGTCGTTACAGACAGCGATTACAGAGCATCGTGCCCAGATCGAACAGGAGGATCCCACAGAACGCGACGATGAGATCCTGCTTCAGATCACAATTTTAGAACGCCAGAATGAGGAGATCCAGGATGCTATCAGACTGCTAGAACGTGACAGAGACGTTGCTAGAGGGGCCCTACGACGTAGACGGGAGAAACGTGACAGAGACATCGCTAACCTGGAGCGCGTGAGCAATCTGGTGCTTCTAGAAAGAGAATACACAGCAGACGTAACCGAGATGGAACGTCACCTCGGCGAGTTGCGTGTGAATCTGATGGAGCTGAAAGAACAGTTGGCCGGCTTGACTGTAGAGTACAGGACAGGGTTAGCAGGTTAGAACGTTCAACGTTAGAAACGGAGGGTACGATGGCCGATCCTAAGAAATCCCTGCAAGAAGCGGTGCGTAGACAAAAGGCCATGGTCAAAGCAATCCGCGATGCAGCGGAGAAAGCACGCATCGAGCGAGAGAAAGCAGCGAAAACATCTGGGTGACCTTTTCGCCTATGTCCGAATAAGGTATTGACAACCACACATTTTAGGGGTATACTGTAGACGCAGTACAGCGAAACGAAACGGACAAAAGCAGGCACACAGAACGGGGCAAAAAACAATGTTACACGCAGATGTCTACAGCATCGAGAATCACCGGGAGTACAAGCTCTCCATCCTGGAATGTAGACGCACGGAGGGTACGACAGAGTGGATCGTGTTCGACCCCCGCTATCACGAGGCAAACAACGTGGACCGCCTCCAGGTACCCTTTTCCTCCTTTTCAGAAGCAGCCGGCCTTTACAGGGCGATCTCATACAGGGCCATCGAGGAGGAGATCGATGCGATGAGACCACCTAACGAGAACGGGGAATGCAGCCATGAATGAGCTATCTACAAAGTGCCGCATCGATCAAGTGCGTATAAGCATTATGTGCTATGCGATTACTTGTCAAATCGCCAGGATTGCGCTTGTGCAGATAGGGTTAGCAGGCGGTAGAGCGCATGAATTATGTACCCTCTGGATTGCAGAGCGAGACCTTCTTTGGCGTTTCTTTAGAGACCAGAGAGAGCAGAAAGGAGAAGCAGGATGACCGACCAGGGCAACGTGTCTCTCGAAACATTCACATCGGTCGAGGGCACTAAAGATGGAGTAAAAGTCTATTTCAGCTACACAGCATCCAGCGTGGCCATGGCGTATCAGGCAGCCACTTTCTTGTGCGATCGTCTGGACAAGCCGGCCAGTCAAAGCGCGCAGAGTGACGATCACATCTGCCCCATCCACGGTGTGCCGATGAAAAAGCACACGCAGAATGGCGATACCTGGTATTCGCACAAGCTAGACGATGGAACGTGGTGCAGGGGTGGGGCAAAGTAGAATGACCGAGTTACAAAGTCTCTCCCCCCACTGGATCTTTTTCATCGTAGTAGCAGTGATAGCGATGGGGATACTGCTACTGCCAAACAGGAGACCTTGACATGCTAAAACAACCGCACGGAAAGAGAGATCCGACAATGGATGAGGTAATTCGTCGTCACGAACGGTATATCGAGGGTCTGATCGATGGTTTGGCTGTGTCCCGTGACGACTTTCAAGCGAGGGACATTCGCCAGCAATTGATCAGCAATCTCGAGGATCTCGTCCTCGACGCGCACTATCTCTTCAACAAAGAGCAAGCAGAAGACGGGGAAGCCTGATAAAGGAGACATTCAAATGCCACTAGTAGCAGTAGATGTGTTTATGAGGACAGGGCAACGTACAAAAGTGGTCTGCACCCGGTGCAAGCATAGGTACGCTAAGTCGTATGCCAGATCGTATTATCCTAGCCGTATCAACCTGCTGCGATTGGTTAGAAGCTGTACACTTCAGCTAAATACGCATAAAGGTTCGATACAGCCTTTCTCAGATGGTTGGTCCTGGATGTCCAGCCAACGAGGACTCTTTTAATGGGCAAAACCAAGAGGGACATGCTCAAGAGAGAGACAGCACAAGCACTCCACGACCTGGATCGGGCGGGTCAAAACTTGTACACTCTCTATACCCACTTTGCCCCTGTCCACCCCGACCACGCAAAGTACCTGCAATTGATCGCCGAAAATGTACAAGTGTCATACGAGATGATCCTCAAGTTCTGGGATCTCTCGTGGGGTCCTCACCCTGACACCTACGACCACTACAGGCATTAGGACAATGGCCGACCCACGATGGACCACTTCAATGCGAACAGCCTGGGGCTACGTGTTCGAGTCCATCGTCGACGAGATATCCGGTGCAGAGTCGCTGCGGCAATATCGGACAGGCGGCGGCTCTGTCCGGACACAGGACTGGTATTACCTGCGTCGGACAGCCAACGAGGTTTATGCCAAGTCGAGGTCGGCCGAGGGGTGGGAATCTACTCTCACACTGCCTGAGTCGATCTACACCGAGACAAACCTGGACATGGCTATGCCGTACAAAGCTACCGCTGAGGCTACATACACGGATCCGGTTAGCGGTCTGCGCAAACATAGGACTGTATCAGTCCTGGACACAGAGTCTAAATCGTTCGAGGAGTGGGAGGAGCATCTCAGGATCACGTACGCAAAGTACGGGGTCGATCTGGCAGCCGAGGGGAGTTCACTGGGGCGAATCTGGTTCACGAGGACGATGCCATGAGCGTCAAAGTAGCATCCAAGTCTCACAGACTCAAGCGGACCAAGAACGTGGTAATGCCCGGCAGGATCGTATTCGTCGACACGGAGACGATCCCCACGGCGATCGATGAGACGACTATTAAGCAGGTTTTCCGTTTGGGCGTTGCCTGCTACTGGCGCAGGAAACGGGGCAAGAGGAAAGAGGTCATAGAGTGGTTCGAGTTTACCACCAAGTCCGCATTCTGGGACTGGCTACTGAGCCACACGACCGTCGAGCAAAAGCTGTACTTGGTGGCCCACAACGCGGCGTTCGATCTCCTAGTACTGGACATTCTACACGAGATACCACCTCGCGGTTGGCTGATGTGGAATCTGTACGAGAAAGGCATGACCTACCTGCTAAACATCGGCCTACCCACGGAGAAGTTTCAGGACTGGATCGAGGATGGTCAGGACATACTGGAATTCGATGGCACACGATGGGCCAAGACTATCAAGGTTGTAGACAACGCTAACTTGTACCCCGGCACGATCGATGCGTTGGGCAAGAGCATCGGATCGCCAAAGCTGGACATGCCTGGCCAGATCGCCGACATTGAAGAGTGGTTCACGTATTGCAAGCAAGATGTCGATGTAATGCGCCAGGCTTGGCAGCGCCGTTTCGAGTTTCTACGTGTGAACGGCTTGGGATCGTTCAAACCGACCGTGGCCAGCCAGTCGTTCGAAGCGTATCGACACCGGTTCTTACCTTGCCCGATCGATATTCACCGCATCGACGCAGTGCTCCGCTTGGAGCGGGAGACTTATAGGGGAGGCCGGACTGAATGCTTTTTCGTTGGTCGCCCACCTGCGGAGACGGTGTACAAGATGGACATAAACTCAATGTATCCTTACATTATGAAACGGTACACTTATCCCGTCGAGATTGTGGGCTACAGAGAAGCACCCAGTAGAACGTTTGCCTGGAACCTGTTACGACGCTATGCAGTCGTGGCCGCAGTCGATATGGTCACACCGGATCCGATCTTTCCTATCCAGCAGAATGGCAAGAACATCTACCCTGTTGGCCACTTGAACACAGTCCTGACGACGAATGAGTTCAAGCTGGCCTTTGAGAGGGGCTGGATACGAGAGATCTACGAGATTGCCTGGTACAGACAGACTGACTTGTTCACTGAGTTCGTCGACTACTTTTACGAGAAGAAAGTGGCAGCCCGTCAGGCAGGTGACGACACCGATTACCTGTTCAGCAAGTTGATACTCAATTCTAGCTATGGCAAGTGGGGTCAGAAGGGGCGTACTAACCGGATAATCGGAACCTGCGACCCCGATGAAATGTACGTCGAGCACGGGATCGAGTGGCCGACCCAGAAATCTTACACATATACGTATCTCTGCGGGCTGGTGATCGAGTCACGAG
>Ga0307433_1001824_pt1 | contig 10861 bp, 10 predicted proteins | sample SalMarWE160210MG_FD_202166 | JGI IMG/M metagenome (GOLD analysis project Ga0307433, IMG submission 202166) | Salt marsh sediment microbial communities from the Plum Island Ecosystem LTER, Massachusetts, United States - WE1603-210 | ecosystem: Environmental > Aquatic > Marine > Intertidal zone >...
CTAAATTTAAGCCCGCCTCTGAATATAATATTTCAGAGTTCCATAAAGCTGGGGGTGTACAAGTCTTAATGAAAAAATTAGAGAAGATACTTGATTTATCGATTTTAAATGTTAGAGGCCCTTCATTAGAAGATTATCTCAAAAATGTCACCTTTGATGATTATCAAATCATTAGAAATTTTGATGACCCAATTTCATCTGAAGGGGGAATCGCTATTTTAAAAGGAAATTTAGCACCAGATGGAGCTATCATAAAACAAAGTGGTTTATCATTAAAAATGCGAAAACATATAGGCCCTGCAAGAGTATTTGAATCAGAAGAGCAAGTTAAAGAAGCATTATTATCAAACCACATAAAGGAGGGGGATGTATTAGTAATACGTTATGAAGGACCAAAAGGCTCTCCTGGGATGAGAGAATTATCAATACCAGCAGCAATTTTAGTAGGTATGGGATTTGGAGAATCGGTTGCTATGGTTACAGATGGTAGGTATTCTGGAGCAACTAGAGGCCCATGTATCGGACATGTTTGTCCAGAAGCATACGAAGGAGGCCCAATCGCAGTAATCCAAGATGGAGATAAAATTGAAATTAATATTGATGAGCGGAAACTTAATGTAATATTATCAGATGAAGAATTAAAAAAACGACTAATAAAGTGGAAAAAGCCTGAACAAAAAATAAAAAGTGGTTATTTAGGTTTATATAGCAAAATTGTGTGCTCTGCTAAATACGGAGCATATTTGGGTGTTAATCATGATAAATGAGCAGAAGATTACAGAAATTTTGCAAGAATTTTCTTTTCCGAGGTTATCAGGGACTCAATGGGAAAAAAAGGCATTCAATTTAGCTCTGAAGAAGATAAAAGATTTAGATTTAACCCCTGAGGTTCAAGAATTTAAATTCACAACATTCTTTAGTCGAGTTTATCCTAAGATTCTCTTTTTCTTAGGTTTTTTGTTAATTGTGTTCTTATTTTTCTTCATTCAAATTCCCGGTATAGTGATAAGTTCGATAATTTTAATTATTCTTATTATAATATTGATTTTTATTATGAAAAAGCCTGAAAAAGTCAAATTTTATAAATATCTAGATTCTGCCAACCTTTATGTGAAGTTATCCTCAAGAAATTCTAGTGTTAATAATGAAGATAGTAGAATAAAGAATCTTTTTTTCTTCTGTCACCTTGATTCTAAAGGGCAAAAATTTTCAATTTCAGACCGTGTAAGAGCAACAAGAACGTGGGTTTTTACTCTTTTGATTAGTGTTGGGATAATTATCGTAAGAGGTTTATTTTCTAATTATTTTCTCGTAATTTATTTAGTAATTGGTTCAATTCCAATTATTTTTAATGGAGTATCTATGATAATATTACTCTTAAATACTACTAATAATAGTTCTTTTGGTGCTGTTGATAATGCATCTGGAATTGCGTGTGTTTATGAGCTACTAAAGTATTTTAAAAACGAAAACTCTCGTTTAAATAGCTTTACTACTTGGTTTGTATTCACCGGAAGTGAGGAATGTGGAACTATGGGTATTCGCAATTTTTATAAAGTTATGGAAGCCTTTGATAAAGATTCCATAATTATAATTAACTTTGATGCGATTGGAAAAAATGTGACAATATTCGACAGTTGGTATAAGCCAGAAGGATATCTAGATTTTTATAAGAGCTTTATCAATAATAAAGAAGGGTTAAGGATTTTCGAAAATCCTAAAAAAATTATATTAGGAACTCATTCTGATGGGTATTTCTTAAAAAAGAAGTTCTATCAAGGAATCGAATTTGGAGATCTGGGATCATATAACTTCATGCATTCCAGTGATGATAATCTCGAGAAAGTTGATCCAAAATTATTAAGATCTCTTTGCGAAGTAATAATTAGGAATGTCAAAGAACTGGATGAATTGAATGCCAAAAAAGTTAAATGATAAAGAATTGGGGTTAATTTTTACTCCATACAAAACTGTGGAATATATTATTTCAAGATTGGGTGAGATTAAAGATGATCAATTAATTTTAGACCCTTGTGTTGGACCAGGAATATTTGTAGAGGTATTATTAAGAAATGGTCTAAAGAAAGAACAAATTTATGCATTTGATATTAACCCTAATCATAAAAGAGCTTTAAACTCTTTAGGAATAAAATTTTTACAACAAGACACACTTTTAGCAATCAAGGAAAGTGATTATAATAATTATGATTTTATTATTGGAAATCCGCCCTATCTAAATAAATCAAGTAGCTATATAAAAGATAATAGGAAGGAATTAAAAAAGATTTATGGGAAAATTAATGCCCATGAAACCTATTCAATGTTTATAGTAAATAGTATCTGGCGTTTAAAAGAGGGAGGAAAGCTAGGTTTCATAACTAGTGATTCTTTTCTGACTTTAAGCACTCATAAGCGATTAAGAAAATTTATTCTCGAAAATTGTCTAATTAATGAACTTTTATTGGCGCCTCAAGATTTATTTTCTAATCAAAAAGTCAGTACGAGTCCAGTTATTATAATTTTAACAAAAGCTTCGAAAGAAGACGATAGAAAAAACCGTTTGAATAATAGAATAAAAGTTGTTGCACGAGTGGAAAATGAGGAGGATTACTGGAGTCCGAAAAAAATGTATGAAATTCCTCAAAAAAACTATTTTTCATTACCATTTAATATTTTCTATATAGATATAGAACCACAAGTCATAAATCTATTTGGAAGTGCGCCTAAATTAAAAAATTTTATCAAAGGATATATTGGAATGCATACACATAATAATAGAAAATACATAGCGGCTATTGAAGGAACAGATTTAGCAGGAATATTTACTAAACGAAATTCAAAGATTATAGATTCTAACGTTCAATACAGAATTATTTCAAATACCCAATTAAAAAGAGAGAATTGGAAACCATATTTTAAAAGAGGAGGATCAGAACAATATTATCGCCCTATAATGGAAGCTTTAGAATGGAATGAAAGTTCTAAAATTAAATATGATATACCTAATAATGTTCCTTTTGAAAAGGAAGGTTTAATTATAAGTGGTATTAGTTCAAGATTAGCAGCGCGTTATATGCCAAAGGGTTGTTATTGGGATTCAAACAAGGCTATCGGTTTTATTGTTGAAAATAGTGAAATTTCTATTGAATATGCTTTAGGTTTGTTGAATAGCTCTCTTTATAATTACCTAGCGAAAGGTATAATCAATAATACTAATAGTATTCAATTATCAGGAATTCATGCTTTACCATTCATTTTACCAGACTCTAAAACCAAATTAATGGTTGAGAATTATGTGAAGGAAATTTTAATACAATTAAAACAAAATGACAATTATAATTATGAAAAAGAACAGATGAAAATTGATGATCTTATTTTCAATTTATATACGATGAAATATAATTTCCCTGAAAGGTTGAAAAGAAATTTAGACAAGAAATATTCAACATATAAAAAGGTTTGATTAAATTTTAGATCTTTTCACCTTTTTTTTCTTCTTTATATTTCTCTCTTCGATCTTTCAAATATTCAGGTATAGGCACATCCCACCATCCTACAGCAGGTGATCCTGTGAAAGGGTAGGTTCTATTGACAAGTATTTCAATTACTGCAGGTTTTCCAGATTTGTTAGCTCTTTCTAGTGCAGGAATTATCTCTTCCTTTGTAGAAAGTTTTTCAGAGTAACAACCAAATCCTTCAGCTATTTGTTTGAAATCAGGAGAGTAAGGTTTACCATCTTTATCTTCAAAGGCAGTTCCATACCCTCTATCTTCTCCAAAGGCAGTTTGCTGCAAATCTTTAATAGCAATCCAACCATAATTGTTTAACACTACAAAGAAAATATTATCTAATCCTAATTGTACTGCTATAGATAATTCTGAGATAGTCATCATAAAATCACCATCTCCTATAAGCGCTACGACTTGACAATCTGATTTACCAATATCTATTAAGCCTATCTTAGCTCCAATAGCAGCAGGAACGGAATACCCCATTGTTGAAAACCCCCCTGCTGTTAAACAAGTTCTGGGTTCGTAAAATTCTAACTCTTGAAGCATTTGAGCTTGTACATTACCAGAACTTGTGACAATTACTGCATCTCTTTCAAAAAATTTTCTTACTTCTCTAAGTACTGTGGAGATCATGACTGGTACTTTTAAGTCATCTCGATTTTTATTAAGAAATTCAAACCAATGTTTCTTTTCCTCTTGTATTTCTTTAAAGTATGCAAATTTTTCATAATCTCGAGAATATTTATGTTTATTTAATACTTCAATAATCTGGTTTAAACAGGCTTTAGCATCTCCATAGATTCCAACCGTAACTGGATAATTTTTACCAATTTCATGCGGATCTAAATCAATTTGAATTAATTTTGTGGGAGGAATTGAAAAGCTTACACCTTCTTTATACGAACTTGCTGTTTCATCTGCAAATCTACAACCAACCGCTAGTATTACGTCTGCTTTTGTTGTCATATTTAATCCAATATTTGTTCCTTTTGAACCGGCAGACCAACAAAATAAGGGATGGTCATTTGGAAACGCATCTTTTCCCATCATTGTAACTACTACAGCAGCACCTATTAACTCAGCTAACTTCTTAACCTCTTTTGATGCATTAGATGTAAGTACACCCCCGCCTAGAAATAAAACCGGCCTTTTAGCAGTTTTTAAAAGCGTAGCAGCTTCTTCGATTAATTTTGGATCACCTAATATCCTACCCCCTGCTCTTCGTTGATTTGGTTCCGGAATGTCAGCATCGATAGCTTCAGCTTGTACATCCATAGGTAAATCAATATGTACAGGACCTCTTCTTCCAGTTAACATTTGATTAAATGCACGCTGCATTATCGTTGGCAATTGATTTATGTTGGATACTTGCCAACTTCGTTTTGTAACAGGTTCAAGGATTCGAGGAAAATCGGAATCTCTCTTTCGTTCGATTTCCTGTAGCACTCCTTTTCCTCTCATATGGGTATGGGCATCACCTGTGATACATAAAACGGGAAAACCATCTACATAGGCATCTGCTAAGCCAATAACAGTGTTTGCTGCACCAGGACCAATAGAAGTAAAGACACACAATGGTTTTCCTGTGATTCTATAATATCCAACTGCTAAATGTACTGCAGCCATTTCTTGTTTAGGTTGGATTAAGTGCAAATTATCTTTATTCTTAAAAAAAGCATCAACTAGAGGTAGATTACCATGGCCCGGTATCCCAACGACATGTTTCACTCCTTCTTTAATTAAATAATTAGCGATTATTTCGCCTCCAGTATATTTGACCATTTGAAACAACCAGATTTATATTTCTATATTTGAAGAATATAAATTCATTTAGAAATAAGAATTTAATTTTAATGATTTTATTTAATAATAGGATAATAAGTTAAAAAAACTAAATTATTTTACTAAAAATCTTTTTTGCTTGTAGATAGGAGGCGTTTTGACTTGATATCTCTAATAAATTACCTCCAGTTAAATTGATTTTAGCGATTTCATCATTCCCCGAGATAAAACCAAGCAACTTTACTCTATCTTTCCTAGTCTCAATAACTTCTTTTTCTAAAACATCTTGTAAATCCTCTGGAAATCTATTTCCTAATACCCAAATATTTTCAAACTTCAATTGTAATTCATCAGTAATCTCAAGAATTCGTTTTAATGTATGTATTGCCATTTTTGAAGGATCAGAAACAATAACTAGATCCGTTACATTCCTACCTGTCTTTCGCGCAAAATGTTCCAAACCAGCGGGAGAATCAAGTAACGTAATATCATAGTTTATAGAAAGTGTATCAATAACTCTTTTTAACACATCATTAATAAAACAGTAACACCCCTCGCCTTCTTGCCTTCCCATTTCCAATAGATCAAAATCATCCATTTCTATTAAGCAATTATATACATCCGATTCAATTAATTGGTTTTTGGGAGTGTTAGGTGATAATTTCATACTCTGTATCTTATCTTTTAGTACCTTCATCTTTCCACCAATTGTATCACAAAACTGGATTTCTCGACCAATCACATCAGCCACATTAGCATCTGGATCTGAGTCAATAACAAGGATATCTTGAGGTTTTTTATTATCAAGAATATATTTAAGAAATAAAACTAAAGACGTAGTTTTTCCAACACCACCTTTTCCTGCGAATGCGATAATCTTTTTCATTTATTTATCAAAAATATTTAATTAATTTCTCTTATATAAAGAAAAATTATGATTGATTAAAAATTTGTCATTCATTGAATAAAAGAAGAATGATAGGATAAGGTTAACTTTAAAATTGAAATAGAGATGAAAATTATAAGCAATAAGAAAATAAATTCAAATTTTCTATTTATTCCTGACGATACATTGGAACAATTTTAGAGGTAAATTCTTCTAACGTATATTTGAATTCTTCTTCACTTGAAATTTTTCCTAATTCAAGTAGAATTTGTCTTGCTAATAACCAGAATGCTAATCCTAAAGCTTTCTTTCCTCGATTATTTGCAGGGACTGCGAGATCTATACCATCAAGCGTATCATCAGTGTCAAATAAGGCTACAACGGGAATTCTAGCAAGCTTGGCTTCTCTCAAAATAACCTTATCAGCATGAGGGTCAACAATTACAACAACAGAAGCATCTTTAATGTAATCATCAATAAGCGGATTAGTAAGAGATCCAGGTATAAATCTGTCGGTAATTGCCTTACAACCTAATACTTGACAGAATTTTTTAACGGGTTCTTTTCCATATCGTCTTACAGAAGTAACAATTACTCTATCACTTCCTTCTTCGATATATTTACTCAAGAATTTAGCTGCGATAGTTAAACGTTCATCTGTTTTTGTCAAATCAATTACATACAAACCATAATTTGTTTGCCTATAAATAAATCGGCGAGCATCCCCAGATAATAATTTAGTGCCAATATGAATTCCGCAACTGAGATATAGTTGCTTTTTCTCTTCATCTTTATCAATGATTTTTTCACGGGGTTCTAAACCAGATTCTAAATCTTCAGTATCTAATAAATCAAGCTCCTCTTCTAAATCAAGATCCTCTTCAAAATCTTCTTCGAAATCAATATCTAACTCTTCTGAGAGCTTTAAATCTATTTCCTCATCGATCTTCTCATTTTCTTGTTTTTCTTGTTCTTCTGTTTTTTTCTTCTTTCTAGCCAATGTATCGACCTAAGTTATGAATATTTATTTTATCAATATAATGAACTTAATTATCTTTAATAAAACATCATAATTTTAATATTTTATTAAAAGAAATCTCCTAATTCGCTTTGAACTAAAGATTTAATATATTCCAATTATTAAAGATATTTATAAAATCTGTTTATAATAATTGGATAGTTAATTATGAAATTAGGGTTTTAATAATGGTCTCTTACAGATTATTAATAGGAATTACTGCTAGTGTATGTTTTAGTTTTTTTACCGCTTTTTTCTTCACGATGGAAGATATTATAATGCAAATCCAATTATTTAGCAGTTCAGATCCATTAAAAGTTGTGATTTTGATGATCGGCGCTAATTTTAAGTTTGATCTCATATCATTTTTCCTTGAAACTCCTACATTCTTTGAATTCTTTGCTCCCCAACTTTTAGCGAGTATCTTTATTGGGTTTTTGAGTGGTACAATTTCTAAAGGATTTAAAAGAGGATTAATTGCAAGTACAATTGTGATAATTACGGATGTGTTAGTCTGGATTTTACTAAGTGTAATTTCTGGGGAAGATTTAATGGCATTATTTCAAGGAGCTCAATTATCTGCCACAATTGGTGGTATTTTAACAGCAATTTTAGGAGCAATACTCGGAGGAGCTCTTGGTGGTTTTCTAAGTGGGCCCTATGAAAATAGTTATTAAATAATGAATATTCACTCTATTTAAGCTAATTTTTGATGTAAATGTTTATTGTTTACTCTTTAAATAGAGGCTTTTTTCTATCAAATAAAGCGTTAATGGGTAATGACTAAAACTTAAAGGATATGATAATTTATAAATTGTAATGGTAATTGAAGATATACTCCCCTCTAGGGAAACCGCATTCGAACTTCTTAAAAAATTGAAGGTCCCATATCAAGTACGGCGCCACTCTTTAAAGGTTGCTGAAAAAGCTTTAGAAATTGCATACAAAATTAAGAAAGCGGAAGTTAACTTTGAGCTAGTTGAGATTGGAGCCATATTGCATGATATAGGCAGAGCTAAAACCCATGGTTTTAAACACGCACTAATCGGAGGAGAAATTTTAAGAGAAAGAGGGTTCCCAAATAATCTTACTCGCATATGTGAAACGCATATTTTAGGGGGTTTAGATAAAGAAGATGCAAAATTCCTTAATTTACCAGAAAAAGATTATATTCCTGAATCTCTTGAAGAGAAAATAATATGCTTAGCAGATAAACATACAGCTGGAACGAAAGATGTAAGTATTGAACAAAGATTTCAAAAATGGTTTTTAAAATACGGAAAAACAGAGATTCTGATGAAATCAAAAAGAAGAATTGAAAAAATTCAAGAGGAATTACAAAATTTAATGTAGAAGTCAATTTTTAAATCTTTTTTTTAATTTGTTGATGATTCCTCCTTCATTTAATATCCCCATAATAAATTTTGATAAGCTTTTAAACTCTATTTTCACTTTTTTAGATTCATTTTCAATAATAGCTTCTTTAAGTTTAATCTTTATCAAATCACCAGAACTAAAATTATTTTCTTCCCAATTCAATGTTATAGCAGGTATTCCCGTATTTATCAGATTTCTAAAATAAATCCTCGCAAATGATTTTGCTATAATTGCTTTTATCCCAAGAAGCTTAAATACATTGACCGCCTCTTCACGTGAACTTCCTGTTCCAAAATTTTCACCTGCAATTATTATATTTAACTTATTGACCTTTTTTACAAAATCGGGATCGATAAATTCTAAAGTATGTTTAGCCATATCGATTGGTTCTCTCATGGTTAAAGTGTGGCTAGGAACTATATCATCCGTATTAATATCATCTCCCATTAAATAAGCATGTCCCTCTATATATTCCACTAAGACAACACCTCTCTTGGATCTGTGATTTTGGCATTTAATGCGGATGCCGCAACTGTTGCTGGAGATGCTAAGTATATTTGAGAGGTTGGATCTCCCATCCTCCCAATGAAATTTCTATTTGTGCTACTAATACAAATTTCATCTTGCCCTAGTACGCCAAGATGACCTCCTATACATGCGCCGCAGGTAGAATTTGTCACAATGGCACCAGATTCTAAGAAAATTTCAATTAGACCTTCTTTTAATGCACTTAAATAAATTTCTTTCGAAGCAGGGGTTATAATCATTCTATTTTTGGGATTTATTTTATTTCCTTTTAAAATTTTTGCTGCGATACGTAAATCTTCCATTCTTCCATTTGTACAGCTACCTAAAAAGGCTTGATCGATGGCTAAACCTTCAACTTCTTCTATATAAGCTAAATTATCTGGATTTGAAGGTTTAGCTACAACAGGAGTAATCTTTGATAAGTCATATTCAAAAACTTGTTCATATTCTGCATCTTTATCAGGTTTTACAATATTATATGGTTTCTTTGTTCGTTCTTGTATCCATTTTTCTAAATTATTATCTGGTAAAAATACTCCGAATTTTGCTCCTGCTTCAACAACCATATTAGAAATTGTCATTCTTGAATCAATCGAAAGATTTTCAGCACCATCTCCATGAAATTCGAGTGATTTGTAAATCGCTCCTTTAGTAGAGATATCCCCAATAAAAGTTAGGATAAAATCTTTTGACATAACTCCATCGTTTAATTTATTCGATAAATTAACCTTGTAAGAATCCGGAATCTTAAACCATAATGATCCCGTAGCAAATACCATCACTACATCGGTTGCACCAATTCCGGTTGATAAACAATTAAAAGCGCCATATGTAGTTGTGTGACTATCTGAACCAACTATCAACATTCCTGGTCGTGAAAATCCTAATTCTGGTAAAACTTGGTGACATATACCTTTATCCATACCCATTTTATGAACGAATTTATATTTTTCAGCGAAATCACGACAATCTTGGTGCATTTGAGCAGCAGATATTGTTGGTGCGGGAACCCAATGATCTAAAATGAAGAAAATCTTGTTAGGATCCCATACTTTATTAAGTTCTAATTTTTCATATTCTTTATGAATTCTTCCACCTAATTGTTCATGAACCATTATAAGGTCAATTTCAGCTTCAATAAATTGACCTGGTTCAATTTTATTTGAAGAAGAATGAGATTTAAATATTTTTTCTGCTATTGTAAAACTCATTTTATATCACATACAAGCTCTTCGTTTTTACATAATTTATTATAATCTTTATCAATCATTAATATAACTTTTTTAAATAGAATGCAAGCTTGAAGCAAAATGGAAGGATCACCCATATCTAGGGTATCATTTTTGATATGAGTATATATGGCTATTGCTCTGGTTGTAATCGGGGAAAACAAACCTTTTTGACATACTCATACAGTCTTCCCTTTTTAAATATTAAATTGTCTTGATCCATAGTGAGGAGAATTACTTTTTTATTATTATTCGTAAAATTTTCTGTTAGATTTGAAATTCGAATTCTCTTAATTTTTGAAGAACTAATTTTTGGATTTTGTCTTGGACGAATTCAATAATATCATTTGAATTTATAACAAAATATTTCTCTTTTTTGGCACGTTCAAGATAAAGAGCTCTTACTTTGTCTAAAAAGGGAGTATCCTCAAATTTTTCTAAATCTTGTTGTGTTTTTCGTGCTAATGAAATTTTCGGATCGATATCCAAAATTATTGTTAAATCGGGGAGTCCTACAAATTTATTTATA
>Ga0307433_1001826_pt1 | contig 10853 bp, 7 predicted proteins | sample SalMarWE160210MG_FD_202166 | JGI IMG/M metagenome (GOLD analysis project Ga0307433, IMG submission 202166) | Salt marsh sediment microbial communities from the Plum Island Ecosystem LTER, Massachusetts, United States - WE1603-210 | ecosystem: Environmental > Aquatic > Marine > Intertidal zone >...
AATTCTTCTTGCTACACCTGTACAACAATTAGCTACATCATCCATTCTTTTTACTAAATGAGATAAATTTTGCCTAACACTTGGATTTAATTCACCAACACTTACGTCTTTTTGAATCTCTCTTCTCAATTTATCTGCATTATTTTCAATTATGTCAACCTGATGAAACACATCATGGGCTTTTTCAGGATTTCTTTCTTTCAATAAGATTATCAACCCTTTTCCTAGTTCTTCTACACATGATTGAACAACTTTAGCATGCTTTATAGATTTCTCTAAAGCATTTAATGCAGTTTCCCTTTTTAAAAACTCTATAAGTGACCCCATTTTAACCACTAAATTTTATTTTCAATTATTATTATTATACAATAGATAATCATACATATATAGTTTATCAGACAAACCCAAAAGAACCCAATCCATAATATAGTAATCCAGATAATATTCCTGCTATTGGAAATGTTAATATCCAATATAATGCCATTTTACCTAACGCTCTATAATCAATATCTTTTTTTTGAGCAAGACTAAGACCTAATATACAAAATACTATAACATGACTATGAGATATAGGTAATCCAAAGAGTGTAGCAATCATTAAAATGACTGCAGAACTTGATTGGATAATTATACCTTCACTTGGACGGGATTCAATCATCTGTGAAGCAAGATTTTTTATCACATATCGAGCAGCAACATAAATTCCAAAAAATGCAAATATTCCACAGACTACAGAAAAAGTGAAGTATTGTTGTATATTTAAGGATCCATTATCTAATAACCCGAAAAGTATTCCTAAAGCCTCTCCAGAATTAGCTCCAACCCATATCTCTGCAAATATTACTACCACAAGTAAAATCCATTTAAAATATCTTTCAGATAGTTCGATTTGATTTAACCCTTTTAAACGGGATAAATATAATTTAGCAATAAGTTTAAAAAATACAAAAGTGATAATAAGCCCAAATAAAGGAGATAAGAACCAGCTGAGAACTACATTTCCTAATTTGTCCCAATTAAATGCAGTTCCTAAATTAATACTCCCTTGGAATATGGCATAAATGATTACCACTCCAACAACACTCCCTATTAATGAATGAGTACTACTTAGAGGAATACCTGCAAAACTCCCAATAACCAGCCATAATATACTGCTTATCAATACGGTTAGTAACATAAAATCTGTATATTGTATTCCTTCACCTAAGATATCAGCACCTACAGTTTTAGCAACATACCCTCCACTAAAAAAAATCATCCCAGAACCAATGGCAATTCCTCCGATAATAAGCGCAATCTTAAATTTTAATACTCCAGCACCGACTAAAGCGGATAAGGTCTCATCATTAGCTCCGATTGAAAATGCAAGTGCAATAGCCATTACAACCAGAATTATAACTAAAATAGAAATAATATCGTTTGCCATTATACTTCGTTATTTTTGAGATTAATCAAAGATTAAATACTTTGTTGCTAAAAATTGGATATATTCGGAAAAACTTTTAATATGGTCAGCCAACATCATGATATCTTCAATCATTTCCTTCAGATATAAAAATGTTCTTGATAAATAATCCATATCATAATTATATAACCGATTTAATAGTCTAAATTCTTCCCGTCTCATCTTTCGCCTTTCATCTTTGACCTCCTCACAAATCGAGTAAGCATCCTTTAAGTCTGATCCGATTAATTTTACCGCTTTTGCCAAATTAACTGAGATGAATCTTAAAGATTTGAGAATACTTAAAACATCGAGCTTAAATTCTTTATCAGGAAATAGAACTTTATAGAGAAGGAGTTTATTTGCCATAAATTCTCCAATATTCTTTACGTCATTTATTTTAGAGAATATTTTTAATCGATCCTTTTTTGAAAACATCAATTTAGATTTAAATATCCTATTTTCAAATGTTTTTTTTATCTGAACTTCTGTATTTGTATCGATAACATAGTTTAACTTCTTTTTAAACTTTGTAAAATCCTCTTCCACAAGGGATTCAATTCCTTCAATTAATTCTAAGTTTTGTTCATTAATATTATCCATAAATAACCGAGTTAGTTCATCAATACTCAATTTACTTAATCTTTTTTCATCTAATTCAGACATACACATCAATTCCTGAAATTTCTAAAGTTAGATATTTTAAGTATAATATTTTTAATATTCATATTCCAAATTGATTTTCTATAAATCTTTATAATCCTTTTTTCAAAATATATTTTTAACTTTAATTTGTTAATCTAGAAATATTTTTAAAAATGAAAAATTTGGATTTTTACATAACGAAGTTCTTTTTAATGCTTATGAATGTAGTTGTTGCTTCAATCCATTCTATTAACTCATGATCCGCTCTACAAAAGCTAAGAATGGTATCTAAATCTTCTAATTCACTAAATACACATTCTAATATCATATCCCATCCACCATAAACGGGGCTAATATAGGTTATTTTCCAATTCTTATGAGAATAAGCGGATTGGAATTTTGTTATTTTTTCTACTATTTTCCATTGTGTGTCAATAATTTTCAAGCGTATTAGAATATATCCACGATAATAAATTAAGACCCACCAAATAACTCATTTTGTTGCGATTTTAAATATAAGTGTTTTAAACTTTTTCAAACTTTCTATTAATCAAATCAATCTATTTTTTATGGAAAGAAATGGTGATTTTAATGTTTTTACTAGTATAAAATAGGGAAAGTTATATATAGAATTTTATCGAAAAATGATTAACCATCTATCTACTAATAGAAAATTCTGTTAAAAAAAAATAAATGTGAAAATGATGAATGACGAATCTAATGGTAAATTAATGCTATACTTACTAGCGATAACAGCAGTCACCTTTATAATTGGATTAATTCTCTATTTGACCGGTTTTAATTTATTCTTTAATTATCTCTTTATTGACAATGATATCACCTTTGCGATTTTTTCGGTTATCACAACAAAAATATTTGTTTTAATATTTCTCTTGATTATCGTGACAAGTTGGTACATATATGATAAACGATTTGCAAAGAATTTAGCTATAGGTATACTTAGTTCTTACTATTTTTGCAGTATTTTGAAAGATATCTTTCAAGATCCACGTCCTCCTACAAATTATAAAGCTAATGAAGAGGGATATGGCTTTCCCTCAGGTCATTCACAAAATGGAGTAGTGGGTTGGGGATATTTAGCATATGAGGCATATCGCAAGGAGAATAAAATATTATTTTGGATATTCACAATTCTTTTATATCTTATTGCAGGTTCACGATTAATTATAGGAGTCCATGATTTGCAGGACGTTTGGGGCGGATTAACAATCGGATTTATATGGCTTATCTTATTTATATTTCTTGAGCCAAAGGTGTCCGAAAAACTCAGTAGTTTTTCTATTTTAATTAAAGCAATACTTTCAATACTTATTCCAATAATCTTATTCCTTTTAGCGATATTAATCTTTCCTACTACAACAGAAAGTTATGGATTAATATGTGGTGGCTTAATGGGTCTTTCATTAGGATATATCATTGAAACGGAAAAAATAAAATATGAACCAACAGATTTATCAACAACTCAAAGAATTATTAATTTAGTTATTGGACTCATAATTACATTAGTACTGTATTTTGGATTAAGTGTTGTATTTCCTAAATTGGATCCTATTATGGATCATATTATGGATCTTCTGCAATATTTTATCCTCTCATTCATACTGGTAACTTTAGTTCCATGGATTTTTTCAAAAATTCAACGCAAATAAATTAGTAAATCTTATCTTTTTTTTATTTATAATATTTAACTTATCTTACCAGTAAATATCTTTTAAGCTCTCATGATATTCATTCAATGAATTGATTGAACTATTTTGATTTCGTATTTGTTCTATCGCCTCAACTATAGCTTGAGCTAACTGTAAGTTGATTATTACAGGAATATTATAATCAACAGCCATTCGCCTAATTTCGTATTCATCTTGCATTATTACTTTAAACTTTTCTTCAGAAGTGGTTGGTAGGGGAATATTAATGACCATATCAATTCGTCCTTCTTGAAGACATTGGAGGATGTTTGGCTCCATTCCGAACTCATGGACTTTATAAAGTTTAACCGCATCAATTCCACTGTTGTTAAGAGCTTTTTTTGTATCTTCTGTTGCAAATATCGTGAATCCTAGTTCCTTTATTTTTTTGGCTAAAGGAATGACTTGATTCTTCAATTCCTCTCCACCAACCGAAATAAGAATATTTCCTCCATCGATAGGAATATGCATCTCAGTAGATTCAAGAGCTTTCATTAATGCATCAGGGAAGTCCTTTCCGATACAACCTACCTCTCCAGTAGAACTCATTTCTACTCCTAAAAGATAATCTGCCTTATCTAATCGTACAAAAGAGAACATTGGTGCTTTAATAGCAACATAATTCCCATAAGGTAAATCTAAGAGATGTTTAGGAATTTTATTACCCATTAATACTTCTGCACAAAGTCTCATAAGATTAATGCCACGAGCTTTGGATACATAAGGCATGCTTCTACTTGACCTCAAATTGCATTCAATAACAAATAATCCTCCATTCTTTACTAAATATTGAATATTAAACGGTCCAATTATTTCAAGTGCAATAGCAATTTTTTTAGTATATTCTTCAATCATTTCAATTATATCTTTTGTAATCGATTGGGGGGGAATCACCATAGTAGCATCCCCAGAATGTATGCCTGCGTTCTCTATATGTTCTACTATTGCTCCGATTAATACTTTTTCTCCATCAGCAATGCCATCGCATTCCACTTCTCTGGCATCTGTGAAAAATTTAGTTATTACTACTGGATATTCTTTTGATATAGTTGCTGCCAAATCAAGTGTTTGTATTAAAGTATCTTCATCATAGGATACTCTCATTGCTGCGCCACTTAGCACGTATGAAGGTCTAACTAATATAGGATATCCCACTTTTTTAGCAAACGATAGTGCATCTTGAACTGTAGTTAACATTTTCCATTGTGGTTGTTTGATTTTTAGCTGATCTAATAAAGCACTAAATTTTGCTCTATCTTCGGCCATGTCTATCCGATTTCCATGAGTTCCTAAGATATTAATTCCTGTTTTTCGAAAAATTTCAGAATATTTTGCGAATTTTGAAGCTAAATTTTGAGCAATTTGTCCTCCCGCAGATACTACAATTCCATTTGCTCGTTCTAATTCGCAAATATCTAAAATACGTTCCCCAGATAACTCCTCGAAATATAATTTATCAGAGATATCATAATCTGTTGACACCGTTTCCGGATTATAATTGATCATGATTGCTTGATCTACTCCCAATTTCTTTAAACCCCATAAACAATTAACTGAACTCCAATCAAATTCAACAGAGGCTCCAATTCTATAGGTTCCAGAGCCTAGAACAATAATTTTTTTAAGGTTTGATGTGTATTCTTTTTCAAAATCGATATCATGTTCTGAAGCACTGTAGGTTAAGTAAAGATAATTGGTTTTTGCAGGCCATTCTGCTGCAAGAGTATCTATTCTTTTGACAAAAGGATGAATATTAAGCCTTCTACGCATTTGCCGGATAAAGATAGTGTCAACCTTCATTAATTTTGCGATTTGCCCATCAGAAAAACCAAATCGTTTAGCTCGTTCTAACCAATATTTTTTTTCTTCATTACTTGATTCTAGTAATTCAATATCTTGTAATTGTCGTTTTAATTCGACAATATGTTTTAATTTATAGAGAAACCATCTATCAATCCTAGTTAAACGAGAAATTTCCTCGATTGAAATCTCTCTTTTTATTGCTTCAGCAATCCTAAACAATCTTAAATCAGTTGGGTGTCTTAAAGCATATTTTAGTTCATTAATATCATTTATTGGTTCTAGATCATTGACCACAAAACCTTTCATGCCTATATCTAACATTCTGACAGCTTTTTGGATGACCTCCTCGAAAGTTCTTCCTATTGCCATGACTTCACCAACACTTTTCATTTGGGAACCAATTTTACGATCCACTTTTTGAAATTTTGTCAAATCCCATCTTGGAATCTTTAAAACCAAATAATCTAATGCTGGCTCAAAACATGCAGTTGTTATTCCTGTTATTCTGTTTTTCAACTCAGGTAATGTATATCCAATAGCTAATTTTGCTGCTATATATGCTAAAGGATAACCTGTTGCTTTTGAAGCTAAAGCAGAAGATCTTGAAAGTCGAGCATTAACTTCAATAACTCTAAATTCTTTTGAATATGGATGGAGAGCATATTGGATATTGCACTCACCAATTATACCAAGACTCCGTATTATTCGAATCGAGGCAGATCGAAGCATATGATATTCCTCATTTGTTAGTGTTTGAGAGGGTGCAACTACAATACTTTCTCCTGTATGGATGCCAACTGGGTCAAAATTTTCCATGTTACAATTAATAAAACAATTATCTGCAGAATCTCTGACTACCTCATATTCAATTTCTTTCCAGCCCCATACCGATTCTTCAATTAAAATCTGGTTTATTCGAGATTGCGCCAATCCTTTTCTTGCCATCCGTTCAAAATCTTTCATATTTTCTAATATACCTGACCCTCTGCCTCCTAACGTATACGCGACGCGCATCATCAAAGGAAAATCTATCTCCTCTGTGGCTTTTAACGCTTCTTTAAATGATGTCACTGCTTTACTCTTGCATACTTTTGCATTTGCTTTATTCATTGCCTGGACAAAGAGATCTCTGTCTTCTGTGACTTCTATTGCGTCGATTGGCGTCCCGAGGACCCTTATATTATATTTTTTTAATGTCCCTTTTTGATCCAACTCTACACCGACATTTAAAGCGGTTTGTCCGCCAAATGCTAATAAAATGCCATCGGGTTTTTCTTTTTTGATGATCTCCTCTACATAATCCACATTTATTGGTAATAAGTACACTTTATCAGATAAACTAGGATCTGTTTGGATAGTAGCAATATTAGGATTAATTAAAATTGTTTTTATACCCTCTTCTTTTAAAGCCTTTAAAACTTGGCTTCCAGAGTAATCAAATTCCCCTGCCTGACCTATGCGTATACCTCCCGAACCTAAGATCAGTGCTTTTTTAATAGAAGTATCTAATGGCATCTTATCCTAACTCCATGTAATGTAAAAACATATCAAATAAATACAATGAATCTAAAGGTCCAGGTGAGGCTTCGGGATGGAATTGGACGGCAAAAATTGGTTTTGTTGTATGGATCAATCCTTCATTGGATTGATCATCGATATTTTTCAGAAATTCTACAAATCCTCCCTTTTCAAAATCCCTAACACAAAAACCATGGTTCTGCGAAGTGATATAACATCTTTTATTTTTTGGATTAATTACTGTCTTATTGCCTCCTCGATGTCCATACTTTAACTTATAGGAGGACCCTCCAGCAGCGATGGCTAATATTTGATTTCCTAAACAAATTCCCATCGTGGGAATATTATTTTCGATTAAATTTTTTGCAACTTCAATGGCATTTATACATATAGAAGGATCACCAGGTCCGTTTGAAATAAATACACCTGTGGGATTTAATTCCATAATTTTTTTATAAGAATAGTTATAAGGTACTAACATTACTTCCAATTTTCTCTTTACTAATTGTCTAAGGATATTGTTCTTAACTCCCATATCTATCACAACAACTCGCCCTATTGGCTCTTTTGGTCTAAATATGGTAATTAATTTGGTTGAGACCTCACTTGCTAAATCTCTTAAATTCGGATCTTTAACTTTTTTTGCTTTCTCTCTTAATTCATCGATGTTAGGTTTCTCACCAGGGTGATAAATAGCAAGAAGACCTAATTGAACGCCTTCATCTCGTAAAATTTTAGTAACTGCTCTTGTATCAATCCATTCAATTCCAGGTATGTCTTCTTCAAGAAGGAATTCATTTAAGCTTTTCACGCTTTTGAAGTGGCTTGGATTTTTACAGCATTCGTTAACCACAAATCCTTTTAGCTTTATGCTGGAAGATTCAAAGTATTTTTGTATTCCATACTTATCCTTCTCCCAAGGAGGGACACCATAATTTCCAACAAGAGGATGAGTCATAACAACAATTTGCCCATGATAGCTTGGATCGGTTAAAGTTTCATTATACCCTGCTCCCGTAATTGTTGTAAATACAATTTCTCCTTCAACTTCTCTGGTTGCTCCAAAACCAATCCCTTGAAAATAGCGACCATCTTGAAGCATTAGTATTGCTGGTCTTTCTTTCTTATAAAGCATTTGTTTTAAAATTATCTTCTACTTTTCGATCTTTAAAGTATAGATAAAATTTAACAATTTTTAAGAATAATTATTAAGCAGTTAAATAAATTTGAGATTGTATCTTTGATTCCGACAATATTCAATTTGTTATATTTGTTCTTTCTTATTTAATGTCAAGAATTTTTTTGATTAATTTCTTTTTTTCTTCTAAATTAGCTTGACGAGCTATCATTATTCTTTGCGCTTGAGGAGACCCCGCACCATGCATAGATTCTGTACGATAACTTACTGAAGCCACCCCCATCGTTAAGTTTTCAATGAAACGCAACACCTTAAATCGGTCTTCAGCACACAATCCCTCACATGTTGTTAAGTATTTTTCGATTAATGGTCCGATTTTCTCCGAATCCAAATCCGCTTGAGAAGGCATGGTACAAATTAGTCCTCCCGCGATATCCTCAGCTAATCTGCCAATTTCATAGGGAAATCGTGTTACATTCTGTTTACACACATTAGCTAAGAGCATATCCATTTCATAGTTTCCCGCCTCTCTTTGGAATCCTAATGAGCTGCAAGCGATCCCACAACTATACAGAGTCTCATTTAAATGGGTCATTTCAACAAGTTTATCCCTAATATGAGACGCATTTTCTGTACCATTATACTCTGAGATTAGAGCTGTAGCGCCTATGAGCACATCTCCAACCCCTACTTTACAGCCCCCATAAGATTGGCGATGAAATCCTGCAAATCGATTGACTAATTCTCCAGAATATTCAATTTCTCCCTTCATAAAAACTTTTTCATTAGGAATAAATACATCATCAAAGATAACAAATATTTCTTGACCTCCATACTTGAAATTTCCAATATCGAGTTTTCCTTCTTCTAACTTTCTAGTATCACAAGATTGTCGTCCATAAACCATGGTAATGCCTTCTGCATTAGTATCGATCCCAAAACTTACAGCATAAGACTCCTCACCTTCTCTTAATCTAAGTGTGGGCATAACAATCGCTCGATGCGAATTAAGAAATCCTGTCTGGTGGACTTTAGCGCCTCTTACAATTATACCATCATCATTTTCTTCAACAACATGTAAAAATGCATCAGGATCTGGTTGATCTTTAGGTCTCTTACTTCTATCCCCCTTTGTATCGGTCATTGCACCATCAACCATGAGGTCTTGATTTTGAACTTCAATCCAATATTTTTTGAAGCGTTCGTGATAATTAGTATTGTTTTTTTTATCCATTTCATACGTAACACTGTATAAAGCATTTGCTGTATCAAATCCTACACATCGCTGAAAACAGCATGCTGTATGCTGTCCCAAGAGTCTCTGCATTTTAACTTTCTTAATTAAATCTTCTGAAGATTGATGGATATGTGTGAACCTATTTATAATTTCACCGGTAAGATGTGATTTGGCAGTCATCAAATCTTTATATTCATCCATCTGTGCTAATTCATAAATTTTCATTACAGTATTAATTGAGGGTTCTATAATTGGGTGATTCCAGAAATCTTTGACTTTTTCGCCAAACATATAAAGATTTACTGGACGTTTGATACTTTCTAAATATTCTTCTGGAGTTTTTAAAGGCATTTTTAAAAAAGTCACTTTTTAACTTATTATTGAGTAATAAAGATTGGATTAGTTATTAAAACTAACTCTAATAACTGTTAATTAATTTCTTATTTATAATTAATTCAATCATATCAAGAGAACGAATTAGAACTCAGAAATTTTAAAGAAAATATATTTGTTAAGTCATTATTTGACTTAATTAATTGAACACAATCAATCTCCTGAATTTTTGTATTTAATACATTCTTTAATAAAATCCATATAGATAGGAGATGGACTATAAGGGCGAGATTTGAACTCGGGGTGAAATTGTGTTCCAACCATCCAATGATCCTTGCGATCTAATTCAATACTGTTGATAATTTCTCCAGTTTTGTCTCTGCTTGAAACTATCATCCCTTTTTGTTTTGCTTCTTCGGTAATAAACCTTTCTTTTATATGATATCGGTGTCTAAAACGTTCATAAAGTTCTCGTTGTTTATAGGCGTTGAAAAGTTTAGTACCGGGTTGAATTATAATTTTCTGAGCTCCTAATCTCATAGTCCCTCCCTTTTCAGTTACTTTCTCCTGACTCTTTAACAGATCTACTACCGGATAAGGTGTATTGGGATCAATTTCTGTTGAGTTAGCTCCTTTTAACCCCAAATATTTTCTGCAAAAAGCTATATAAAAGAGTTGAGCCCCAAAACAAATCCCTAAGAATGGAATTTTCTTTTCCATTGCAAATTCCGCAGATTTGATCATTCCTTCAACTGCTCTCTCTCCAAATCCGGGTGTAAGTAAAATCCCATCACAATCACTTAATTCCTTTTCAATGTCAGTCTCTTCGGTAATATTTATCATTTTCAACTGAGGTTTATAGCCTTGATGAGCAGCAGCGTGTTCTAATGCATTATTAATAGAAATGTAGGAATCAGAAATATTAAAGTATTTACCGGGCATTCCAATTTTTACTCTCTTTGTCGCATTTCTGTATATATCCACCATCTTTAGCCATTCAGAGTAAAAATTGGAATGCCCGGTAAA
>Ga0307433_1001828_pt1 | contig 10846 bp, 10 predicted proteins | sample SalMarWE160210MG_FD_202166 | JGI IMG/M metagenome (GOLD analysis project Ga0307433, IMG submission 202166) | Salt marsh sediment microbial communities from the Plum Island Ecosystem LTER, Massachusetts, United States - WE1603-210 | ecosystem: Environmental > Aquatic > Marine > Intertidal zone >...
GAAGGGTCCGCGGATTCAGCGACCCGGGATACGTGACGCTCGCACCGACGATGAGCGGGATGAGCAGGCCGGCCGTCTGCTCGAACAGGTGATTCAGCGGAAGAATCGAGACCAGCCGGTCGTCGGCCCGGACGTCCATCCAGTGCGTGCCGGCCACCGCATTGGACGCGAGGTTCCGATGGGTCAGCACGATGGCCTTGCTCGCGCCGGTGGTGCCGGAGGTGAAACTCAAGACCGCCGTGTCGGCGCCTGTCACGTCCGGCGCGCTTGCCGCCGGGACCGCCGGCGACGTGTCCGCGTCGGCTTCGGCGAGCAGGTCCTCGATCGTCATGATGGTTACACGGCGCGAGCCGTCCGCGGCGTCGCCGGCCAGGGCGGCGAGCGGCTGTGAAACCAGGAGGAGGTGCGTGCGGCTGCGCCGAAGGATGCCGCGGATCTCGGCGCGCTTGAGGCGCGCGTCGATGGGCACGCAGACGGCCCCCCGCAGATGGATGGCGAAGTAGGCGACGGCCCATTCCGGCCGGTTCTCGCAGAGCAGGGCCACCGGCGTGCCCTTCGCCACGCCGCAGGTCGCCAGACGGTCTGCCACGGCCGCCGCGTGCGCCCCGAGGGCGCGGTACGTGTAGGCGGGGGCTCCGGCGTCGCCGTGCTTTCGCAGAGCCAGACGGTCGCCGAACGTGCGGACGCCGTGGGCGAGAATTTGCGGAATCGTTTCCATGCCTCCAGCGTATCCTAGGGCGGCGGCGGGCCCGGTCAAGGGGCATTCCCGACGAGGGCTTGCACTCAGACGAAACCGGACGTATGGTCTGCCTCGAAGGCGCCGAGGCGTTTCCGGGAAGGGGTGCTGTGTCTCGATCGGTCCGAGTCCTGGCCGTTGCGTTCTTCGAGAGCGCTGCGACGATCTTTATCGAACGTGGCCTGTACTTCTACACCCACGAGCGGCTGGGCTTCACGGGCACCGAGAACCTTGGGCTGGCACTCGCCTGGGGCGTCGCATACGTGGTCGGAGCGCAACTTAGCCACGGCGCCTCCAAACGCCTCTCCGAGAAGGGGCTGCTTGTCCTGACGCTCCTGGGTCAGGTCATCGGCCACGCCGTGCTCTGCGTGTGGGCCGGGCCGGTCGCGGTGGTTGCCCTGGCGATGGCCATCGGCTGTATCGCGGGCCTCAAATGGCCCGTGCTGGAGAGTTACGTCGCCGCCGGCCGCACCCCCAAGGACCAGGCAGGGGCACTCGGACGCTTCAACCTGTCGTGGGCGGGGGCCGTGCCCTTGGGGCTGGTGGCGGCCGGCCCGTTGATCGCGTGGCGGCCGGAGGCGCTGTTTGCGGCGGCGGGATGTTTGAGCATCGTCAGCCTGGTCCTGGCCCGGCCCCTGCCGAAGCGGCTCGTCCACCTGCCGCACGACCATCCCGAGCGGCCCAACACCGGCGGGATGGCCCGGTACCGAGGCCTGCTCGTCTCGGCCCGGTGGTCGATGCTGACGGGCTACTCGCTGATGTGGATCCTGGCGGCACTGCTGCCGGGCGTGTTCGAGGGGCTCGGCGTGGGTGTGGCCTGGGCGACGGCCCTGTCGGGCCTGCTCGACGTGTTCCGCTTCCTGGCGTTCCTGACGCTGGGGCTGTGGCGCGGCTGGCACAGCCGCAGCGTCCCGCTGGCGCTGGTGATCGTTGGGTTGCCGGCAGGCTTCTTCATGGCCCTGTTCGGAGGCGACCTGGTGATGGTGCTCGGCGGCGAACTCCTGTTCGGGGCCGCGGTCGGCATGACCTACTACGCGGCGCTGTATTACGCGATGATCGTCAAGAACGCTGCGGTGGACGCCGGCGGGTCGCACGAGAGCCTGATCGGCGCGGGCTTTGCCATCGGACCGGCGTCGGGCCTCGTCGGGAACGGGTTAGCCCCGGCGGTCGGTGGCCCCGTCGTCGGCCGCCTCGTTGGCGTGGCGCCGCTGGTGGTGGTCTGTGCCATCGGCGCCGCCGTGGCGCTCGTGAAGGTGGTGCGTGCGGGGCCGCCGACCTGAGCAGTCCGACGTGGCCCCCTTGGAGTTGGTGCGCGGCGGGTCTCCGGACCCGCCGCGAATGTGGGCCGGTAAGCGCGGTGGGTGCCGAGACCCGCCGCACAAAGCGCCCGCGCAACCGTGAACTGCTCTACGGCCCGGACTCGTTCGCCTTGCGTGCCTTCTCAATCAGTTCGATGAGGCTGGCCGCCTTGTCCTTCGGCGGGGCCAGGATGCGGGCGATGTCGTCTTGGCTGAAGTGCCGCCGGATAAAGGCGGCGATGTCGAAGGTCTCCCCCCAGCAGTCGGCGATGCGGCCGCACGGTAGTCGGCGGCCCGGCGCGCGGCAATACGAGAAGGGGACGTCGTGGCCGAGCATGGGGCATCGGCGTTGCCTGCCGTCGTGCGCGGTGATTTCGTCGGCCATCTCGGCGCTCCACCGAACGGGGCGGGGCCGACCGCCCTCGAGACGGCCGGCCCCGGAGTTACCATTTGCCGGATGCCGTCAGGACAGGCTCTTGGCGACGTCCTCCGGTTTCGGAAAGTCTTTGATGGCGGCCAGGCTCTTCAGCATCTCCTCCTCCGGAAGCGGGTAGTCCACCAGTTTGCCGTGGAAGAATGCGTCGTAGCCCGTCAGGTCCATCAGTCCGTGGCCGGACCAGTTGAACAGGATCACCTTCTCCTTGCCCTCTTCGGTGGCCTTGTTGGCTTCCTCGACGACGGCGGCAATGGCGTGCGCGGTCTCGGGGGCGGAGATGAACCCTTCGGTCCGCGCCCAGGAGACCGCCGCCTCGTAGCAGGTGAGTTGTTCGTAGGCGCGCGGCTCGAGCAGGCCTTCCGTAATGGCCAGGCTGAGCAGGGGCGCCATGCCGTGATACCTCAAGCCGCCGGCATGAATGGGCGGCGGAACGAAGGTGTGACCCAGGGTGTGCATCGGCAGAAGCGGCGTCATCCCCGCCGTGTCGCCGTGGTCGTAGGCGTAGGGGGCACGGGTCATCGTCGGGCAACTCGTGGGCTCGACCGGAATAATCGTTATGTCTGCACCGGCGATCTTGTCGGCGAGGAACGGGAACGCCAGGCCCGAGAAGTTCGACCCGCCCCCCGCGCACCCGATGACCACGTCAACCGCGTTCTCGCCGAGCAACTCGAGTTGCTTCTTGGCCTCCAGGCCGATGATCGTCTGGTGCATGAGCACATGGTTCAGCACGCTGCCGAGGCTGTAGCGCGTCATGCCGGTGGGGTCGGTGACGGCGGCTTCGATGGCCTCGCTGATGGCGATGCCGAGCGACCCGGGGGTGTCGGGCATCTTCTCGAGGATGGCCCGGCCGGCGTTGGTCTCCGGGGACGGGCTCGGAATGCACGTGGCTCCCCACGTCTCCATCATCAGGCGGCGGAAAGGTTTCTGGTCGAAACTGATGCGGACCATGAAGACCTTGCACTCCAGCCCGACCAGCGCACAGGCGAACGCCAGCGCGCTGCCCCACTGGCCGGCGCCCGTCTCGGTAGTCAGACGCTCCATGCCGAACTGCTTGTTGTACCAGGCCTGGGGGACCGCCGTGTTGGGCTTGTGACTGCCGGGAGGTGAGACGCCCTCGTTCTTGTAGTAGATCCGCGCGGGCGTGCCGAGGGCCTTCTCGAGACGGTGCGCCCGGTACAGCGGGCTCGGCCGCCACAGCGACAGCAGCCCCAGAATCTCCTCCGGGATGTCCACCCACCGGTCCGTGCATACCTCCTGCTCGATGAGGTTCATGGGGAACACCGGCGCCAACATGTCGGGCGAGATGGGCTTCCCGTCGGGCCCGATGGGCGGCAGCGGCGGGTGCGGCAGGTCGGCTGCCAGATTGTACCACTGGCGCGGCATGTCCTTTTCGCTCAAGAAAACTTTGGTTTGGTCCATGGTATTCTCCTGATAGGGGTCTGTGATTGGCTCGGGGTCGCCGTGCCTTCTGCGCTCGCATGTCGCCACGGCGGACTACAGGCCCGCGGCAAGTGGGGTAGAGATACCCGAAGTCTCCCCTCTATGGCAAGCGGAATCCGCGCCGCTTGCGTTCGCCGGTGACCGGCGCGGCCAGGGTGCACCTTGCCGGTTGACTTGAAAGGTCGGGCGGCAGGCAATGGACGATTGCCGCCGCAGGACGGTCGCGTCCGGCCCGAACGGGCCGACGGCGCGGCCTCACACCTGAAGGCGAGTGACGTTCTCGGCTTTAGCGCCTTTCGGGCCTTGCGTCAACTCGAATTCCACATCGTCGCCTTCGGCGAGGGTTTTGAACCCGTCGCCGGCGATGCTCGAGTAATGAACGAAGACGTCGTCTCCCCCTTCCTGTTCGATAAACCCAAAGCCCTTCTGATCGTTGAACCACTTGACTTTGCCTCGTGCCATGCCTTGAAACCTCCAGACTCCGAATCACCAAAAAAAACCACCCGGCCAAGCGGAGAACCTCCGCCGGGTGGCTCAAGCACACAGCCTTAACACGGCCAAACGTGCATGTGGCCGGTACGAGTTGATGCGGCCGACAGGCAACAAACCTCTCGCGCTCCTCTACAACCTTCCCCAGTCTAGCCACATCGCAGTTGCCGGTCAAGAAGAAAAAGTGCGCGTTGCGCGCGGGAAAGTCGCCTTTTGACTTGCCTGAAACGGGCCCGGTGCCTACACTGCCCCACTTGTGGACCCGGGTTCGGGCGGTTCGGATGTTCTGTGCGTGCAGCGGGAGTATCGGTGACGTGACGCGAGTCAGGGCGACATGGCTCGGGGCGGGCGCCCTGACGCTGGCCGGGGTGGTCATTCTGGTTGCGGTGGGAGGCTGCGAACCTCAGGCCTGGCGCAACCAGGACGGAACCATCGTCACCGGAAAGATCGACTATCAGAAAGAGCCGGTCACCGGCCGGACGTACCATCTCTATGTTCCGAGAACCTATAACCCGAAGCGCCAGTATCCGCTTGTCCTGACGGCTCAGGGCACGTTCCCCTTCGACGAGGCGGCCGGCCAGCGCAACCGCTGGACCGACGTGGCCGAGCGGTACGGTCTGATCATCTGCTCGGCCGATTTCGATTCCGCCACCGGCTGGCTTGGCGTGCCGAACGACCGGCCCGCTCCCGAACTCGTTCGCGACGACAAGGCCGCCATAGCCATCATCCGCGAACTGAAATCACGCTACAACATCAACCCCGACGCGCTCATGATCACCGGTTGGTCGGGCGGGGGCTATCCGGCCCATTACATCGGGCTCAACCATCCCGACGTGTTCCGCTGCATCGTCGGCCGCGCCGCCAACTTCAAGGAAAACCTCGTGACCGACGACGTGGCGCTGCGGGCGCGCCAGATGCACGTCTACGTCTTCTTCGGGGCCGGAGACCTGCCTGGCTTCGATCAGATGAACCGCGACGCCAACTTCTGGTACACCGTCAGGGGGTTCCGCAACTTCGTCATCCGACGCCTGCCGGGCGGCCACGACCCCAACCAGGTGGAGGCCGCACGCTATTTCCTGAACATCGTCAACCACTGGCCGGCCGTTCACATCGACGCCAGCACCACCAAGGGCAGGGCGCCGCTGACGGTCAGGTTCCGCGCCCTCGTCCGCGACCCCGACTCGCCCGACGGACGAGTCGATTCGGTGCTCTGGAACCTCGGCGACAACACCGTCTCGGCCCGGGCCGAGGTCACCCATACCTACACCCGGCCCGGCCTCTACAACGTGTTCCTGACGGTGGTGGATCTCGACAATCATCATGAATATACCCAGACGTGGGTCCGCGTGAACTGACCGTGCGGCCCACGCGTCCCCTTTGGGCTTGATTTGCCCCGCTTGCCGACCTAAAATGCCAGCCTTGGCGCTGATGGTTTCGAGCGCCGACTAACGCCAACCCAGACTACTTTTTACGGAAGGAGCACAGGCGTGGCTAAGAAGGACGGAACCTCGCACCCTGCGTTCAGCCTGCCGGAAGGCCACACCCTCTTTACAAGTGAGGCGGTTACGGTGGGCCATCCCGACAAGATGGCCGACCAGATATCCGACGCGGTCCTCGATGCCATGATCGGCCAGGACCCGACCAGCCGCGTCGCTTGCGAGACCCTTGTCACCACCGGCATGTGCGTCGTGGCGGGCGAGGTGACCACGAAGGCGCAGGTCGATATCCGCGACGTCGTCCGCGGCACGATCCGCGACATCGGGTACACCGACGCCGCCATGGGCTTCGACTTCGAGCATTGCGCCGTGCTCCTGGCGCTCGACCGCCAGAGCCCCGACATCGCCATGGGTGTCGATGCCTCGGAGGGCAAGGAGCAGGGGGCCGGCGACCAGGGCATCATGTTCGGCTACGCCTGCCGCGAGACACCTGAACTGATGCCCATGCCCATCCAATTGGCACACCAGTTGTGCATTCGCCTCAAGCAGATTCGCGAAGCCGCCGAGGTCCGCTGGCTGCGGCCCGACGGCAAGAGCCAGGTCACCGTCCAGTACGACGAGAACGGGAGGGCCGTCCGGCTCCACACGGTCGTCGTCTCGACGCAGCACGCCGACCAGGTGGACGGCAAGACCGTCTCCAACGAGGAAATCCGACGCGAGATCATTGAGCGGGTCATCAAGCCCGTTGCCCCCGCCGAACTCCTCGACGACGACACCATCTGCCACATCAACCCTACCGGCCGCTTCGTCGTCGGCGGACCGCAGGGCGACTGCGGCCTGACCGGACGCAAGATCATCGTCGATACCTACGGCGGCAAGGGAAGCCACGGCGGTGGGGCCTTCAGCGGAAAGGACCCCTCCAAAGTCGACCGCAGTGCCGCCTACATGGCTCGACACGTCGCAAAGAATCTCGTTGCGGCCGAACTCGCCGACGAATGCGAGGTCCAACTTGCCTACGCCATCGGCGTCGCCGATCCGTTGAGCATCCGCGCAGATACGAACGGCACCGGCAAGATTCCCGACGTCGCCTTGGCGAAGGTCATCCGCGACGTGTTCCCCCTGAAGCCGCGCGAGATGATCGAGTACCTGAACCTCCTGCGTCCCATCTTCCGCAAGACCGCCGAGGGCGGCCACTTCGGCCGCGAACTGCCCGAGTTCACCTGGGAAGAACTCCGCAAAGTCGACGAACTGAAACAGGCCGCCCGCAACTGGAAGTAGCCGGGCACGGCGCCGCAGGGACCGGATTCCCCGTGCACCAGGGGCTTGTCAACAGTTGGGTGCTCTACGACAACTCCGGGCCGACGCCGCGCTTCCTGGCGGCGGGAGACAATCGATGACTCGAAAGATCATCGGAACGAAAGACCCGGACATTCTCGGTTCGATGGCGGCACTCCGGCGGGCAGCGAAGCGGGCGCTGCGAGAGGGCCTGGAAACCGGGACGCCCGTCTGGGTCATCAAGAACGGACGCATGGTAGACCTGACACGCGGCAAGCGCCCCAAGGCCCGGGCCCGGTAGAGCAGCCTGCGAAGCGGGCTGACCGGAGTTCTTCGAGGTCCGGCCGCGGCGGGTCTCCGTACCCGCCGCGACAGTCGTACCAAAGCGCGCTGGCCTAAGGCTTGACTGCCGGCCACCTGCACCGAGCCTGCCGAGGGGGATAGGGTGCCGACAACCTGCATCATGGGAGGTTGAAAACATTCTGGCGAGAGGAGTCAATCAGGTCATTCTCGGCCTGATCCAAGACAACCCCCTTGTATTCGGCATATGCCCCGAGAATACGAAACGCAAACCGCCAGTGCCAGTCCATGAAAAGGAAATCGGTGACCAAGGGACCCTCCTCGATTGTCAGCGGAGAGGAATGAACAACTCCGCTGAGGAATCTCTGGATCAGTTCGTACTCCGATTCGAAACCAGCCGCTTTGGCCAGGTCGCGGAGGCTGCCAGAGTACCAGGTGTTGCGCACTTTGCCCTTCTTGTTCGAGTATCTCGCCTTCACCGCCATAAAACGCTTCTTGATTTCCGGTTCCGCATTCGGCCGTTTGGGGCTATTCCTGACCCGCTTCGCGAGGGCTGTCCTGCTGGCGTCCATCAGATCGATACGGCGTTTTCGCTCGACATCCCTGAAGTCCAAGAACAGTTCTGCTCGCTCGTCTCGTCTGTTCGGGTCCGCCATGATGTATAGCCCTTGAAGCATCGCGTCGTATATGCTTCGAAGAATCGATGCCGCATCGAACCCATAGTCGGGGACAGCGTTGTTCCGAAGGACGGCCAAGGAATTCCCGGACGCGACGATGCGCCTCGCGATCATCTCCATGGCAATTGCCACAGAGCATGGAATCTGCACAGCGTTGAGCTTGACTGTAATTCTGTTGGCAACTGCCCGCTGGTATTCGAGAATATCGTTGTCGGACAAATCCGATGTCATTGCAGCACCTCGTGTCGCGTGAGCCCCGGGTCAGTACTTCCGCAAAACGCCGATGACGACCCCTTGAATCCGGCAGGTCTTGACGTAGATGGGCTTCATCCTTTCGTTGGCGGGCTGGAGGCGGATGCGGCCTTTCTCGCGGTAGAACGTCTTGAGGGTGGCGTCGCCACCATCGAGGAGGGCGACGACCGTCTCGCCGTTTCGGGCTTGCGACCGTTTTTCGACGATGACGTAGTCGCCGTCGCGAATCTGCTCGTCGATCATCGAGTCGCCGCGAACCTGGAGGACGAAGGTCTCGCCGGCGCGGCCCCGGAAGAGTTCCTCGAGGTCGAGGATCTCGGCGTCTTCAACGGCCTCGATGGGGCTGCCGGCGGCGATAAGGCCGACGAGCGGCAGGGCGGTCGGCCGGCCGGAAAGTTCCGGCGCCAGTTCGATCGCACGGCTGAGCGTCGGCCGGCGGCGCAGGGCGCCGCGGGCCTCAAGCGCCTCGATGTGCTCGAACACCGTTGGCCGCGAGACGCCCAGGTGGTCGGCGATCTCCTGCATCGTCGGCGCATAATCGTTCTCCGCGACGTAGTCGCGGATAAATACGACGATATCATGTTGGCGACGCGTCAGGTTCATGGCGTTCCTCCGGAATTCGATGGTGCCCGTATGTGACAGGCGTCGTGCGCGCGGCAGGTACGATGCCGTGGGAACGTGCCCCGCTGCTCCCGCAGCGGGCTCGAACCGCGGCGGGGTCGAACCGTGGCGCTTGGCCGGCACGGCACATTCGCAGCACGAAACGCGGACGAAGGAGGGGAGGGCCGGAGCGCCCCCCAATCGGTGCTCCGGCCCCGCGTGGTCTCGCGCCGCCGGTGGGGGCGGCGACGCCAAAGACCGCTGGCTTTCGTCCTGCCGCGCGGCCGGGGCCGGGGTGCGTGGGGGACACCTCGGCCGGGCCATCGGTGTGCGGCGAGACGTTGGGTGCGCTGACCGGTCGTGGGGATGGCCGCCTGTGGGGCAGGGCGGCCACGAGATGGCGTCGGCTGCGTCCTGGGCCGGCCGGCGTGCCAGCGCGGGGGGAGGCGGGCGGGCCGAGGGGGGCACGGGTTGCCCTTCGACCGCGCCCGATCCTCTTCCCACGTGTTCGCTGGCATCGGGCGGCGCAAGCGCCGTCGACAAACCGGTCACTGACCGGCGGCCGTCGAATCGGGCGTGCGGAGTTTGCTTGCACTCCGGTCCGAGGACCGCTATAAGCGCTTTGGCTGCTCTCGAAAAACGGTTGTCAAAGAGCCGAGTACGACACCCGTCATGATGGGCGGTAGGGTATCCTAACAGCGCCCTAACGTCAAGAGGTAAATCGGCCTGAGGGCGAGAAAACTTGACCTTTTCTGGCCGAAAAAGCCTAACAGAGTCCTAACTCGTTGTCGGGGGCGAACTTACGTCGCGATGTTTTTCGGGGCCGGACGAAAGTTTTTTCCGCAGGAGGTGGTCCTTGGCGAAACGACGGCGGACTTCACGGGCCGCGATCCGCAGCGCACGCCTCGCCCGCATCCTGCGCCAGCGCGACGTGCCGGCCATGCTGATCACCGATCCGGTCGGCGTCGGCTACCTGTCGGGTTTCACGGGTGAGGACAGTTGGCTTGTGGTCGGCAAGGGCAAGGGGTGGCTGCTCACGGACTCGCGTTTCGCGGAGCAGGCCCAGGTCGATTGCCCTGCCCTGGCCATCACGGTGCGCAAAGGTTCGTTGGTCGAGGCGTTGGCGAAGGTCGTGCGGCGCAAGGGCCTCGGGCGGCTGGGATACGATCCGGAAGCGGTGTCGGTGGCGCTGCTCGGGCGGCTGCGCAAAGGGTTGAAGGGGGTGCGGCTGGTGCGAGTGCCGGACGTCGCGACCCGGCTCCGGCTCTGCAAAGATGCGACGGAACTGAAGACGATCCGCCGGGCGATTGCCGTGGCCGCAGAGGCCTGGGCGGGGTTCCGCGCGTCGATCCGTCTTGGCATGACCGAGCATCAACTGGCCGCCGACCTCGACCACCGGATGCGCCTGGCCGGGGCGGACGGCTGCGCGTTTCCGACGATCGTGGCCATCGACGCCTCCGCCGCCAGACCCCACGCCATCCCGGGCCGCACGCGCCTGAAGCGCGGGTCGGTGCTTCTGGTGGACTTTGGCGCGAAGGTTGACCGGTATGTCTGCGACTTGACACGGGTCCTCTTTGCCGGTAGAATCTCTCCTTTTGTTCGCCGCGTGTACGGCGTGGTGTACGATGCGCAGGCCGCCGGCATCGCCCGAGCGGGGCCGGGCGTCGCGTTCACCGAGGTCGACGCCGCCGTCCGCGGCGTCATCAAGGAGGCTGGTTTCGGCAAGCGGTTCCGGCACGGCACCGGGCACGGCATCGGCCGCAAGGTCCACGAGGGGCCGGGGCTCGCGCCCAGGGGCGTGAAGGGTGAACTCGAACCGGGCATGGTCGTCACCGTTGAGCCGGGCATCTATCTGAGAGGCCGGTTCGGCATCCGCATCGAGGACGACGTCCTGATCACCCCGACCG
>Ga0307433_1001830_pt1 | contig 10834 bp, 10 predicted proteins | sample SalMarWE160210MG_FD_202166 | JGI IMG/M metagenome (GOLD analysis project Ga0307433, IMG submission 202166) | Salt marsh sediment microbial communities from the Plum Island Ecosystem LTER, Massachusetts, United States - WE1603-210 | ecosystem: Environmental > Aquatic > Marine > Intertidal zone >...
TCCTATATCGGTGCCCTCGCCCCTATACGAACCTTGTTCTCCATGACGCCGGCAGCAAGGGCGCGAGGATACAGGCCGGGCAGGTTCTCGTTCAACGTGGCCGGCGGCAGGTGCGAGGCCTGCAAAGGGCACGGCTCTATTAAGGCGGAGATGGCCTTTTTGCCCGATGTGTACATTACCTGTGAGTCATGCGGGGGCAGGAGATTTAACCGGGAGACCCTGGAAATCCTCTACAAGGGGAGGAGCATCGCCGAGGTCTTGCGCCTCACCTTTGAGGAGGCAGCGGGGTTTTTCTCGGCGGTGCCCGGGATCAGGCATGCGCTCCGTGTGGTATGCGACATAGGGCTCGGCTACCTTACCTTGGGGCAGCCAAGCCCGACGCTCTCAGGGGGCGAGGCCCAGAGGATCAAGATCGCAAAAGAACTGGTAAAACCCTCAAGGGGCCGCACATTCTATATCCTCGACGAACCCACCACTGGGCTCCACCTCGCTGATGTATCTACCTTGATCCGGGTATTGCAGGCCCTGGTGAACAGGGGGAACACCGTCGCGGTCATCGAGCACAACATGGAGTTCATAAAGGAGGCTGACTATATCATCGATCTCGGTCCTGAGGGCGGCGATAAGGGCGGCTACGTAGTGGCTGCCGGCTCGCCCGTCGAGCTCCTCGCAAACAGGGAACAATCATACACGGCTGAGTATCTGCGAAGATATGTGAACAATGAATAAGGGATAGAATCTTTTGTATCTATTTCCACCACAGAGACACAGAGGACACAGAGATATCTTATTTTTCATTTGCCGGGAGACGGCGGCAAATGAAAAGAATCACTCCGCTAAAAGCGGACAATAATGTTTGTAATGGGTGATCGTATGGATATAAATCAACTCACTGGTAAAGTCATAGGTGCAGCCATTGAAGTACATAAGAGCCTTGGACCTGGCTTACTGGAATCCATATATGAAGAATGCCTCTGTATTGAGCTTAGATTGAAAAAAATACCGTTCGAAAAACAGAAGGAACTCCCTATAGAATATAAAGGTGTTAAATTGCATAGTGCATATCGCATAGATATTGTAGTTGATGAACGTCTCATTGTTGAACTAAAAGCCTGTGAGAGCCTTCAGCCCATTCACGATGCACAATTGCTCACATACTTACGATTGACGGGCATCAAATATGGACTACTCATTAACTTTAATGTACCTGTCCTGAAAGAAGGCATAAAACGATTAGCGCTCTAGCTGTAACGATTAAAGTTTCCAACCATGAGTTCTCTTACCCGATCGGTACCTCCCGATCGGGTAAGAAAGAAAAACTCTCTGTGTCTCGGTGCCTCTGTGGTTAATCTACTGTGACCTTAGATTTCAAGATGATAGCGCAATGAGAAAGAAGAGACTTATCTCATTCGACCTGGATTGCACGCTGGTTGAGCCCGCTTACACCACCTTCGTGTGGGAGATCGGCATCCCCCGGCTTTACGCAGAGAAGCACTCCATTGACCTGCCCTCGGCCACCTCCATCGTGAAGGCCGAATATGAGAGGCTCGGCGATTCCTCTTTAGAATGGTATGATATCTCTTACTGGTTTCGCTGCTTCAAGCTTCCCGGCAGGTGGCAGGACCTGATGGAGCAGCACAGAGAAAAGATCCGGCCGTTCCCCGAGGTAAAGGAGGTATTGGAGAACCTTGTTCAGGACTATAATCTGATCATTCTATCCAATGCGGCACGGGAGTTTGTTGAGATTGAGATACAAGAGGCACATATCGATCGGCATTTTGCCGGGGTCTTTTCAACCACCTCGGATTTTCAGGAGGTGAAAAAGACGGCCCGGCCTTATCGAATAATCCTCGACAGTTTGGGGGTACGGCCCTCCGATGCCATTCATGTGGGAGACCACTATGAATTCGATTATCTGGTCCCGAAGGGCTTGGGCTTAGAGGCCTACTATCTCGATCGAGACGGAAAAAGGCCCAAGGATAACTTTACGGTAAGGGATCTGACGGAGTTTGCGAACCGTATCGAACGTTCCAGAGCGCCCGTTGCGAGCGGCTGATAACCCTGGTAGCCTCCGCACTGCTGCTTTGATGATACGAATCCTTGTATCAGTCTCCTTGAGCTTCCGAGTCCTGCTCATCCTCCCGCAGCCGGAAGTAACCGGCGGTATCAGCCAGTGTTTTGATCTGCTGGCGGTGAACGCCCAGGAGCTTCTTATCGTCCTCGCTCCAGTCGCTGAGCTTTTGTTCAATCTCACGCCAGGACTTCGAGACCTCGAGGCTGGCCAGTTGAATCGTCTTCAGTTTCCAGGAGATCGTATCTATCATCTCGTTGATGATTTCTTCCTCATCGTGCAGGTAATCCTTCCTCCTTATTTTCACCTGAAAATTCAAGTCTCCCTGCCGAATCCGCTTAAAGGCCCCATGAAACTGGTATAACGGGCCTGCGACGCGGTGGAAGAACAGGATTGAGTGAATCCCGAAAAAGCACATAAGGGTGACAGAGGCCGGCCAAATTCGTGAATGAAACGTCAGCATCCTATCCGCGGCAGCTGCCCGATCCTGCAGGCTCAGGTTCACATCCTCAAACTGTATAATCTCCGGCACGAAGAGATACACGGATAAAAAGGCAATGGTGATAAAGAAGTAGCCTGCGATCGTTGCAAAAAACGTATACTGGAGCGACCTGTTCACCACATAGGAACGCCTGCGATTTCCTGGTATAATTTTCATGATCATCTTTCATTTATAGTTCTGATCGAATAAATGGGCACACGACCTGACTGCACCCCTCCCCGAATATGCGAGATAATTCATATATCCGGCTTGGATATTCTGGCGAATTATCTCATCTGTCCTACTCAACGAAACTTCACGTACTATTCGCTCTGGTTCTTGAATTACTTAAAAGAAGCACAGGCCAAACATTTTCATATTCTAAATATCGGCTAAACAGGACAATTTCTTAAGAGGCTGTCACATAAATCAGTAAATTACCAAATTAACTCACTGCTGTACAAAATAATCTTATATTTTTTAATTGGGGCTCAACGATATCAACTACGTATCACCTTTAAGATGTAAATTTAAATTTCAGGTTGTCCTTATTGGAAAATGCTGTCCACATCTGTATATAAAGATTCGGGGTTTGCTTCAAGCCCTTGAAGAATAGCTCGATCTGCAGCCGGTCCTTGTAGATCGCCGATATGATGGTTGTACCAAATTAATGATGGTTGGTGAGCAGGACCAGTTCCCGCTCTTGTAATGTGTTCCACACCACGACCCTTCGAAGGAGATACGGGCAGTGTTTCTGGGCATAGAACCCGGTAAAGCGGATACGTTGATCAGAGAGGATAGTAGTGTTCTTTGGAGGGATCCGATCTTTGACGACGATATAGTCTGCGTTTTCCTTCAATCGGGTCACAAAGAATATTGCCTTCCCGCTCCAGTACGCGAAAGGCCTGTGAAATCGTTGTATCCATGATCCATAGCCACCTGAAAGCCTGGAGCGAGAGGTACCTTTCGGGCGATGGTCACATCATGTCCTTTCCCGTTCGATATGGAGGCATAGGTGGGCAGGTATCCATCATGATCCGGAAGAAGGTGAAGCTTCATGGCCCCTTTGGTACGTCGGAACTCGGCCCGGGAAACAGGGAAAAACAGAGGGATATGGTGGTGCTGTTTAGGGAAAGCACTGTGTTTGTGAACCGGAATTTATGTGTTCCTGGGGCTGCATTCTTGCACACGGAAAGGGTTTCATAAAAGGGTCCTCGAAACATCTCCCATGGCCTATGGGCATTGGCGAGGGAAAGGGTGGATTTCTTAGGGGCATCCTTTATCCCCAGATGCCTGAACTTACCCAGGCAGGAGGCTAATCCCCCGCACAATTCTCTGAGGCTCTTGGCTTGGGCTCATTGCTTGTTGTTGGTTCCCGTTTGTTGTCGTCATACTTACGGCGCCCTATAAGGAGGACATTTCAGTGAATTTTCGTAAAACCGTTTTTGGACAAGAGTGACCTTAAAGGTATTCCATCAACACCTTATCAATACGTGCCGTACCTGCTTTCTCCCACTTAATAGTAATCTGATTCTTGAACCGAATCGAACCGCCTTCAGATGGGTCGTAGTAAAAGGCGAACTCGTACTTTTGGCCTTCACTGCCTTTGTAATAGACGGTGCAGAGGTACTTTTTGACTCTGGGGGTGGTGATTTCGATTTTCGATACCCTGTAAATCAGGAATTTATCCAGATGAGCATTATTGATAAATGATATCTTATCCTTTCTGAGCTCAAAAAAACACCCCTCATACTTCGATTCGGATGTCTTCCACACCCCCATCATATCAGGGAGCAGGGATTCAGGCATCTCGGAATCACATGACAGCACTACCGCGCAGACGGCCAATGCTGCTATGATAGGTTTCCATCTCATCTTTTTCAACTCCGCTATAATGATGATCTTTCTAAAATTGATGGTTTCGTAAAAAGCCCTCTCATCGTCGTGCCTGTCCAGGATGACGGATCCGACATCCAGCTTCTTGAATTTCCTGGATTCATGGTTGGCGCCCTGTCTAATATTGCCAGGCGGGCCCTATGAATTTCCCGTCGCTCGCCCGGATGATATCATCGTGGCTGGCCTGTGCTGTAAGCGGTGAGGCCGACTTACCGTCCTTTCCCATGCTGTAGAGGTCGTAGTCCGTGTTCAGGGGCACCTGAAAATGGTCCTTGCGCATCTTTCCCTTGCCCTTGACATTGGCGAAGTTGAGATACTGATAGTTGTGTTTCCATGGATCAAGGAGATTGCCCCGCCCGATATCGTCGAGCGTATCGGGCAGCTCGTTCCTGTCAATTTGGTAGGCCCCGATCTCCATCTGCATGATCCTGATCTCAGCGATGGCCCTGGCGACCCTTGCCCGCTCTATGTAACCCTGATAGGCGGGGATCGCGACACTGGTGAGGGTCCCGAGTACAGCGATCACCACCATGAGCTCTATCAGGGTAAAGCCCCCCAGGAGCTTTTTGGACAGGATACGCCTGCTTTTTTTAAAACACCATCTGAAAGCCTTTCGTCCCTTGTGTTTAAAATACAATAGCACCTCTCACCTCCAGGGCTTCCCACCGTCGCGAGAACGCGCATCCCTCGCCTCGCGGCATTCGCCTCTGATGCCCACGAGTGAGGGGCCGTTTTTGTAGTCATGTGTATGATACTTCATGCCTTTACCATGCCAAAATATGCCGGCAGATGCTGTATATACCCCCCTGATGGAAAGTAAAGAAGTCGGTTCACCTGACACCGGCAACGGCGGTATGGGGGACCTCGTAACGATTTCGCCAGGAGAATGACGCTATCCTGAAGAACTTACTTGCTATGCTGCCGATCGTGGCCCTGAAGAGATACCCTGTCCCTCTTCTCATCCCTTTTCTTATCATGTAGTCTGAAATCTCGACCCCGCTCTTCTGGGCGAGCCGCATGATGGTGGCATCCGTAAAGGTAATCTCGGCTGTTGCTCTGCTCTTGGTGCGGATGATATCGCCTCTGTATACCTCGGTACCGATATGTGCCGGTCTGGCGATCTGCCCGGGTGAGGCGATGTCAACCCTGCCCTCAACACAGGTGATCCTTCCGACCGGTTCGGCCTGTGCCGGGGCAGGCAAGAGAATCAGCAGGACCAAAACAGCAATGAAGGATGCCACGCTCTTCATCTTGATCCTTCCTTGTTTTGATGTGCGTCCTGTTGAGGGCGAAAGGTTGCTCCTTCACCCTGATGAAAAATTGAACCCGAATTCTGAATGGGGCAATACAGCACACGGTCTTCCAGCCGTATTTTTTTCCAAATACCACGTTCAACCAGCGATTCCAGGGCAGGCAATACCTCCTTTAAAGGCATCTTGACCCACCACTTGGCTATCCCCTCTGCCGTATCAGAGGCCATCGGGTTTTCATAGCTGTAAGAGACAAGCATCTCAATGAGCCCGGTTTTGAGTGTCATCTTCTTCTCCACCCCCCACCTAACGAATACAATGTCGAACTTCGGGTCGCCTCGTGTTCTTTATAGGTAATAAGAAGCAAGGAAGATGCCAATCAAACCAATTGATCGCTCATGTGAAGGAAAGGCGGGATATCTCTTTGAAATAGCTGGTAATTTTAGAATCAGGAGGAATATGGCCAGACGAGGAAATCATGGTGAGAAGGTCGATGAACAGACAACATTATTGTAAGGAGCCTACGTTTTTTTCGCCTCACATTATCCTTTGCCAAGGCCGTATTTGTCGATTTTGTACGACAGGACCCTTTCGCTTACGCCCAACGCCTTTGCCGCACGAGCCTTGACCCACTCATTTTGATCGAGTGCCTTTTGGATCATTTGCCTCTCAACCGCGGCCACAACCTGGGGCAGAGATCCTTGATAGTCCTTTGAATCCGGAGTTCTTTCAGAGGGAAGTTCACCCAATTCCAACTGGAGATCCGCGAGTTTGATCATGTTGCCCTCGCACATTGCCACTGCGCTCTCAACCGCATTTTCCAATTGCCTCACGTTGCCCGGCCAGGGATGGCTTTGGATTACCTTCATGGCCTCCAGGGAAAGGGTCTTGATGTCCTTTTTATTGATCCGTGTATACTGTTGCAGGAAATGCTTTACTAAAGAAGGAATATCTTCGAGATGCTTTCTGAGCGGCGGCATGGTAATGTTGATAACACTTAACCGGTAAAAAAGATCCTCCCGGAACAGGCCCCCTCTCACCAGATCCTTCAAATCCTTGTTGGTGGCGGCAATCAGCCTGAAATCCGAGTCTAGAGTCTGCTGGCCGCCGACCCGTTCGAAGCGTTTTTCCTGAAGCACCCTTAACAGCTTCACTTGGGTACTCAAGGGAACATCACCTACCTCATCCAGGAAAAGGGTCCCCTTGTCGGCCAGTTCAAACCTCCCCTTGTGATCCCTGTAAGCATCTGTAAATGCCCCTTTAACATGCCCGAACAACTCACTTTCCAGCGTTCCCCCTGAAAAGGCAGAACAACTCACCGGAATAAACGGTCCCGTCTTAGAGGGCCCGTTGTAATGGATCGCCCTCGCTGCCAATTCCTTTCCTGTCCCGGTCTCACCCAAGATTAAGACATTGGCCGTCGTTTGTGAGGCCTTGTGGATATTTCTGCATGCCTCCTGCATGGAAGGGCTTTGCCCGATCAGATTTTCAAAACTGTATTTAGCCCGAACCGCCTCTCGAAGCTCGGACAACTCCCTTGTCATGTGCCCTATATTCAGGGCCTTTTGGGCCGCCAAAACGATTTCCTCTGGATCAAAAGGTTTGGTCAGGTATTCAACCGTTCCTAACTTGATGGCCTCCATGGTGCTGTCGATGCTGCCGTGGGCAGTGATCAGGATGAAGGGGGTATCTCGTCCTTCTTCCCGGAGAGTCTTTAGCAGTTGCAGGCCATCCATGTTGGGCATCACGTAATCGGAAATGATCAGCTCCACGGGGTTATGGCCTATTGCCTCTTTGGCCTCTATACCGTCATTGCAGACCGTCACCTCAAATCCGTGCTTCTCCAGGGTGAATCGCATCAGTTTTTGGAATTTGGGGTCGTCGTCGGCAACCAGGATTTTCGAATTTCCTATCATTTGCTAATCCTTGCAGTGCATATAAAAACTCTAATGCAGGCACTATACAAAAGCAAGCGAGAAGCTGCTGACGTATCTGCCTATTCATACACAAACTCAACTCGTTCCAAGTAGGATGAAAGCGTTTCCAGATGTACCCGGATCGCCTCCTGGGCCATGGCCTTTGCCGCCTCCTCAAGGAGCCTGCCCATGTCAGTGATCGGCTCAAGGCCGCAACTCCCACCGATCCCCTTCATGTTATGACCCAGCTTACGAATAGTCTCATAGTCATTCCTTTCCAGGGCTTCCCGAATAGAGGTGACCTCTTCCTTCCAATCCTCGAGAAAGCCGGGCAAAAGATCCTCGAGTTCAGGGTCCACATGAACGATGATCCTTTCAGTCCTTCGAGTTTCATTGCTATCCGACATCGCTCCCCTCCTTCGGTCGCGGTCGCTTTGAGATTCTAGGCAGCGTATGGCGCTTTTCCGGATTTGAACGCCTCAAAAACCTTTGAACACATGGGCATCAGAGACCTCTTGATACCGATCGATTTATGAGCCGTAAGGTTATCCTGAAACCCGTCATGCAATGATTCCATTATTACCCGGACCGATTATCCCGGTAAGGCCGACATTCCATGTGCGGGATGAAGTGGAGTTACGCGCCCCTTTCGTGCATACTGGCGGATAGCTGTCAACAGGTCTGCCTTTCTTATCGGTTTGGCCAGATGGGCGGTGCATCCGGCTTCAAGGCTCTTGAGACCATGTTCCACAAGTGCGTGGGCGGTCAGGGCGATGATCGGCGTTGCCTCGACCCGGTTTTCCGCTTCCCATTGCCTGATCTTAACGGTGGCCGTGTACCCATCCATAACCGGCATCTCAATATCCATGAGCACAAGATCATATTGACCGGCCTTGACCTTTTCCAAGGCTATTTCACCGTTTTCGGCTGTATCTAATAGGTACGGGGCCTTTTTCAGGAAAGCCTGGATCACCAGTCGGTTCTTTACATTGTCCTCCACCAGCAGGATATGCAGGGGACTTAAATCTCCTAGAGCCTCGGCCTTTATACCCTGGGGCCTCTCTTCTGCTGCGGCCTCTTTTCGTCCGAGGGCTGCCAGAACAGCGTCCTTCAGATCAGACCACTTGACCGGTTTGAACAGATAATCTGTTACCCCAAGCTCTTTGCCTCGCTCCTCTCTTATTCTGCTGTGATCCGAGTTGAGCATCATGATGATCGGCACGGAAAGTCCAATGTCTTTCTTAATAGACTCTGCCACCTGAAAACCATCCAGGCCCGGCATCCGGGAGTCAAGCAATACAAGGGCGTAGGTATCTCCCGCAGCCCTGGCCCGTCTCATCTCAGCTAAACCCCGCTCGCCGTCCTCCCTCTCACTCACAACAGCGCCCCACCGGGAAAGCATCTTGGATAGGACCGTACGGTTTGTGGCATTATCATCGATAATCAAGGTTTTTACACCGGTTATATCCGCCTTGGGGGCCGCAATACGCTCCTCTCTAGGCTGGACCTCGAACTTGGCCGTAAAGCAAAAGGTACTTCCCCGCCCTAGCTCGCTTTCCAGCCACATGCTCCCGCCCATCTTCTCGGCCAGCCGGCGCGCGATGGACAGACCAAGCCCTGTGCCGCCGTACTTTCTCGTAGTAGAGGAGTCGACTTGTGTAAACCGATCAAATATAATTTCTCTTTTTTCAAGAGGTATGCCGATCCCGGTATCGGTCACGGAAAACAGCAATTCCACGGTCCTAACCGCCTCCTCGTGCGAACCTGAATTCATACCTTTGGCTCTTGCCGCGTGGTTCGTCACTCGAAGAAATACCTCTCCCTTTTCCGTGAATTTAACGGCATTTGCGGTCAGGTTAACGAGAATTTGACCCAGACGGATCGGATCTCCAATGAGATGTGTCTCTACCTCAGGCTCGATCCACTTTATTAACTCCAGGTTTTTCTTGTGTGCGTGAAAGGACTGGTTTTCACACACGTTGTCGAAGACACTGATGAGACTAAAGGGGATCTTCTTCATCTCCATATTCCCGGTCTCCACCTTGGAGATGTCGAGGATGTCATTGATTATGCGAAGCAGGTCTTCGCCTGAGGTTCGGATTGATTCGATAAATGTCCTCTGCTCACGAGTCAGGGAAGTTTCCCAGAGCAGGTCTGCCATCCCGATGATGGCGGTCATGGGGGTTCGTATCTCGTGGCTCGTGCTGGCCAAAAACTCGCTCTTGGCTCGGTTCGCGGTCTCGGCCTTCATCTTTGCCTCTTCCATCTCAAGCCGGAGAGATTCGGAAACCTCCAATGCCTCCTTCAACTGTTGCGAGTAGCGCTCCAACTCTTTGGTTCTCTCCTTAACTCTGGCTTCCAATTCTTCCTTGCTCAAGAGGCCTATTTTTTCCTGTTCTAAAAATCCTTTCGGCATGTTCCTGAGAATCTGGTACAAGACCGAAATATCCCCATATTGCTTTTTGACTGATAGATAGCTGCGACGGAGCGCCTCCTCAGCCAGCGATGGAGAAGTAATTGTACTGTAAGCCGAGACAATCCTTACAGCGAGGTCGCAGAATATCCTGGCCACTATTGCTGCTCTATCGTCTCTCGCTATTCTCTCGATGTTCTGTATCACGGGCCCGAAATCTACACTCTCATCCTTTTTGCACGTACATTTTTCAAACAATAGTGGATTATCTTCAAAATACTCATTCAAGATACCGGTGATTATTCCTTCTCCCATAGCAGGCTTAGTATTCATTACCAGTATATTCATTAAAGTTGAACACGTTTTGGCGGCTGCTATGTCCTCTCTTAAGAAGGGGACTTCGATTTCTTCTACTACCTCCGCACGTCTTCTTAGGTTCCGGTAAAATATCCATCCGCCGAACGCAAGACTTGAAAAGCTCAGTGCCCAAATACTCCCGTTGAGTGCACCGACCCAATGAGTTCCTCCCCTGCTCCAAAATGTGCCTACCACATGAAAGGGTAAGCCGATAAACAAGAGCATCGTTACCCCAAAAAACAGAAACCTTTCAGGGATAAGTATAAGGTAGGTTTTTACAAAAGGAATCCGATACGCCTTTTGGATAGTAATTCCGCGATTTATTAGCGCAACAACGAGTATGGAAAGCGCTATGATCCATACACATAACGCGACAAAGCGTATAGGAGGTACGGAGAAAAAAACATCGATGGCAAAAAGGATGACAGTGAGGAAGAAGGTAAAACCACT
>Ga0307433_1001832_pt1 | contig 10827 bp, 9 predicted proteins | sample SalMarWE160210MG_FD_202166 | JGI IMG/M metagenome (GOLD analysis project Ga0307433, IMG submission 202166) | Salt marsh sediment microbial communities from the Plum Island Ecosystem LTER, Massachusetts, United States - WE1603-210 | ecosystem: Environmental > Aquatic > Marine > Intertidal zone >...
CCTGCACCTTCTTGCTGAGTGTGCCGATCCTTTCCTTAACGCCTCGTATGAGTTTCCCATCGAGGGCTATGGTTCCGTTGAGATCTAAGATCAGATGCTCGATATGATAATGACCCCTTCCGGGAACGCTAACCTCTACCACCTTACCTTCTCACCTGATACAAATAGCTCGATCGAGTACCTGGAATATCTGTAATCGGGTTGGAAAAAGATCGCTCATGACCTTGAGTTCTATTATGCCACTCCACTGACTATGTCAAACGGGAAATGAGATTAGTGCTTGACACGCTCGCAGCCACTCTATAATTTGTGATCACGTGAGGAGGCGGCATGTATACGCTCAACTTCAATGAAAACATCTGTAAAACCTGTCCAAACGGTGATTGCCTGGTCAAATGTCAATACATGAACTTCAATAAGGATCAGGCCATCCATGAGATGATCGCCATAGCAGAGGGCAAAGACTCTCCTGTACTGCGCGACTGTGTTACCTGCTATGCCTGTGAGGAATATTGCAGGAGAGGGAATCACCCCTTCTACCTGATCACCGAACGAAGGGAAGAAAAAGGCATCCTCACTGCTCCGAGGGCCATCACCAGACAGTGGATCAATATAGGGGAACCCCGAGGGAAATATCGCCGCGGAAAAATCAAGGATAAGCTCCTTTCCCTCGGTTTCATGCCTGAGCTCCTGAATCTCGTTCAGGGAAAACTCTTCGAGGATGTTCTGCCATCCTTCGTATTCGGGCAGGAGTTCTTCTGTAACGTTGTCTATATCCACTTTGCCGACACCTCGATTATAAAAGAGAGGCTCCCCCAGGTATTGGAGAATTTCAGGAAACTGGCCGTCAAAGAGGTCGTGTGCCTGCACGATGAGTGTTTCGGCGCATTCTCATCCCTTGCTCCGGCATACGGGATGGAGGTTCCCTTTAAGCCCATCCATTACTTTGAGTACCTGTACGGCAGATTGCAGGATCTGGCCAAGGAGATACAGCCGCTTCACATCAAGGCAGCCTACCAGAGGCCATGCTCCTCCCGGCTTTCCTCTCACACCCATCATTTCGTAAGGGATATACTGGACCTCATAGGCGTTGAGTTGGTAGACAGGACCTATCAGGACGAAAATGCCCTCTGCTGCGGCGATATCCTTGGAATGAACTATGGTTATGAGCTCAGACATGATGTCCAGACCAGAAACATCGATGACATGGTAGAACACGGCGCAGAGTACTGTGTATTTAATTGTTCTGCCTGCCAAAATGTATTATCCGCCAAGGTTGCCAAAAGAGGGATCAAGCCGATCCACCTCATTGACCTTTGCAGGATGGCCATAGGGGAAAAACCCTCAATGGAGGTATCTTGATATGACCGATATCTTCGGACAACTGGCCCGGATCGTAGGCGAGAGGTTTGTCTCGAATAATCCTGAGGAGATCTTTTTCTACGCGCGAGACCCTGGTTTGATGCCTGCACACAAACCTGATTATGTGGTCGTGCCAAAAACGGCCGAGGAGATCCAGCAGATAGTCCGACTTGCGGGCAAGGAGAGGATACCCCTTGTGCCCATGGGTGCGGGTATGTCCTTAACCGGGCTTGTTATCCCCCTCAAAGGGGGCATAGTCATCGACATGAAGAGGATGAACGGTATCATCGAGGTGAACGAAAAGGCTCGCTACGTCATCGTTGAAGGGGGCACCTCGCAGGGCGCATTGAAGGCATACCTGGAAAAGCACTACCCCCGCTTACGGCACAGCATCCCCGACTCACCCGCAACAGCCACCGTAGCGTCCAATACCATGATACACGGCCAGGGCAGACTCTCACAGCAGTATGGATTCAATTCCGACATGGTGAGCGGGCTGGAGGTGGTGCTTCCATCCGGGGAGATCTGCCGAATCGGCTCATGCGCGCTCTCCCCCTATTGGTTTTCAAAAGGTGCCCCCCTTCCGGATCTCACAGGGCTTTTTCTGGGCTGGTTTGGCGCTACCGGCATCATTACCAAGATCGCCCTCAAGCTCTATCCCAGAAAGAAGATGAGAGACGTGGAGATATTCGTGACCGACAGAGATGACCTGGTGTCTGATATGGTATACGAGATCACCCACACGGAGATGGTTGAGGATATCACCATCTTCGCCCAACCGATGCCCATGATATTCAAGGACAACCATCACATAACCCTCTTTATCACGGGGGACACCGAGGAAGAGCTCGAGTTCAAAAGGAAGATGGTCTGGAGCTGTCTTGATAGGTTTATCAAGAGCAAGGACGGGGGATTCATGTCTGTTCCACCCGTTATGAAGCCTACCCTCCTCGATATGCCTCAGCGGAGCGTGAGCAGGTTCGCCGATGTAAAAAAGGGCGGCGGATTTGAGTACTCCGGACCGATTATCCCTGTTGAAACGTATCCGGAATGCGCCCGAAAGGTGATGGATCTAGCCTCCACCTACGATCTTGGGTACTCAGGCATGGCCAGGATTATCGGCAGAAGCCACTGCATGATGTTCGGTTTTGCCTTTACCTTCAACCGGGCCGACGAAGACATGATGGAGCGGACACGGAAGGCATTGGAGGAAGTGAGCACGTTCGCGATCGAGCTCGGAGGAGTCTTTTGGAAGCCGACCATAGATGAACAAAGGCTTGCCCTTGAAAAGATGGATCCGGTCACGAGAGATCTCATGAAGATGATCAAAGGAAACCTTGACCCACGGTCTATCATGAATCCTGGAAACTGGGAGGTTGCGTAGATGAGATATGAAGATATCGTGCATAGGTGCTTTCGATGCGGGTATTGTAAATTCACCGGAGATTATTCCGACTTCAACTGTCCCTCATACCGTAAATTCTTCTTCGAATCATACTCTCCCGGAGGAAGGATGTGGTTGATCCGGGCATGGCTCAACGGTGAGATAAAAAATACCGACAGGTTTCAGGAAATCCTCTTCTCCTGCGCCACCTGCGCCAACTGTGTCGAGCACTGCGTGTTTACCTTCAGCGAGGATCTGGTCAATATCTTTATCGCCGCCAGGGAGGAGCTGGTCAATCAAGGCATTATACCCCCTGCGGTGAGGGATTACCTCAAGAACATCAACATCAGCGGCAACCCTTACAAGGAACCCGCAGAGGAAAGGGGGAAATGGGCAGAGGGTGCTCGCGTTGAACCTTACGATGGACAGGACTATCTCTTCTACGTCGGCTGTGTCGGCTCCTATGATGAGAGGGCCAAGAAGATCGCCAAAGCAGTGGGAAATCTCCTTGCCGATGCCGGAATCTCCTTCGGAATCCTCGGCGATCGAGAAACCTGTGACGGAAATGAGGTGAGGGTCCTTGGCGAGATGGGGCTTTTTCAGTTCCTGGCCGAACAAAATATCACGCTTTTCAAGGAGTTGGGGATAAAACGGGTCATCACCCTCGATCCCCATGCCTTCAATGCATTCAAGAAGGACTACCATGGCCTCGGGGGAGAATTCGAGGTCTACCACTATACCCAAATACTTGCCCCTGTGGTTGAGTCAAAAAAAATACCCCTGAAGGGCTACCAGGCCAAGGTCACCTTTCACGATCCCTGCTACCTCGGAAGGCATAACGGGGAGTATGAGGCGCCGAGAAAGATCCTCCATGGCATTCCAGGCCTCGAGGTTATTGAGATGGATCAAAGCAGAGAAAACGCATTTTGCTGTGGAGGCGGAGGAGGTAATTTCTTCACCGACATCCTGGGCGGCGGCGAGGAAAGCCCCAATAGGATCAGGATACGTCAAGCCTATGCCACAGGAGCAGAAATCGTAGCGGTCGCATGTCCACAATGCGCAAAGATGCTGGATGATGCGGTTAAACTGGAGGAACTGGACGGCCAACTCGAGGTGCTCGATGTGGCGGAGATCGTCACGAAGGCCCTGGGATAATCCATATATCTGCCTGTAACGAAACTCCAAGCGGTAGGCTCTTCGCCCATACAATCCAAACCAACCACATGAAAGGTTTCGCAATGTGCAATAAGATCGCCACAAGGCGGTTTTTTTATCGGTCATGATATGGAAGAAAGCAATAACAATGCGAATCTGCGCATAATCCTCGGCTTAACCCTGATCCACTTTACAGGCGATTTTTATAATTCCTTTATTAACCCTCTTCTCCCGGTATTTGTGGACACCTTCAGCCTGAGCTTGACTCGAGTGGGGCTTATCAGCGGCATAAGCCGGCTTTTTGCCTTTATCGTTCAACCCACGGTGGGATATCTTGCCGATCGATACCGAACGCGATTCTTTATCCTGGGAGGGCCTCTTTTGGCCATCGTCTTTATCTCACTGGTAGGTATAGCACCTGGATTCTCAATACTGCTTGCCTTTATCGCAATGGGCTCCATAGGCTCCGCTATGTTTCATCCTTCGGTGGCAGGCATGGTATCAACCTATGCAGGCCGGCATCTCGGATTCTCCATGTCGATCTTTAACATGGGGGGGACCCTTGCCTTCGGAATCGGCCCCCTTTTTATCACTTACATTGTCGGCTCGTACGGTCTCAGGACAACCCCCTATACCATGATCCTGGGCCTCATGTTGATGGTGCTTCTCTTTAAGATCATCCCGCCACCCCATGGCGAGGGTTTACGAAACCTCGGTTTTATGCGCTCCCTCAAGGAGATATTGGAAGGGGTATGGAAAGCGATCGCGCTCATCTGGGTAGTGATGGTGCTTCGAGCCTATGTGAGTGTTTCTTTCAGTACATTTATACCGGTACTGTACGCGCAGAAAGGCTACTCTCTTGTCGCTATAGGTGCCGTAATATCTGTGTTGAGCGTGTCCGGGGCATTGAGCGGGCTTTTAGCCGGGCACCTTGCCGACAGGATCGGATACAAGCCGATCTTCTATTGTGCCCAAGCATTATCGATGCCGAGCCTGATCCTTCTTCTCTACACCTCGGGTTATTGGGTGTACGCGAGCGCTGCGATAGCGGGGTTGTTTATCATGGCCACCCTTCCTTTGGGGGTAGCAATGGCTCAGGAATTGGCCCCCAGGGGACGATCAATGGTCTCAAGCCTCATGATGGGGCTCGCCTTTGGAACGGGGGGAATGATGGCGCCCATCACCGGAAAGCTGGCGGATATCTTCTCCCTCCATAGCGTGCTCTTATCATTGACGATACTACCACTTCTGACAACCGGACTCATCAGGTTCTTGCCCGAGACTACCAAGCGCAGACTCACACTCTGAACTGAGCAATACCGCAGCTTATCCCTATTTCGATTGCATAATTGCACATAAAGCAGTGCAGTGTTTCATGTATTTCATGGCTCCTTACCTCTCTTGTCGAGTTTGATCGGATCAGGTCCCTGCCCTTCGGATTACTCACTACCATTTCATGGCCACCGTAAAAGCCTTATAAATCGTCTAGTTAGGAACATGTGAAACTAACTCGGAGACCTCGATATTGAAAAAGGTAAATCAATTACTGCATTGGCATACATATTGATATCGCCTTTACTTAGGCTTTTATTATGCTCTCCTCGCAGATAAGGCCAGCGTTTGATAGTGTGCCGAACCATCCCTTCTGGGGTGGGGTTGGCGCAGTAAATAACGACCTGATAGGTATTTCATGGATGGATGCATGGGCAAGAGCCATGCTGTGCCTTTTTCCAATGATAAAGGGGGCTCGTGAAAGGAGGCAGAACAATGAGAGAACATAAGAAATGCATGGCGTTACTCCTGGCAAGTGTACTGATCATCGCCCTTGTTCCGGCTGTATTTGCCCAGGAGGGGAAAAAGATCAATATCAATCAGGCACCGGTGGAGGAACTTACTCAGATGAAGGGCATCGGAGCGACATATGCTGAGCGTATCGTGCAGTTTCGAGAGGCAAACGGCCCTTTTAGCTGTCCAGAGGATATCATGAAAGTGCCGGGAATCGGGGTTAAGATATTTGAGGCGAATAAGGATATCATTACCGTGAAATAATCCTTACAATTACCCCTTACAGAGAGAGCCCCCTTTATCAAAAGAACGATACAGCCGGTTTTGAGAGTCCCTGGCGGCAGACGGGTGCATTCAACCATTTCCGTCATATCGGTATACTACGTCATTCGTAAAAAATCCACACCCAGAGGATGTAGCTTTTTTGGAGCCCCTGAAAGGGGGCCGAACGTGTGCCCTCAGATCCCGGGGTTATTGGAGTAGTGGAGTGTTGGAGTACTGGAGTAATGGGATAGAATTGAAGGAAGGGTTTTGAAAGTCAGGAAGACCTCACCAACACCATCTCCCATGGGCCGTGCGTAGATGGTATCCGCTACGATGGTTTCCCATGCTCCACTCATCCAATACTCCCTGGCCCAGACCTATATAAAGGCACTCTTCTCCTCATGGTTGCTACTATGAATATAGCTCGGGCATTTGCGTATTTTCACAAGTCGCACCAGGGCGGGCCATCACTCCGTGCGGAGGAAAGCACCATGACCGGCAAAGCCATCGTCTTTGACCACACCCAGAGGACGTGGCTTTCTGAGACGAGATAAAGCCCACGGCATTTCATCCATGGTACAGGGCATGCTTGCCTTTTCTGCAATCTAAAAGTGGACTGGCATGAAGCGGTGATGAGTATACAAGTAGCGGGCTCGCCTAAATATCCAAAGAAAATGAATTACCCCTCCCCGAAGGGCGGAGTAATTCTCTCAGAGGAGATCTAAGGCCGTATCAATCGAAAAGCTCTATCCCCCCTTCCCCTCTGGATACCGCTTTCCAATGGATTTCAAGACATCTAGGCAAGAGAAGAAGGCATTGACAATCTCCGGGTCAAAATGCGTCCCTGATGACCGATACAACTCATCAAGGATACGGTCCTCATCCCAGGGCTCCTTATAACATCTGCGAGAGCAGAGCACATCATAGGCATCGGCTACTGCCACGATCCGCGCGAACAAAGGAATCTCGTGTTCCCGCTTGGGAATGGGCTTACCATTGGGTCCTTCAAAGCCAGGCAGTGCTCTCTCTGTGAGAGGATCAATATGTCCCGGATAGCCGGTCCCATCCCAACGCTCGTGGTGATTGAGGGCCACCTCTACGGCCGACTCCTCGAAGTCTGAATGGATCTCCTCAAACAGTCGGGCGCCCTTATAGGTATGCCGCTTCACGATTTCGAACTCCTCAGCCGTCAAATGATGGGGTTTTTTCAGAATCACATCGCTGATAGCGATCTTTCCCACGTCATGGACCATAGCCGCCATCCTGAGCACATCACGCTGGTGGTCCACCTGCTCAGCGGACATACTTCTGGTTCGCGCCAACTGATCATAGATCTCTAATGAATAGGTCCCCACTCTATTGACATGAGGTCCCGTCTCGCTGGGGTCTCTGAGTTCCGCCATGTTGATCATCCTCAGGATCATGTTCCGGTTCATCTGCGCCCGCTCCAAGGCGAGCGCCGCGCTCGTGGCGAAATGCATGATAAGGGACTCATCTGCCCTGGAAAAGCGAATCACGCTGCCCGCGTCGTCCTGGGCGTTGATCATCTGCATCACGCCAAGGACATCCCCACGGTGATTCGTCAGGGGAACCGTGAGCATGGAGCGGGTGGTATAGCGGGAGACCTTGTCGAACCCGGAATCCCAACAATAGGGCATGGCATTGCTCATGCCGTAAACGTCCGGGATACTGACGGACTCGCAGCTCTTGGCCACGTAACCCGCGATGGATTGCTTGTCGATGGGAATCGTGAAGGTTGCGTAGACGAGTTTCTTCCCCGGCCCCAGTCTCCTTTGCAGGGTGTCATTCTGTGTGTAGCTGAACCTGAGATGATCGCCTTCCTTGAGATAGATCGACCCTGCATCGGCATTAAAAATTTTTCTCGCGTTGGTGAGAATCCGTTCTAAGAGAAGATCCAAATCTTTCACCCGGTTGATATCCAGCCCGATCTGTGTAATGAGATCGATCTTTTCCTTTTCGCTCAGCATGTTACCACTCTCGCCGATGGTCCAGTTAGACATTCACAGTCGATATTTTTGCTCGTCTTTGCCACGCCGGCTTACATCCGCTTCTCCCTCAGTTTTCTTACCACTCCACCTCGACTCAGATGCTCGCGATAATCCTCGTTATGCTTGTCAAGCAGGGTTTTGAGATATTCTATATTCTTTTCAATGGCCTCCATGTATAAATCCCTGTTTACATTCCAGCATACCTTGAAGTGATAATGCATGTATTCATTGATGCCGCCCAATTCAGTGGCTAGTCGTTTTTTTATCATGTCGTAGAAATCCATAGTCTTCTTCAGAAGATCAAACTCTGAGTCATATCCAATAACTCTCCCCTCCTTGAATTCGTAGTAAAGAAACAGCAGTTTCTCGAGATAGATTCGGTCAGCCATCTGACCCAGGAGATCGGCTGTACCAAGCATCTTGCCCAATAACTCCGCCTCTTTGGATCGAAACTCTATCTCGCTCACCTTCTTATCGAGCCCGGTGCACATCAGGATTTGGGGGTAGTGCCTAAAATTCTCCTCTGGAAATCCGCTCTCACGTAAGTACCTATCCATGAATCCAATGCTGCGCCTGCTATCTATACGGGTATACTTCGCCCCCGTTCCATCATCATCATCAAGGGTCTGGATATACCCGGTATCATGCATCAAGATGCAGATGAGCCCCAGGTTTACTTGTTCTATGGTAAGTTCCCTTCCGCCGACCGTAACCCCATGCATGAGGCGAGCCATGGCGAGAAATGCATCGGTAGTATGCCTCAGGTTATGGTATTCCGTGTTGCACGTGCGGTATCCTGGATACTCACCGTTGAAAAGGCGCACTATATCCCTGAATACGCGATCTACCTGGTTGAAATCAAAGTGCGCGAACATCATAAGAACGATCGTCCTGACTTCCTCCAAAACGCTCAGCGGATTCCCCATGTTTACCAGGATAGAGAGCTGCAGTTCTGTCATTCGTATCCCCCCATCGATTTTGACATCTCTAATCGAAGCATTCCACGAGCGGCAGTGTTGAAGTCCTTTGATCCGTATCCGAGTGAGCACCTCACGCGGTTATTCCGAGGACCATACATGTCCATATCTGCGAATCGAAATAATCAGGCAGTCCCCTGGCTGAGATCTCATGCGAATCTCTTTCTGATGGGCGCCGTTCTGCAATTCAGCCTATACCAAGGATTGCTGTGCCTGTTTATCGACATCCTCATAAAGGCGAGTTTTACGGTGCGGCTTAAGAACAGGGATCCAAATATTTTATATCCCTTGGGAAAGATTTCTCTTAAAGCTCATATCATTTAGAGATTTCATATTCAACATCTTTTCCTCTTTTTTCCTAATTTTTTGCCACACCCTACCATAATGACATCAACACTGATATGCTAAAATCTCGGTTGATCGTTTCACCGTTCACGGTTCCCCGTTGAAGTGCCTATGAACCTCTATGCTTAGATTGTAACCTCTGAACCCGGAACCGCGTATTTGAGATGCACTCTGCATCAATGATCAGACGCACCATACATGAAACGCCGGGAATATGGCGGGGATGTGGTCCCGCACGGGGGAAAGATGATGGGGGATTAGCGGGAAGAAAGAGTTTATGGTGATCGGCAAGGAGGAAGGGTGTTATTTCAAAGGTCAAGCAGCCCTTATTATGGCCAAAAAGATCGGCGCAGGGCATAAGGCCAAAGGCAGCTTTACCTCCTGAGACACTATAGGCAAAATCCTGGCCGTTACCCCTATAAACCAGCAAAAACATAACAGAAATGGTACCATCTTGAGCTATGAAGACGTCTAGCATCGTGACAGGAGGTGTATAACGCATGAACGTTGCCATAACCCACATAATCTCCCCGAATATCGCCCGATGCGAGCTCAGCTTTATCGAGAGAAGCCCCATTGACTATGACCTGGCAGTTCAGCAACATAAAGCATACTGCTCGTTGCTTGAAGAGTGCGGGCTGCGGGTTATCGAACTCTCAGTGAACAGTTCCTTTCCGGACTCCACCTTCATCGAGGACACCGCGTTTATAGTGGAGGAGATCGCGGTGATGGCACGCATGGGCGTCGAGTCACGCCGGGCCGAGGTTCCCGCCGTTGAATCGGTGATGGCCGCCTACCGTACCATAGACCGTATCCTGCCTCCCGCAACACTCGAGGGTGGCGATGTGCTGCGGGCCGGAGGGAAGGTCTTCGTTGGAATCACACCCCGCACCAACGCAGCCGGCGCCGGCTCCCTTACCGCAATCCTAGAGCCCTTTGGATACCGGGTTATTCCGGTTCCCGTTCGAGGCTGCCTGCACCTGAAGTCCGCATGCACCCTTATCGATGCTGAAACCATACTGATGAACCCCCATTGGATTGACCCGAATCCCTTTAAGGGCTTTCGCGTTATCACCGTGCCGGAGGCCGAACCATGGGCTGCGAATGCGCTCTTACTAGACAACTGCGTGTGCGTTCATGCCGGGTTCAGGCGCACGATAGAGAGCTTGCACGACCTCGGCTTTCAGGTAAAGACGGTCGACATATCCGAGCTTCTCAAGGCAGAGGCCGGGATCACCTGCTCAAGTATTATTTTTAATGATATGCTATAATAAAATTTGGGGATTGAAAGATTTTATAAAAAAATCAAAGCCCCTGCAGCGTCGAGCATGATCGAGGAATTAGACCCTAGGAGGCGATATGGATACAAGATACTTAGAGGATCTTTTCCAATTTTCGGGAAGAGTAGCCGCGATCACCGGAGGCGGTGGCGTGCTATGCGGCGAGATGAGTCGCGCTCTGGCACGATTAGGGGCAAAAGTGGCAGTACTCGATATAGTGGAGGATGGAGCAAAAAAGGTAGCCGACGAGATCGTGGAGGCACATG
>Ga0307433_1001835_pt1 | contig 10805 bp, 8 predicted proteins | sample SalMarWE160210MG_FD_202166 | JGI IMG/M metagenome (GOLD analysis project Ga0307433, IMG submission 202166) | Salt marsh sediment microbial communities from the Plum Island Ecosystem LTER, Massachusetts, United States - WE1603-210 | ecosystem: Environmental > Aquatic > Marine > Intertidal zone >...
CACTCCTTCACGCAGGTTCCGAGCGAATTGTATGGCAGGCCCGCGAGCGGGTCAACGCCAAAGGAACGCGTGCGGCAGCACAGCCCCCCCCCACGGCCTGACGGCCAACCCGTACCCGACGGTGCCGGATGCGGGGCGGCCGAAACCCGACGGCCGGTCGGGTTCTCACCCGGCCCGCCGGCAAAGGGCTTGCATACCCTCGCCGCGCGCGTATAATACCGCTCTTTCCGTTTGGCAGAAGGCGCTTCTGAAAGAGGCAAGGCAATGAAGAAAGACATTCACCCGGAATACAAAGAGTCGAAGGTCACGTGCGGGTGTGGTCACTCGTTCACGACCCGCTCAACGCGAGGCGACCTGACGGTCGAGGTCTGCTCGAACTGTCACCCGTTCTTCACGGGCCAGCAGCGGTTCGTCGACACGGCCGGCCGCGTCGAGAAGTTCCAGAAGAAGTACGCCTGGAGCGCCGACCAGGCTGCCGCCCAGGCCGAAGAGACCGCCAAGAAGGCCGCCGCCCGTCCGAAACGCAGACGCCCCCCCGCCGCCGAACTCCACTCCACCGCCAGGCCCAAGACCACGCCCGCCCTGGGCGAAGGGCCCGGGGCGGCGACAGGCGGAAGGGGCGGTGGCAGGCCCGGGGGCGGTGGCAGGCCCGGGGGAGGTGGCAGGCCCGGGGGAGGCGGACGGCCCGGTGGAGGCGGCGGCAAAGGACGCCGCCGCGGACCACAGGCCGACGCCCCCGTCAGCACCGAACGACGCAAGATCGAAAAGCCCAAAGACGACGACACGCACGCCGAAGACGCAAAGACCGAGGAAGCCAAGGCCGAAGAGGCCAAAGTCGAAGAGCCCAAGACCCCGGCCCCCAAGACGGAAGAAGCCAAGGCCGAGACTGCCAAGGCCGACCAGCCGAAAGCCGACCAGCCCAAGGCCGACGAGCCGAAAGCCGACCAGCCCAAGGCCGACGAGCCCAAGAGCGACGAGCCCAAGGCCGACGAGCCCAAGAGCGACGAGCCCAAGGCCGAAGCGCCCGATGCCGACAAGGACCACCGCTAGAACAGTTCACGTTCTTGTGTAGCGATGACTCGCGCGGTGGGCAATCGTACGTGTTTAGCGTGCTCTCGAAGCGATGTCATTTCGACCGAGCCCTCGCCAAAGGCGAGGGCGAGCGGAGCGCCGCAGCCCGAGTGCCCGCAGGAAATCTCGTCGTCCGAAAACGCATAACGGCGAGATTCCTCGACTCTTTTTCGCTCGCTCGGAATGACACGCTAAACAGGTACGGGCAATCTTGCCCACCGCGCTTTGGCGGCTTCATGCGCGGCGGGCAGGATTGCCCGCCGCGCAAGGTGGGTGCCAAGCACAAACCATCGGCCGACCGTCTCACGCGAGGCGGTCGGCCGTTTCGTGCCTTCTTCAGCAGCCCCCTCACCACCCGTGATAGTAGCCGAATCCGGAACGCCGCCGACCCCACGGGCCGTACCAGGGATCGTCGAACCACGGATCGTAATAGCCGTAGGGCGGGTAGTGGTACGGGTAGTAGTAGTTGACCTGCTCGATCTTGATGAACTTCGTCGTCACCTCCTGCGCCTTGTCGCCGTAACGGTACGGCCATGCCAGACGCAGCGAGCCCACGTCCTGCAGCCGCGCGCTGCCCGGCAGGTCGAACACGAGGTCGTAGGCGGCGCCCGCGCCGCCGGCGATGGTGATCGTTCCGGTGCGATTGCGGCCGGCGTAGGCCTCGGCACCCTCCACCGCCCGCCCCTCATCATCGAGAAGCCGGACGGCGGCCGGGTCGAGCGTGAACGCCGACTGGCCGCCGTTCTCGATCTCCAGCCGCACGTGCAGCGTGTCGAACATCACGCCCCGGTCGTTCTTATCGGTCTTACCCCGTGCGGCGATCTGGACCTTGACCTCGCGCGATCCCGGCGGGAGGCTGTAGACGCGTTTGGCCACCCAGTCGGCGCCGGCCCCCTGGTACTCGCCGGCCGGACGGAAGTAGACGTGCCGGGCCGACGAGCAGCCGGTCGCCGCAAGCGCCGCAAGCGCCATCAGCAGCCCGGCCGTCCACCGTTGACCGCCGCCAACTGCACCGTCCATCGGCGTCCCCTTCTTGAGCCTCACCTCTGTTATCCGGGACGACCAGCCAGTGCGGCCACGGGCCTTGCCGGCCGGCGCGATGGCGCGCGAGATGCCCTCTCAATTACTGCCCCTCGATCCGGCCGATGACCGTTACGGGGCGTGACAACTCCTGATGATGAAGCCGCCCGACTTCTCGTCACGTTCCAATCCGAGGATTCCCTGCGTTTGCGCCTCCTCCAGCACCTGGCCGAATGACCGGAAGCCGTAGTAGGATTCGTTGAAATCGGGTTTGCGGCGTTTCAGGGTTTGCTTGATCATGGAACCCCAGATTTTCTCCCCTTCTCCACGTTCCTCCACCAGGGCCTCGTAGGTTTGGACAATCAGGTCCCACGCCTCCTGCTTCTTGTCCACAACGGGTTGGGCGGGTGGGGCGGGTGGGCCGGCCTTGGCGGCCCGGGCCCGTGCCGGCTTGCTGCCGGCCACTTTGCCGCGAGCCTTCCCGCGAGGCGGCTGAGGGCGTACGAGGTCATCGTAGTAGATGAACTCATCGCAGTTCGCGATCAGCAGGTCCGACGTCGACTTCTTGACACCCACCCCAATGACAATCTTGTCGTTCTCACGGAGTTTGCTGACGAGCGGCGAGAAATCGGAGTCGCCGCTGATAATCACGAAGGTGTCCACGTGCTCCTTCGTATAACAGAGGTCGAGGGCGTCCACCACCATGCGAATGTCGGCGGAGTTCTTGCCTGACTGGCGCACGTGCGGGATCTCGATCAACTCAAACGACGCCTCGTGCATCACGGCCCTGAACGGCTTGTAACGGGACCAGTCGCAGTAGGCCTTCTTCACCACGATGCTCCCTTTCAAGAGGAGCCGCTCCATCACCTTGTTGATGTTGAATTGGCTGTGGTTGGCGTCGCGAACGCCCAGAGCGATGTTCTCGAAGTCGCAGAACAGCGCCATGTTCTTCGTCTCGGCCGCGTGTGTCACAGGTTCCGTGCCTCCACCAGATGCCTCTCGTGCTCCACATTCGCCAGGTCCGACCGGCAACCCACCGCGGGAAGCCACCCGGGGTCATTATAGTCCATGCGTGGGGCGGTGGCAGGCGAAAAGCCGTTCGTCGAGCCTTTGCCGAGCCTCCCGCGTTGCGCCAAACACGGGAGCCCAAGGCAAGAACACCTCGGATATCCGGCGAAACCGAGATGATCGCACGCGAGCGGCCCGGCAGAAGGAGGATTCGGCAGCGGCGCAAGGCCTGCCGTTCAACAGCGCGACGGTGAGGCTCAACTGGCGAGCAGGCTCGGCTCCAGGGCGAGCCAGACGCCGGCCCCGACCATCAAGGCGGCAAGGGCCACGAAGTACACCTTGACCGCCACACCTCCCACCCGCGAGGTCCACAACCGAGGAATCACCGCCAAGGCCGGCAACGGCCACCACTGGAGCAGGACGGTCCCGAAATACACAAGGGCGGCGTAGCCTCCGCCGCCTCCATCCGGGCCGCCGAACGCCAAGTCCTGGAAGAACTTCACCACGAGGATCGGGAAGGCGTGGAACAGGATGACGGGGATCGAGATGGCCCGGTGCACCTGCCGGTTGTAGGCCATCTGCAGAACCACAAGCGCCCCAACGGCGAACACCAGGAACCCGACGTACGCCGCAGCAAGCAGCAGACGCCTTTTGCCCGTCAGGCCGGCCATTACCCTGTCCTCCAAACGACCGTCGTCGAACCACGCGCGGGACTCGCCTGCACGATGCCTCCAGTATTCTAAAACACCGCGTCGTTCGCCGCAAGAGGCGACGCGAATCTCGCGGCGCGATTCCGTTTCCCTTCCGCTGCGGCCGGCCGTATGCTGGCGCCATGAGAGGAGGCGCGGCATGCGAACGCTCCTTGCCACGCTCGGCATCCTGTGCCAGTCGTAGGGTGGGTGCTCCGCACCCACGCGGCGCACGCGAGATCTCCTCAGCGTGGGTGCCGAGCACCCACCTGCAACTCACGGCACAACGGCAACGGCGAGACCCCTCGACTTCGCTCGGGGTGACACACAACCAACGCCCTCACTGAAACTTCACCGCCTCAAAGGCGGTGGGGTGAAACCAGGTGCACGGAACCTCAACACCTGCGCTGCGGGGGGCTCGCCTGGGCAGGCGAAGAAAGACGGCCTCAAGCCGGGCGCCGATCCGGACCGGCGGCAGGCGTGCGGGTGTCGGGGCGGCGCGGCGACGGATCGCCGGCTCGCTGCTACCGCCTGGCGCTCGGAAGACGCCGACCGATCCGGCGCCGGCGCCTCAGGATCTTGCGACCCCCGCGCGTCTTCATCCGAACGCGGAATCCGTGCCGCTTATGGTGCTGGCGAGCCGACAGTTTGCGTCCCGGCATACCCATCGAGTGTTCCTTAATCTTCTTCGTTGCAGTGGCCGATGCGTCGAGCCGCGACCGTGAGAGCCTCCCGTGAGCGCACCCGAAGGGTCGCGGTCACGTTCGCACTGCCCCCCGACCTTCCGGCCGGGGCGCGGCCGTCAGATCGGCATTCCCGTGATCCTGGCCTCGAAGACGAGTCGGTTGCCGACCACGCCCTGTGTGTCGAAGACGGCCCGTCGGCGGCGGATCTCCACGGCCTGGCCCAGCAGGATCAACCGGTCGCCGGGCACCACCTGGCCGCGGAACTTGACGGCATCCACGCCGCCGAAGCCGAGGAACCGCGGGTCTTCCTTCACCTTTTTGAAATACACGCTGCACATTTGGGCGGCCGCCTCGATCATCAGAACGCCCGGCAGCAGCGGCCGGCCCGGTATGTGCCCGCGAACCCAGAACTCGTCGTCCCGTACGTCCCTGACCGCCACGATCTGCCCCGCATCGGCGTCCAGGTGGACAACGGCCGTCAACTGCTCCATCTCGTGACGGTGCGGATTGAGGCGGCGAATCTCCTCGATCGGCATGACGACCCGATCCAGGTCCACGGTCGCCAAGTCCACCAGGAGCGATGGGGCCATGCGTCGTATCCGTTTCTTCGCTCTCGGGGCGTTTACCGAAACCGCAGGCCCGCTCCCCAGGCCGAGTCGGCCATCCAGCGGCGACTCGCCCGGCCAAGGGCGGGCCCGGTCTTCGGACTTCGCTTTCCTGGCTCCGCGCGGCCGCCCGGGCCGCCGCCATCGAAAGCGGCCCCGGCAGGCGGGGTCCCCCGAGGTGCACCCACCTTGCCCCGGCACTACCGATTCGCCCGCAGGCTACTCGGCGGGCGGTTCGACAGGCGGCGCGGCAGGCGGTTCAGCGGGCGGTGCCGGCGCGGCCGGTTCGGTTTTCAACTCCAGGCACTTGATGCGGACCTCCTGGGCGGCGCCCTTGATCTCCTGCATGGTCTTCCGCACGCGCGTGCCGGCGGCCTTGTTCCCCCTGTCGACCTTGGCCACGTCGTCCTCCGCGGATGCCACAATCTCTTTCAGCCTGTCGAACTCCAGCATGTGGCTGCTCCTTAGAAAAGCCCGCAGTTCCGTGCTTCCGTACGGGAACCGTCAACCCCCGTTACGCCTAATCTACACACGCTCAGTGGTCGCTGTCAAAGGGAAAACGGGCGATTTTTGGCCAAAACTGCCTGTCAACTGCCCCGACGGCCCGGCTATCGACGCCTCGATTGCGAGGCCGACAGCAGGCTCTCGGCGGCCAGGGCCACCGCCAGGGCCACGATGAGAAAGGGGGACAGATCGGTCGCGAGGGGCTTGGAGATGGCTGGAATCGCCCTTCTCGGGCTGAAATCGCCGCTCAGGACCCGCACACGCCCCTCGCCGAACGCTGCCGCCAGGTCGTCCGGCAGCGGCGCGAGGTCAGACGTCTCGTGGGCATCGACGTTGACCGAGTAGTGGGTTCCGGCCGCTTCACCCGCCGGAAAAACGTAGTTTCCGGGGACATTTTCCTGGCCGGTCGGCCGGATTCCGGCAGTGTTCCCGGCAACCAGGTTTGCGACCTGCGGCCCGTCTGCGGGGGCCAGCGCCTCGGCGAGCGAGTGCGCCAGAACAACAAACTCCGCCCGCCCCGACAGATCGCTCCACCGGGGCGACACGCCGAACGCCAACACAACGAGGCGGCCCCCGTCCTGCCGATGCGACTGAACGGCCGGGCACCCGTCACGGAAACGGATGACCGTACTTGGCGCCTCAGGCAGGCGCAGCCGCCGCCCACACACCGGGGCATTCAGGTCGCCCGAGGTCCCGCCCTCAAACGCACCCAGCAGGTCGCTCGTGTACCCGGCCGGGTCGAGGGTGACGCCGTCCGGCGGCTCTTCGACGCCCGGGGCCTCGCCCGTGCCAAGCCACGTTGCGAAGTCGGCGTCTGTCGGGGGACCGGCGTCGGCGGGAAGCCAGACCACGGCGCCGCCGCGGCTGACGAATTCCTTCACGTCCCCGATTTGGCGCGGTGGCTGCGACCCCACCCAGAAGACCACGTCGGCGGCGTCGAACGCCGGCCGGTCGGCCCGGTCGGCCCTGAGCCGCGTCACCGGCTTCGGCACGCCCGCCCCCGCGGCGAAGGCGGCGGCCACCAAGTCCGCCGACCGGACCCGCACGCCGTCCTCCTCGGCCGCGTCCACCACGAGGACCCGGATGGGCCGCCGGACGGCCGCCGTGAAGTACCGCACGTTGTCGACCGCGAGCGCGTCGTCGGCCTTCACGTACACGCGGCCCTGCCACGGACCGTCGCCGTCGGCCCGGATACGGAATCGGGCGGCGTCGCCGGCAGGGGCGACGACGGTGTGTTCGGCCTGCCGACCGTCGAGTTGCAGGAAGACCTCGACGGGCGCTCCGCCCGTTTCGCCGCCCGGCGCAACCGTGACCTCCAGCACCCGGCCCGTGGGGGACGGCGCGATGCCCGCCCTCGGCAGGCCCAGCCAGACGTTGCCCGCCGCGCCCCCGACGGGCAGCAGCACAACCTGGGCCTTGTGCATGGCGAGGCTGCCGGCAGCCATGCCCCGCAAGGCGTGCGGCGTGGCGTCGGTGACCAGGACGACGTGCGACGCCGCCGCACCACGGGCGGGGGACGCGACCGGGACGGTCTCCGAGGCGCTCCCGGCCGCGGAGCCGGTCATCGCATCGTGGAGGACACGCCGCAGCGGCAGATCTTCCCCGGCGGGGAACGGTGTCTCTCGCAGCGCCCGACGGACCTGGGCGGCCGTGGCCCCGTCGGTGCGTGGGCGCGGGGCGAGGAGCACGGTCGGCCGGTCGTCGGGCAGGGCCTCAGCCACCGCCAGCAACCGCCGTCGGCCGCGTTCCAGCGCCGTGACGCCGTCGGGCCCCTTGGCCTGCATGCTGGGGGAGGTGTCGAGGACCAGCACCCACGGGCCGTCGGCCGACGGGGCCGTGCCGCCGACCCTCGGTCCGGCCAGCGCCAGAACGAGCAGTGCGACGACCGCCAGCCGCAGCACGAGCAGCCCCACCCGCTTCAGCCACAGCCGGCCGCGTGACGACGCGTGAACGCCCTCGGCGAACCGGGCGGTCGGCAGGATGACCTTCCGGGCCCGCCGCCGACCCAACAGGTGGATCGCCAGGGGTATCCCCAGGGCCAGGAGGCCGACCAGGATGGCTCGGTTGGCGAAGGTCATGGGTTACCGCCTCTTCGTTGTCTCGGGTGCCACATTTCGCGCGGTGTGTCTCGCGACCCGTACGTGTTTAGCGGGGTGGCACGGCCCTTGGGCCGTGCAGTCGCCCTCGGCACGCCGGGTGGGACGGCCACGCCCAGCGTGACCGTGTGCTCCTCGGCGCGACCCACGGCCGCGGCTTCGCCGCTGCCGTGCCACCTTCTTGGTGGCGCGTGGGACGCTAAACACGTACCCCGACCCACCGCGCGTTGAATCTCATTTTCGCCTTTGCGCGGCGGGTCAGGAGACCCGCCGCGCGGGAAGTAACGCAACCCCCCGCGCGGGAAGTGGCACAACCCGCCGCGCGGGAAGTGGCTCAACGCGCTGCGCAATCGCGCCGCCCGTATCATGCCCCGGGCACGTCGGGTTCGACGTCGACCCAGTCGCGGTTGCCGCAGGCCGAGCGGTACATGGCGTCGAGGATCGCCTGGGTCCGCCGGGCGTCGCGACCGTCACAGACGAGCGGCGCGCCGGTCCGGAGTGCGGCGGCGATGTTGTCTGCCGCGGTCACGTACTCGAGGTCCCCCGTCTCGGGTGCCTGGTCGGACCAGGCGCCGTCGAGGAAGTACCGGGTCTGCGGGTCCTCGACGGGCCCGCCGCCGACATTGGCGATCGCGCCTTCGGTCCCGTACAGTTCCAGCCGGCGGTACCACGTCGGCTGCGGGTACGAGGTGGTGGCAAAGAGGCTGATGACGGCCCCGTGGTCGTACTCCCAGAGGGCGCAGCCGAGGTCCTCGGCCTCGATGCGGTGGTTCTGGGTCCGGATCTCGCACCGCACGCGCCGGGGGACGCCCAGGATGAAGGCGACCTCGTCGATATTGTGGATGCACTGGTTCGAGAGGACGCCACCGCCGTCGAGCCGCCGCGTGCCGCGCCATCCGCCCTGGCCCTCGAAGTACGCCATCGTCCGCAGGACCTTCAGGACGATCTCGCCGCCGAGGATCCGGCCCAGGCGGCCGCTTCGGACGGCGGCCCGCATGGCGAGCACGTCCGTGTGGAACCGGCGGTCGAAATCGACGGCCAGCAGCAGGCCCTTCTCGTCGGCCAGGCGGATCATCGCGTCGCAGGCGTCGAGCGAGGCCTCCATCGGTTTGGTCAGCAGGACGTGCTTGCCGGCGGCCAGGGCGTCGAGGGCCACCTCGGCGTGGCGGCCGGTGGGCGTCAGCACGTAGACCACCTCGACGGCGGCGCTCTCGAGCCAGGGCGCCAGGTCGGCCGTGTGGGGAACGCCCAACTCCTCGCCGGTGCGCGCAGCCCGGTCCGGGTCGGTATCGACCACGCCCACGAGGTGTGCGCCGGAGGTCTGTGTAATGTCTTTGGCCCTGGCATGGCCCATCCCCAGGCCGACCACGACGAAGCCGACCGGCTCGTAGTCGCGCGTGACGGCGGCGAAGTCGGGGCCCGTTTCCCCGGGCGTACTGGGCGCGGCGGACGGCCAGGCCCGCTTCAGCGCGTCGAAGACCCGCTTCGACTGGTCGGCGCCCGTGACGGCGTCGGGAACCGGGTTGTGCGTCTCGATGCTGACGGGTCCCTGCAGGCCGTGGTTGTCGAGGGCCTGAAGCACGCGGTCCCACGGCACAAGGTCGCCGAGGTCCGGCAGGATGCCCTTCGCCTTGACGTGGACGCAACGCGTGCGCGGGGCGAGACGCTGGATGTAGGCGGCCTCGTCGGCGGCGCGGAGGTCGCCGGCGAACCACTCGTTGGCCACGTCCCAGGCCAGGCCCCACGTCGGCCGGCCGAAGGCGTCGAGCACGGCCAGGACCTCGGCCGTCGTCGCGCCGCAGTTCTCGAATGCCAGGACGAGGCCGGCCTCCGCGGCACGGTCGGCCAGGGGACCGAAGGCGTCGAGCACCCTCTGCATGAGGTCCCCCTGGACGGCGAGGTTGCCGGGCTGCCCCTCATCGCTCTGCCAGAAGAAGAAGGAGCGGACCAGGCGGCAGTCGAGTGCGTCGGCCGCCCGGATGATGCCGTCGAGTTTCTCGGCCTCGGCCGCCAGACGTTCCGCCTCGGGCAGGTGCACCTTGGCCAGCGACGACTGGAGGCAGGCGACCTGCATGCCATGCCCTTCGAGCAACTTGCGGAGACGGGTCAGTTCATCGGGCGTCAGGAACTCGCAGCCCTTCCGGAAGACCTGCCCGCGCAGGTCCACGTGCTGCATGCCCCACGACTCGATGACGGGCAGGGCCTGGGCCACGTCCATGCCGAGTTCGTCGGTGAAGACCGAGAGGATCATGGCGTTGCCTCGCTTGCCGCAAGTCGCGATTGAGCATAGCAGGGTTCGCGCGGTGGGCAATCCTGCCCACCGCGGCGGCCAGGATTGGCCGCCGCGCTACACCCTCATCGGAGCCGCGTGCCCACGGCCGCGGCTGCGCCGCTGCCGTGCCACCCGCGCCAAACACGTACGGGTGTATTCACCCGGGGCTAAATGTGCGGTTAACCTTACCGGCCGGGTGTGGCGCACACAAATCAAAAGCGGCGTTTGCGCTCCGAGAGGAACCGGCACAGGGCCTTGTCGAAAGACGTGTCGGTGGTCATGCAGACGAAGTCGCCGCCCAGACCGCGGACGCCGCGCTCGTACCCGGCCACCAGGTCGCGGACGCGCCGGGTGTAGGCCTCGCGGATGTGGTCGGCGTCGGTGACGACGCGGGTGCCGGTCTCGGGGTCTTCGAGGACGACGGGGCCGCTGAGGTCGAGGTCGCGTTCCATGGCGTCGAGGATCTGGAAGACCACCACGTCGTGGCCGCGGTAGGCCAGGTGTCCGAGGGCGTCGAGGACGGTCTCGGGTTCGTCCACGAGGTCCGACAGGAGCAGGATGAGGCTTCGGCGTTTGACCCGCCGTGCGACGGCGTGCAGCCCCGCCGCCAGTTGCGTCGTGCCTTCGCCGCGCGTGCCCGCGAGTTCGGCGAGGATCCGGACGAATTGGCGCCGGCCGGCGTGCGGCCTGATGAGATAGTTCAGCCGCGACCCGAGAAGGCCCAGCCCCACGGCGTCGCGCTGGCGCGTCAGCAGATACCCGAGTGCGGCGGCGAGGGCGGTGGCGTATTCCAGTTTGGTCATGGCATCGGGCCGGCCGGCGTAGGCCATGCTGCGGCTGGTGTCAACGAGGAC
>Ga0307433_1001842_pt1 | contig 10772 bp, 6 predicted proteins | sample SalMarWE160210MG_FD_202166 | JGI IMG/M metagenome (GOLD analysis project Ga0307433, IMG submission 202166) | Salt marsh sediment microbial communities from the Plum Island Ecosystem LTER, Massachusetts, United States - WE1603-210 | ecosystem: Environmental > Aquatic > Marine > Intertidal zone >...
GCGTAGTTTCCAGATGACATGGCTGTTCCTATAGCGCAAGCCTTTGTGGATGTTCAACTCAACCAGAAGGCCTTCCTCGCCGGCCTCGCTGGATCGCAAGCCGCTTTCACCAAGACAACTGGCGCGATGCAAGCCCGCGCCGCGGCAATGAGCGCGACGATTACGAAATCCTTTGTGGCGGCCACGGCGGGCTTGGCCTTACTGGGCGGCGTTGTCGCCATGGGGGTCAAGAGCGCCGCCTCTTATGAAACGGCGTGGCGCGAAGTCTGGACTTTGATGGACAACACCGAGGACCAGATGAGATCCCTTGCGGACGCGACAAGCCGCATGTCGGTCGCATTTGGACAGTCGGAAAAAATCGGTCTCAAGGCCCTCTATCAGATTACCTCCGCAGGATTCATAGGCGCGGAAGCCATGACAGTACTCGAAGAATCCCTAAAAGGCGCGGTCGGCGGTGTCTCGGACGTATTCACGGCGGCTGATATTCTGACTGGTGCCCTGAACGCCTGGAATGTGGCAACTACGGAATCCGCTCACGTGATGGACCTTATTTTCACCACAATCAAGGAAGGTAAGGTCACTATGGATTCCCTCGCCGCTGGAGCAGGGCGTGTGATGGCGATTGCCGGTCCTTTTGGGATTGCTATGGAGGAAGCTTTTGCCTCGTTAGCAACGCTCACCAAACCGCTTGGTGGTGTACATCTTGCGGCCACAGCGCTTGTTGCCACCATAAGGTCATTCCTTAAGCCCCAAGAGGAACTGAACGAGCTAATGGGAGAGATGGGGTATGAAACCGGACGCGTTTTGGTGGAAGAGAAAGGGCTTGCAGGCGCGATTGTCGCCGTCAAGGATGCTGCCGAGGCCGCGGGTATTCCACTTGAGGTTCTCTTCTCAAACGTCAGGGCCATGATGGGTGTAATGCCGTTGGCGACCACCATGTCGGAAGAGTATGCTCGAATTCTGGACTCAATGTACGATTCGGCGGGCGCTACAAGCGGCGCGGTTGAAAAGATGATGCAGTCTTTCGAGATGCAGTGGAGCATCTTCAGTGAAACCCTAGGTCGGGCGAAGAGGCTCTTCGGGGAGGCCTTCCTGCCCATGTTCACGGCGGGACTTGAGAAGATCATTCCTTACGTTGAAAAGCTTGCCGAATACTTCCGCCAAAACGGTGACGCGGTCCGTTACTTCGTCATGCACGCCATGAAGATGTTGGGAATCATCGTTTTGGTGGGTGGTATCGCAAAGGCGTTCACTTTCTTAATGACCCCCGTGGGCGCCCTTATCGCCGCCGCCGCTCTTCTGTATGGGGCGTGGTACTTCAACTTGTATGGGATTAGGGAGATGGCGGAGCAGCTTGGCGAGACGCTCACCAAAATAGTGGCCGCACCTCTTAAATTCGTCCTAAAGCTTGCGGGTGCGGGCGAATCTGCCGATTCTGTGGAAACCTTCATGGGGTCCTTGAATAAATCCCTTGTTGGGGTAGTGGCTGCCTTGGGAGGATTCGTTCTGGGTACATGGTTGGTGGGTGGGCTTCTCGGAAAACTCACCGGTGCGGTTCTTGCGGGATCGGTTCTCACGCTGCCAACTTTGGCAGTGATGGCGGCGCTTGCATGGGACATCAGTCAAACCGCAGGCGATCTTAAGGAACCCGGAGGTATGTGGCCGTCCGTCGCCAAACTAGCGGCACAGGCGATAGGCGCGATCACAGGTGGAATTCTGGGGGCTGCTGTTGGGCATCCCATAATGGGCGGCGCGTTGGGCGCATACGCCTTCGGCTGGATATACGAAGGACTCCTTCAGATAAACTGGAACATCGTGCAGAGCTTGGCTAGCGATGTTGCGGCGAGCTTCCATGATGTCGGCACGCAAATCTATGAAGCTACCGGCGGACTTATTGACATACGCGTGAGCGATTCCGAAGGAATCAGGGCGATGACCCAGGCGGCAGAAGAGCAGGCGGCAGCTCTTAAAGACTACCCCGATACTTCGACTATGGATCTCAAGTTCAACTGGGTAGACCCGGTCGAGAAGTCACTTGAAGGGCTCACCGGAACCGTCGAAGATCTTGGTAAGGCTATAGAGAATCTCAGTATACCTTACTGGCAGAGGATTGATATCCCAACATTGCCTGGACACGCGGTGGGTGGGCCTATTCCAGGAACAGGATTTGGCGACACGATACCGGCGATGCTGGAACCAGGTGAATTCGTTGTACCGAACTGGATGATGCGGATACCGTGGCTCGCGTCCCTGATCGGCGGCATTTGGTCTGGGGGAAGGCACTTCCAAGCAGGCGGGGCTGTTGCTGGACTAGCGACTCAGAAGACAGGAGCTGGCATCATACCGGTCGACCTCATGTCTATTGCTGAGTTCACATCCTACATCCGCACGCTCAATCAGGATATGCCTAGTTTTCTTAAGGTGGTCACTGAATACTTGGCTGCGCATGGAGAGGCGCGGGAGAATGTAGTGGAGTTTACCCAGATGCTGGACGCACTCTTCACACCGTTGGGGGATGTGAGCAATGAGTTTGGTGATCTTGTGGCCAACACTCTAGATCAAATCAATGCCGCTAATGAGGAGGCCGCGGCTTCGGTGGATACGGCAACCGCCCTAGACACACTGGCGGAGAGAATAGGGGCATTGCCTTTCGGTGAACTTCTTACCTCGATTCCCGACATCAATAAGGTTATCGCCGATCTTAGGACTGGAACAGCGGAGAACCTGGGTGCTTGGATAGGATCGATGTCGGATCTTCGGAATGCAGCTGCCATGGTTAGCGGAGCCTTGGAATCAGCGAGATGGATAGGAGCCTCTGAAGCGGTGATTGCGGAATTGGAGGCTTTGTCAGCCGCGTTTGGGCCCGCGAGTGATGCGGTAGAAACATTTGCCGACCGTCTTGCTAGAATCCAACTCGGCACGGCTGGAACCGAGATACCCGCTTTACTGACCGATCTGTCTAGTGCGTTAGCGACAGTGCTTGCAGGGGGCAAGTGGGGAGATCTTGCGGGCCTCCTAGGGGAAATGACGGGTATGGATTCTGCATTGACCCAAATGCGTGAATCCCTGGAGCGCATCGTCACGGGAGATGTTGACGAAGGTATCCAAGCACAAGCACAAGCACTCTTAAACGCCCTTCAAGGTATTGAGGTGGGCCTCGGGGAGACATTCCGGGAGCAAGCCGAACGCTTAAAAAGAGAAGCCGAGGAGTTGGCGGCGCGTTTAGCTCAGGAGGCGGAAGCATCATTCCGCGCGAAGTTTGAACCGGCCAACCTAGCACATATCCAAGCCCTTGCACGCGATACGGACGCCTTGATTGCTGAGGCGGCAGGGCTCAGAGAACTACATGACGTTACGATCAGCGACACAGACGTGATGAGGATGGTCGTCGGCTCAAAACAGGCGTATTACGCGCAATTACAGTTAGATATAGATATTGCTAAGATGGCGGGCGAATCCACGAAAGAACTAGAAGAGGAGTTACGTAGTGCGCAGATCGCCTTTGGGGATTTGATTGAGACGCTTTCCGATGTTATATCCCGTCTTACCTTAACTGACCTTGCGGGTGGTATCGAAAGATTGATGAGCGAAGCCGCGTCAGGATTGGCAAATGCTGTCACCATCGGCGAATTCAACAAGCAATTATCCGAGATTACGGCAGCGCTTTCTCTACTAGATACGGATCGACTCGAAAGAATCTTTGGGGTGGGATCTACGTGGCCTGAGGAGGTGCAGAATCAAGCACGCGCATTCTGGGAACAACTTGTAGAGGGTGGCGGGGCACTCTATGAATTCGGTGAAACCCTAAAAGAAACGGCGGACCGCGTGGCGCGAGAAGCTGAGGAGGCTGCCCGCACTGCACAGGAGGCGTTCCGGGAGTTATTTGACGCCCCTTCCCTGGAAGCCCTCCGTACTGGTAACTGGATGGAGGCTGCGGAAGCAATAAGGATCTTCGCGCAGACGCGGGGTGACCTCATGGCGACCGCGGCTGCACTCTCTGACGTGAACGACGTCACCATCGACCAGGCCGAAGTCCTTAGTCTCATAACCGGAAGCTACAGCCAACTGACCTCTAATCTGGACAGTCTCATTCTAGCAATGGGGATCGCCGGGGAAGACGCTACCGCGCTTGAGGAAATGAGGATCGCCCTTGATGAGATCATCGACCCTCTTGGTGCGCTTAGAAAGGTATTGCGCGACATTACTGGCATGGCAAGGGAGGATCCGACTGGAGCAGGAGAATCCTTCCGCAGAATTTTCGAGAGCGCAATGGCAGGCGTGACGATAGAAGCCGCGTGGGGCGATATCGTAAAAGAAATGACCTTATCAGGCGAAAACTTCGCCGCCATTCATCAAGCTGCGGAAGACGTGGTATCCGGGTTCGAGCAAGAGATTGCAGCATTGGAGTACTTCGGTTTTGCGATAGACAGTACACAAGGGATGTTGGACGAGTTCAGGGCGGCAATCTTAGGGGTAACCGTTGAAATGCTTCATTGGCAGGAATGGCTAGAGCAAACTGAGTTTGGAGCGATACTTGAACGAGGAGTGCCACTTCTACCCGAGGACTGGCAACCTGCCGTCAGAGAATTTCTTACAGCCCTCGATCCGGGGGCGGTTGACGAGAGCATAACACGCTTGGCGTCATATATTGGTGAGGCTGGCGATACATTCCTGGATCTCACCAAGAGCTTAAGCCGTGCCTTGGTGGCTGGCGATCCTGCATCGTGGTTTCTGTTTATCCTAGACGCGGGAGAAATGCTTTTCAACGCAATGAAGGATTCCGCAGAGAAGATGAAAGCCATGGCGGAAACAGTCTTTACCTACGTGGAAGAGAAGGTTGCCTGGGCATTCGATAGGATCGTCTCCGCGGCGGACGCTTTGGTTGACAGCTTCAAGGCGTTGTACCAACAGACGGACACCTATCGCCGTCTGCAATCGTCTCTCGAAAAAATCCAGCAGATCATCATGAACGCCTTGATGGCTTTTCTGATGCCGGTTGTTGCAATCTTGGAGGCGCTTATAAAAGCGCTCTTAGGCGAGGTCGATGTCATTGAGGAAGAAACGGCTGCCCGGCAGGAATTGTTTGAGGCCCTCAATATCCCCGCTGGCTTCAAGGGTGCGCGCTACGAATGGCGTGCTGCTGAACCCGGAGTGCCTTACCGCCCCTGGGAAGAGGAGCCTGTGGGGCCCGCCACACCTGAATTACCTACGTGGTGGGAAGAACTGCTTGAGAATTTTAGGGATTTGTTGAAACCAATTCTGGATCTATTCGGCCAGTTCATCTCCATTTTACAAGAAGCTTGGAGTATAATAGGTCCGCTTATCATAGAAGGACTTCTCCCCGCACTGACATGGTTCGCTGAAAGTCTTGTTGCTTTAGCCCAGAGCATCCTTGAAAATCTGGTGCCTCTCTTGGGAGAGTTCCTACCAGGAATCATTAACGACGCGCTAACATTCTTTTTCGGAGCCATCCTCAGCATCGCGACCTTCTTTGTCGATACCTTAACCAATCTCCTGCCAAACCTAGTCTTGTTCTTCGAGCAATTGGGCATATTCGGGGGATTATTGCCGGGATTGTTTGCGGCCCTCTCGGAGGCATTAAGCCCTGTTTTCGCCACCCTCATCGACGCGTTCACGGGAATTCTGACCTGGGTGAATGCGGTGCTGGCTCCTGATCTCAAAACATTTTTCACTGCCTTTGGGAACTGGTGGCGAACAGAAGTCGACCCGTTCCTACAGAAAGAAGTCTTCCCTGTATTGGGTGAATGGATGACCAGATTCTACGCGATTCTTCGTGATAAGATTTTACCGTTCTTGGAAAACAAATTATGGCCCTGGCTGGCGAATACAGCATGGCCTATCATCGAGAAGGCGGGGAATCGTATCCTTGGTTTCTTGGAGAGGTTTGCTGACTGGGTGACCGCACATTGGCCTCAGATTGAAGCCTGGCTTACCTACAAGCTCGAACAAGCATTGAAAAATCTTGAAGTCCAGCTTGAAATGGCAGGGGCCATAGTGAAAGCGAGCCTTGGCAGCACCGCCGAAGCCGTAAACGACATTTGGCGTTCCGAATCCCTTAGTTGGTGGCAGAAGATAGGAGGCACCTTTGCCGCCATTGGAGCAACTTGGGAGAATGAATCTCTATCCTTATGGCAGAGAATCGGTGGTTTCTTTAGTGGGATATGGGCAGGCATCACTGGTTTCTTCGGCTCACTATTCTCCTGGATTCCTGGTTTTCAGGGAGGCGGCATCGTCTACGGTCCTACCCTGGCCATGGTAGGCGAAGGTGGACCGGAGGCGATTGTTCCTCTGGGGGCCTTTCGAGGATTGGATGACCTCTCTGGCGGGCTGCGGACCACCGACATCACTCTCAACCTGACCGTGAAGAGCACGCTCGTGACCGATGGACGCGAAATCGCCTCCGCGGTTGCGCGGCAAGAAGTAAAGAATGAGATTATCGGGGGGCGGTACTGAATGCGCGCGGTGGCTTCGGCAGCGGAACTGCTTGACCTTGAGATCAATGTAGACGTAAATGGCACCGATCTGTCTGGGCGCGTTAAGAGCCTCAGTCTTTTCTCTCATTTCGATGCGGGTGCGTGGTCGCTTGACCTTGTGTTCGACAACAACGGCCCCGAGTGGATTGACGATGGGGCAGACCTGGGGCTAGGCCCGAATGATCCCAACTCCGCCTATAATGCGGGCGGGGTTCCTCTGCTCGGAGCTTACCATGCTGTCACACTCAAGATCCGAAAGACCGGGGTCGGCGCTTGGACGACCATGTTTGAGGGCTTCATCGGACCTGGCCCGCGTGACGAGGGAGAGGACTGGGGCGCGGCGGACGAAGTGAACGTCACGTGTGTTGGCTGCTCACAACCCTTCAAGGATGCGATGATCGAAAAGCGCTTGGCACTCAGATATACGAATGCCGTGATCTCATCCATTGGTGATCCATGTCTTCTTAATCGGATCATCCAAGATCAGTTCGGGACTGGAACCGCCTATGCTGTCAAGTACATCGACAATCCCGATAAATCGGTCTCAGAGTACGTGGTCTCGAATGTGAGCGTTTGGGCAGCCCTTGAGAATGCACTCGCACCCACGGGCTACCGGCTGATCGAGCGGTGGCACGCGGGGAGCAGCGCCTTCTTCCCTTGCGTGATGGACCCCCAGCGATTAAAGGTGATCCCCGATATCACTTACTCGGGCGACTTCGACCGCCGGAGGATCTCCGGGAGCGAATCGGATGTCCGCACCTATGTTGGCGTCATCTATGGGGATGCGGACGAGCACGAGGAGAAGTATGTCTACGACGAGGCGAGTGATGCGATAAAAGCGAAGTTCGGTATCCCTGACGGTGCAGGCGGGCGGCTACACAAGATTATGGTCTACCGCACCCAGGAGCGTTCCTTGATCGACTCTGAATCGGAGGGAAGGGCGCTAGCGGCGGACATCCGCCACGATGTCGAGGAGCCTACGCCCGACTGTGCCATTCACATTCCTTTCTGGGATCCCCGTTTCGAGCCATTCGACCTGTTCCGTGCCGTCGGAGAAAACTACACAACCGATCTCGGGGTGATGGAGGTTCATTGGTCTTGGAGCTTCAACAATCCTCTGGGGGAGACAGAGCTGACAGGGACGGTCGGAAAGATCATAGGCGCGAAAGATCTCTGGCTCAGTAGAGACGTGAAGCGGAAAGGGGTAGATATGAAGGACAGGATTGACGACCTCTCCTCCCGCATCCCTTCCCAACCCGGCACCCCTCAACTTGACGGAGCATGGTACATAGGTGAGGACGGGACACCTCAACCCGTAATAGATGTTACATACCACGGCGCGGTGCCTTGGTGGGTGAAGGAGCGCATCGTGTCGGTCGCCACATTTACCAACATGGATTCGGGCACGGCCACCGGTAGCGGTGACGATTATCTCGACGATAGCGCCAAAGCATGGACGGCGGGCAACTTCTCGGGCGGTTCCCGCGACTGGATCCTTATCACGGGTGGAACGGGCGTGGGGCAGGAAAGGAAGATCAAGGAAAATTCGACTACCCGGATAACCGTGCAATCCGACTGGGATACGAATCCTGATGGAACTTCAACCTATGTGATCCTTCGTCAGAACCGCAATCCTTCAGAGGAGTATTCCGACGTCGGTCCATATCGCCGCCTTAACGGTTGGCAAGAAGGAAGGTTTGTTGGTGTGAAAGTGGCTCTCCGTCCGGCGGGGCGGTAGTTGAATTAAGTCAACTAACCGTGTAGCTGTGAGTGGAATTCATTGACTTAGCAAACTGACCCGCGTAGTTTTTGAAATAGAGAAGGTGATCCAAAATAGCTACTTGGCGCAAGGGTACCGGAAGCGTACTGAGCAATGGCGTTCCTATTGCCAATGTAACCGTGGGGATCTACACGAAGGGAGCCGCTGTCGACCCCGGCAATTACGCCACGATCTACTCCGATGAGGGCGTTACCCCCATCGATCAGACGACCGACCCCATTTTGACCGACGGAGCTGGTCGCTATGCCTTCTATCTCGATGTTGATACCTACGCGCAATTCAAGATTTATCTGGAGAAAGCGGGCTACAATTTCGATGAAGCAAACACAGACCTGGACGGCATCTCGCTCCCGGCCATAGGTTCTTCTGGACCCAGCGGCCCTACGGGAGCGGCTTCCACGGTCTCCGGCCCAACAGGGCCGTCGGGTCCCAGCGGACCCACAGGTGCAGCGTCCACGGTGTCAGGGCCTTCCGGTCCTAGTGGACCCAGCGGTCCCACTGGAGCTGCCTCCACAGTATCGGGTCCTAGTGGCCCTAGCGGCCCAAGTGGTCCCAGTGGAGCCACTGGAGCTGCTTCAACCATAAGCGGTCCGAGTGGTCCTAGCGGACCTACAGGAGCCGCATCAACAGTGTCAGGCCCGAGCGGGCCAAGCGGTCCGTCGGGTCCCAGCGGCGCAACCGGGGCAGGCTCCACGGTCTCCGGTCCAAGTGGCCCCAGCGGACCGACTGGAGCCGCTTCCACTGTATCGGGTCCAAGCGGACCTAGTGGGCCATCGGGTCCTACAGGCGCGGCCTCAACCGTATCCGGTCCAAGCGGTCCTTCGGGGCCATCTGGCCCGACTGGGGCTGCGTCTACGGTTTCGGGTCCCACGGGACCTAGCGGCCCTTCCGCTTTAGGGCTCGTCTTCTATTTGGATGACGAGGCCGATGAGGGAGCGATCGACAGTTATAAACGCTGGCGGCGAGCGATCCCCACGGGAGCGGAAGCTACCCTACAAGCGACCGCAAAGAGTGGAGACCCCGAGGAACTTATCGGGGTTTGGATAACAACCGCGGGAGTCCCCGGGATCGAAATGATGGCGGCAGGTGAGTGGATATTCCACATGTACCTGCACGTTGATTCAAACGCTGGCGATTCTCGTGTAAAGATCTATGTCTATAAGCGGGCGACGGGTGGCGCGGAGACCGAGATCTTCAATGTGACCACGGAGGAAATTGATGACGAGGCGGTCGCCTTGAATGAATTTATCAAGACGGTTGCGGCTGACACATCCCTCCTCTTGACGGATCGGCTTGTGATGAAAGCGTATTTTTATACTGACTCGGGTTCCAATAAAACCGTTACCCTTACCTATGATGGGACGACGCACGTAAGCCTTGTGCATTCTACAATCTTCGTTGGCGCAGTGGGGGCCACTGGTCCGAGCGGCCCCAGCGGTCCCTCTGGTCCAAGTGGTGGCCCGAGCGGGCCTAGCGGTCCATCTGGTCCAACGGGAGCAGCTTCAACAGTGTCCGGCCCATCGGGTCCATCAGGCCCTACAGGAGCGGCTTCGACCGTATCTGGTCCTTCTGGGCCTAGTGGACCTACAGGGGCGGCGTCCACAGCGTCAGGACCTTCGGGCCCCAGCGGACCTACAGGAGCAGCTTCCACGGTGTCGGGTCCGAGCGGACCATCTGGTCCTACAGGTGCCGCCTCCACGGTCTCAGGTCCCAGTGGCCCGACTGGAGCAGCCTCAACTGTTTCCGGCCCGTCAGGCCCCAGCGGACCCACAGGGGCGGCTTCCACGGTGTCAGGTCCATCTGGTCCGAGCGGACCTACTGGAGCGACGGGGCCTTTGGGATCGACGTATACCACAACCTTTACAGATGTGGCCCAAAAAGTAGTCGATCACAACCTCGGACAGTACCCGGCGGTTGTCGCACTAGATGGAAGTGACATTGAGATTGAATGCCAAGTGACACATAACTCGGTAAATCAGTGTACGCTTGATTTTTCTGAGGCAATCAGTGGGCGCGTGGTTTGCGTGGGTGGTGGTCCGGCCTCCACGGTATCAGGTCCTAGTGGGCCTTCGGGACCAAGCGGTCCTACGGGTGCCGCCTCAACAGTCTCGGGTCCTTCTGGTCCCAGCGGACCAAGTGGTCCGACAGGCACAGCCTCGACAGTATCCGGGCCTTCCGGACCATCAGGCCCGACAGGAGCAGCTTCCACCGTTTCAGGACCAAGCGGACCAAGCGGTCCTACAGGTGCCGCCTCAACAGTAAGTGGTCCAAGTGGTCCCTCCGGCCCTACGGGCGCTGCTTCTACCGTGAGCGGTCCCTCCGGACCTTCCGGTCCCACTGGTGCGGCATCGACCGTATCGGGCCCTTCGGGACCTAGCGGCCCGAAAACTAATGGTCAACTCTTCCTCTCCGCCGCTGGTATATGGCCCTCAACTACAAACGGATGTGCTCCTAATGAAAAAGTGGAATTAGGAACGAACGATGTCGATATCTTCGTA
>Ga0307433_1001843_pt1 | contig 10772 bp, 8 predicted proteins | sample SalMarWE160210MG_FD_202166 | JGI IMG/M metagenome (GOLD analysis project Ga0307433, IMG submission 202166) | Salt marsh sediment microbial communities from the Plum Island Ecosystem LTER, Massachusetts, United States - WE1603-210 | ecosystem: Environmental > Aquatic > Marine > Intertidal zone >...
GCACCTTTGTGGCTAGAGGCTTCTCAGGCGACATGTTCCATCTAAAAAACTTGATTGTAGAAGCAGTAAAGCACCGAGGCTTCGCATTCATTGACGTCTTCCAGCCCTGCGTTACCTTCAACTACCTGAACACCTACGATTGGTTCCGCCAAAGAGTGTACAAGCTGGAGGAAGAGGATCATGACGTAACCGACAGAAAAAAAGCTTTGGAGAAGGCGCTTGAATGGGGAGACAGGATACCAATCGGAATCTTCTACAAGAAAGAGAGACCCACATACCACGACAATCTTCCCCACGTAAAAGATGAAAAACTCACAAAACTGCCCACAAAAAACGTGGACATAACATCAACCATAAACGAAATGATGTGATAAAACACTTTTTTGGGTACTTGCAAAAGTCCAGAGTATTGACGATTAAACGTCCATCATGAGCTTCAGGTGGATGAGCGGGGTCTTTCTTTCTGTCAGCCTCTTTACTCGAGGCAACACTTCTTGGAGGATGTGCCACGGCTCCAAACTAATCTTGTCATTTGGCATCTTTCCACCGTTCATGTTCAGACGGTACGCTATCTCCTCGATTATCAGATTCTCCGCTATCAACTCAGCCATACACACCTCACCTTCGTTAATCAGCTTCTGCACAACCAGCTTCTTCAGCTCCTGCCCCTCTTCCATCCGTTCAAAAATCTTCATGGCTTTCCTTTTAATCTTAAGGTGCCGTAATGAAAACTGAGGCATCTTCTGGCAAAGTGTAACCCGCTCCCTCCATTTTCCCAACCACTGCTTGGTCCAGACTTTCAAAAACTCCCTGATCTCCTCTTGGCGGTCTTCAGTATTCAAGGCTTTTTCAATCTCATCGGAGTTTGTGTCTTTCCGTTTCACATTTAAGCAGGTTTCTAGGTCTTTACAGGCGAAGTCTAAAAGTCTCCTTTCCGAGCCATAAAGGTCTAAATCAGGAATTTCTTTTTCCAGCTCCCTAGCTAGCAAAGACGTAATTACAGGATTTCTTGAGGCATGAAGTTTGGCGCTAGGCATTTCCTTGAACCTCCTTCGAGGAGTGTGTACCATGCTTTTTTGGGGGTATTTGAGGTTTTCCAATATTTCCTTCTAAACTCCAAGCAAAAGAATAGAAAAACTTGGGTTTTTCAGTCCCATCAAAGAGTGGACTGCTTATAGGCACACATGTGGCAATCCAACTGCAAACGTTTTAGGCGACTTGAGTTAAATCATGTTTTACTTGCATTATCTGTTTGTACGAAAGGGCATCTAAAACTCGTTATGAGGCTGTAGAGGCATCTTGAAGACCTGTTACAAATCCAACAGTTTTAAATAAACAGTCTCTATGGATTAAACTAAAAAAAGGGACACATGGGAGCACTGACTTTTGGATAAGGCAACTGGAATGGGGAAATCGTCGGCAAGGGGTGGTTTCAAACTCTTCATAGGCGTAAGCGTCTCTAGCATTGTCACAGCTGTTGGTCTAATACTTGTATTGCGTTTGCTGGCTGATCCAGACGAGTATGGTATAATCGCAACTGCTTTGATATTTCCTAGTCTCATCGGTTTGTTCAAAGATTGGGGCACAAACTCGGCTATGATAAAATATTTGGCGCAATACAGGTCTGAGAACAAACCCCACAGCGTCAAAAACGTCATGGTCACGGGACTACTGTTCGAATTGGTTACAGGAGGTCTCCTTACTTTGCTTTGCTTTTTGCTGGCAGATTTTCTTGCAACAAGTGTCTTTCAGCTACCTGAGGCAAAGGTTCTGATAGAAGTTGCGTCTCTCACAATTCTTGCTGATTCGTTTCTCAAGGTTTCCCAGTCCACTTTTATTGGCTTAGAAAGACTGGAATTTCACAGCTTGACGCTGATCTTAAACGCTGGTATAAGATGCTTTCTTGCGCCCCTTCTTGTATTTCTTGGTTACAGCGTCTTGGGTGCTATACAAGGACAAATTGTGGCACAACTTACTGCCGGAATTATAGGAATCATAATTTTTTATGTCGCATTTTTCAGGAACCCAAAGAAAGAGACAGGGAGCAAAATAGATATTACTGGAACCCTGAAAACTTTGCTCAGATACGGTTTGCCCCTCTCTGTCTCAGTTGTAATAGGCGGATTCTTGCCACAGTTTTATAATACTTTGCTAACCCAAAGCTTCACGATAGCCAATAGCACTAATTATACAACTGCTCTAGGCAACTTTCAGGCAGCCGTTAACTTCACGGTTATAATAAGTTTTTTCACGGTACCCATAGCCACAGTACTATTTCCAGCTTTTTCAAAACTTAACGCGGAAGAGGAAAAGAAAACCCTTAGGGTTGTGTTTCAGTCTTCTGTTAAGTATGGAGCCTTGCTTACACTTCCGGTAACTTTGATGATTATGGTTTTGTCAGAACCTATAGTTTTCGCCGTTGTCGGCACGGAATATACTGACGCGCCCTTCTTTCTGACTTTATATTCCATCATCTACCTTTATGCGGGATTGGGAACTCTTAGTTTAGCGAATTTTTTAAACGGTCAGGGTAAGACACAAATTACAATGAGGATGGCCCTCCTCACTTTATGCATGGGATTGTTGTTGGGTTGGATACTCATCCCTCAGTTTGGAGTTGTAGGGTTGATAGTTGCAAATTCGATCGCTGGATTCCCAAGTCTGTTTACGGGTTTATGGTGGGTAAGGAAGCATTTCGGTGCAACAATAGATTTTGTATCTTCAGCCAAGATTTTCTCAGCTTCTGTGATTGCTGCAGTGGTTACTTATTTGCTTTTGTCACAGCTTAACTACAACTACTGGATAGAATTGGTTACAGGTGGCATATGCTTCTTGGTTGTCTATTTAGTGACTGCCCCATTGATTAGAGCCGTGGACAAAAAGGATGTAAGGCATCTGAGGGAGATGTTGAGTGGTCTCGGTCCCCTCTCTTATATTTTTAACATACCCCTTAAGATAATCGAAAAACTATTAGGGGTCTTCGAATTCTAACTTGCCTGTTTTTCCTTCAAGACGGCGAATCAGTTGTTCTTTGATTCCATTTTTATTGGCTTGTCAGCTTTTCTACTAGGTAATCCTTAATAAATAGCTGCTCCCCATTCAGTTAACATCACGAGAAATGCGTTAGGAGAGTAAAAAGCGCTTATGGCTAAATTCAAGATAATAGTCTCAGACCCGGAAACTGGGAAGTCACAGTCCGTGGAAGTGGAGGAAAGTCAGGCGGTTCCCCTGATTGGAAGGAAACTGGGAGAAGTTATGGATGGAGCCGCTGTTAAGTTGTCCGGCTATAAGCTGAAGTTAACTGGGGGGTCCGACAAGGATGGATTTCCCATGAGACCAAACATCCACGGAGGAGTTCGTGTGGGTGCCATCTTAAGTGAGGGCGTGGGCTTTCATCCGTCTAAACCGGGAGAGAGAAAACGGAAAACCCTTCGCGGCAACGTCATAACAGAATCGATTGTTCAAATCAACATGAAGATTGTTGAGAAACCAAAGAAGAGCAAAAAAGCGGGAAAGCCGAAAGCAGAGGAAGCGAAAGCAGAGAGCGCACCGACCGAAGAAGCTGCCCAAACAACCTGAAGTCAACTATTAGCAATAAGAGTTGTTTGATCCTTGTTGACTGAAATCCTTACTGATGAGCAACTGATTAACTTGTACACCACACCAGGCTATCTGGTGGCTGTAGATTACCCAAAAAAAGAGGTAACGTTGCATACGGTTGATTGCATGCTGGCTGATCCCATTAGCTCAGTGGGTGTTAAGCCTTCAAAGGCGAGAGAGAACAAAACAGGAGAGTTCTGGGTTTCAGAAAGCCGTGATGAAGCCATTTCGAAGGCAGAGGAAATAGCCAAAAAGAAAGAGTATACGTATACAGTCTGCCCCATCTGCAACCGATAAAAGCAGCATATTACGAAACTAATAGAAGTTCATTGTCGAAAACAGTACTTTTATCCGATAAAAACCAATAGTTTATTTTTCTATTAATGAATCGGTAAAGGCTTTGATGAATCTTAATGTTTTGAGAAGATGCACATAAGCAAAAAGAACTTCAATACTTGTAAATGCCTCTATTAAATTGCCAAACAACAAGGAATAGATTAAAAGAAGTGGAGATGTGACAACAAGAGCAATAAGAAGTGATAAAGAAATCTTGATTTAGCAAAGATAAACATGATATTAGCTCTAATTAAAGAAAACAAGTTCGAGCAAATCAAAAAGAGGCTAGGGGTTCTTAGATAAAAATTCTATTAAATCAGCCAGTGACTTAGCAACCGCTTTTCCTCTGTCAGTCAACCAGACGTCTTTACGGCGGGGAAAACCATTTGACGTTTTTTCATCAATGAATTTCATATTTTTCAAAATTGGCAATGCGTTATAGATTGCTCCTTGACTCCCATTGATATTATTCACCAAATCGGTTCTTGATGCTTTGTTTTTTTCCAATAAGTAAACCATGATTCTAGGGAGCGTTGTTTGTTCGAGAAATTTCAACTTGTCTTTGTTAATCGTCATATTGGTTAATACTTATCGCTTTTAAATATAATCAATTCTAAAAATTATCGAGTATCGATTAATGACAAGCTTTATTTACATCTAACGCAGACCATCGCTTGTCGATAAGTGATAGGACATAAAAATGTCTAAAAAATTTAAGGCTCGCGTTATCGCTGACGGTCGAATCACACTACCTTTGACTCTTCGTGAACTGTTGGGAATAGACACTGGCAACATTGTTGAAGTTCAGTTGCTACGCAAAGTTCAGATTCCATCTAAGGGGATTGCCTAAGTTGCCAGTTAAAGGCTATGATTCGGTGAATGTGCCGTCAGGCTTATACGACAAGGTGAAAGCCATCGTCAAAAAACGCTCAGATTTGGGATACAGAAGTGTAACCGAGTTTGTCGCCGAAGCGGTCAGAACCAGACTGGTGGAGATAGGCGAAGCTGCACCCCGGAGGTGAAAGTGTTGCCTCGCCTCTTCAAAGTCAAGAAGGTTACAGCCGAGCAATCCGAAAAGCTTTACAAACTACTAATAAAACATGGAATCCCAGAGAGGGCAACGCGAAACCTCATAAAATTCTACGAAGAAGGATAGGAAATGCCTAAAGACTCTTACGTATGTCGCCATTGCGGCTATGTTCTACCAAAGAAAGAAGCTAAAGTTTCGGGTTGGGATTCACAATCCTCTCTACGCCACATACACTGCCCAAAATGCAGCAAAATAATCACCCACAACTCATAAGGTGAGGTGCAAGTTTCTCTAGTAAAGGTTTCTTTACTTGTTATAGTTATTTTTGGTAAAAGTTTCTTCACAAAAAGCTTTTTCAACACTTTAGTCTCTCAGTAGAAAGAGGGTTAACAATGGCCGAGGACAAGATTGAAGAAGAGACATACTCGCTAGTTTTTACGTCTCTGAAGCATCCTATTCGAAGAAGAATGCTTAGAATGCTGGCTAACAAGCCATTAGCTTTCTCTGAGATTCTGGAAACCCTAACTATCGATAGTGGACACTTAAGTTATCATCTTGAAAGCCTTGGCGACCTGATCGTGCACAATCAAAACGGAAAATATATGCTATCAAGCATCGGAGTCGCTGCTGTGCGGCTCATGAGCGGTGTTGAAGAACATCCATCCACATCTCCGCACCAAAAGCCTAGAAAGTCAAAATTTATACCTCAAGTTTACTCGCTCATTTTGGTGATAGCACTGATTGCCATGAGCGTTCACTTTGTCACTTACACAACGCCAATATCAACTTCAACATTAAATCAAGACTGGATCTATCCCACTCCATTCGTTATTGGCTCAGGTGAAACGTTCGTATTTAACGTTACACTAGAGTACTGGAAGTACGCATCAACAATGACGCCTATTGGTAATCTAATAGTCTCACGAGCGCTCTATGGCGGTCCCTTTGGTCCCGAGGCATACACCTTTGAAGTGCAACCCGCACTAAACAGCTTAACTGCCCAAGCAGCAGGCTCAATGTGGCTTGATTTCAGATTAAATACAACAAGTCGTACACGACCGGGCAGGATGATCCTGATGCCCTTTGGGTTCCCAAACGACTTAGTAGTTGACGTTTACATACCAAATGAAAACAAATCATTAGGTAAACTCGATTGGACTTATGGCAAAATAGATCATTTCACTTCTCCCACTGTCGAAGTTAATCAGTTAGGCACCTACCGGTTTGTAATAAAAAATAACGGCTCAAGTGAATGGGCTGGGGTCCTAACACCTAACGTAGAATGGCAGATTATAGAAAAACCATACTTCTATTACGGAATAGCTGGATTTGTTGCTGCATTTGGGTATCTTACATTAGTCATAACTAAGCTTCTACGGCGACAAGGAAGGGAGAATTGAGACGCACGTTTAAACAAAAGATTTTTCCTTAACAACTCTTGTGAGTATATTAAGGATGTGCAATCTTCTCTTTCAGTTCTAGTCAAAAATTCTTGACTAGCTAAATGAAACATTTAGTCAAAGTTTCTTGATAAAAACACTTTTCTTGGTCGTTAACTATTAAATTAGTGGTGCCCATAGTGGGAGATAAAGGGGCAACGCTCATTCTGCTGCTGATTCTCTGTTCTCTAATGGTTGCTCTTCCAAAAGTTGAGACCGTTAGGGCAGCTGAGGATTCTTGGACAACCTTGGAGCCAATGCCTACTGCTAGAAGTAACTTGGGGGTCGCTGTTGTAGATGGGAAGATATATGCGATTGGAGGGCAAAATGGGGAGGGGGTTCTAAATATTACTGAAGAATATGACCCAATTACAAACGAATGGACTACCAAAACATCAATGCCAACGGCGAGAAGCGATTTTGGAATAGCACTTTACCAAGACAAAATATACGTAATTGGTGGAACAATCGGTTCTGGAATAGCTTGGGGTGAGAGTCTACTCACAGGAGCAACTGAAGTTTACGACCCAGAAACAGATACTTGGCAAACAAAGACCTCAATGCCTACGCCAAGGCAGGGTTTGGAAGCTAACGTTGTAACTGACAAAATCTACCTTATAGGAGGAGTGAGATACGTGGGTGGATACATCCATCCGGGGTTTGATGAAAATGAGGTTTATGACCCTCCCACGGATTCATGGACTACCAAAGCGCCTCTTCCAACTGCTGTTTGGGGCTACTCATCGGCTGTAGTAGATAACAAGATATACTTGATAGGGGGAGGAAACAAAACTTCAGACGGCACTTTTCCTGTAACTCTCAATCAGATTTACACTCCTTCAACCAACACATGGAACTTCGGACAAAACATTCCCACAGGATTATGGCATGCTGACGCTGGAGCCACTACTGGCGTCTTTGCACCAAAAAGAATCTACGTTTTAGGAGGCGCATACTACAGCGTTGCTTACAATCTAACTCAAACGTATGGTCCTGAAGCCAATACTTGGACTACTGGTACTCCAATCCCTACCCCCCGCTATGGATTGGGAGTTGCTGTCATAGATGATGAACTATACGCCATTGGAGGTAAAACTGAAAGAGACAATTACTCGGCAATAAACGAAAAGTATACACCAGTTGATTATGTCCCAGAGTTTCCATCATGGGCACCCCTACTGATTATGCTGCTTGCTGTCATGGCGGTAGCAGTCATTTACAGACGTAGCCTACACAAACGTAATCAGGGGAGAAGGAATTAGTGAAAAAATCCGCATGTGCACTTGTTCTATTGCTGTTTCTTTCCTTTGCTCTGTTTTCTCTTCCACAAATTGGAGTAGTTAAAGCAGAAAGCACAATTTACATCAGAGCTGATGGAAGCGTTGAGGGAACGGACAAGATTTCACAAATGGGGAATGTATATACCTTTTTAAAAAAAATTAATGGTTCAATCATTGTGGAGAAAGACGATGTTGTAGTTGATGGGTCAGGATACGTTCTACAGCCAGAGACAGCAACGGATAATATAGGAATAGACCTACGAGACAGAAACAACGTAACAGTGAGAAACCTCAGAATCAGAAGTTTCGGCAGAGGCATTCTACTCCTAAACTCAAACAACTGCCACATTTACCAGAACAACATAACAGACAATAGCCATGGTATTAAAATGGTTGATCACTCTTCCCGAAACAGGATCATCGAAAATCATCTGGAAAACAATGGTATGGGACTGCAGCTCTCCAGTGTTAACCCCGGTTCAGACAACACCATTTCAGGAAATTTAATTACAAACAATACTAACGGAATGGTAGTCAAGGATTTCCCTAACACCAGCATTCTTGATAATAAGTTAGAAAAAAACGAATACGCTCTTGTCGTAGGACTGGGTCCAGGTAGCATACTCAGAAACAACACTATGACCGATAACATCTACGGCTTTAAAGCCTATAATGTTCAAGGCATTGAAGTTGATACCTCGAACACCGTGAATGGAAAGCCAATCTACTATTGGGTTAACCAGCAAGGCAAAACAATACCTGAGGATGCTGGATATGTGGCATTAATAGGCTGTACGAACATAACAGTCAAAAATCTTTATCTCACCGGCAACTTGGAAGGCATCCTTTTAGGATCAACCACAAACTCCATAATCATAAACAACAAATTCTCAGGTAACTTGTTCGGTATCCGGCTCGCCGGCTCCGATAACAACACCATAAAGGATAATTTAGTAACAGACAATCAAAACGGCATTGGTTTAACATCCAGTTCTTCGAAGAACATTATTTGTGGAAATGAAATAACAGCAAAAAGAGTCGTTTCTGACGAAGGGAAGCTGTCCAGCGGTATCTATATGAACGATGCATCTGGAAATACCATAATGCAAAATAACATAACAGATAGTGAAATTGGCGTTTACACAACATACTGCGAAACAAACATGATTCATCACAACAACTTCATCGACAACACGAAGAATTGGCATGATGAAGGCATTTCACCCTATTGGTGGGGTCCTCCCGTTTCAGTTAGCATTTGGGACGACGGCAAAGAAGGTAACTACTGGAGTGACTATAATGGAACAGATGGAGACAATGATGGTATAGGAGATTTGCCCTACTCTTTTGTTATCAATTCACATTTTACTGTAGACAATATAATTAATCATGACAATTTCCCGCTCATGAAACCAGTAGACATTGAGGTAATTCCAGAGTTTCCATCATGGACACCCCTACTTTTTACATTCATAGCTCTAGTGATTGTTTTAGCTGTTTACAGGCGAAAACTACGCAAAGCATATTCAGTGAAGGAATTGACGCGAAAAAATTCACTAGGACGCGCCCAACGGAATTCCTAACGAAAGTCAATAAATACGGATTCTTTCACATCCCCAAGAAAGTGAGGTCATCGTTACCTTTCGAAATCGAAAAACCTTTAACGGCGCAAATTGAAGGCGAAACGCTCGTTATTGCAGCAACCACGGAAAACCAACCTGAAAAGGCTAGAGTAAGCGCGTAGAAAACCTAAGGTCATCGACATAGGGGGCGACACGGATTACGATTTTTCACGTTCTCCACCTCTCTTTTTTCTTCAATTCCTGTCGAGGCAAACAGCTTTTTTCTGAAACTACAGCTACCAGTTGCTTCTAGGTGTACGTGTAGAATCCTTTTCCCGCTTTTTTGCCAGTCCAGCCTTTCTTCACATAATCTTTGAGCAGAGGAGCTGGTTTATACAATTCCGTTTTGTGTTGGCTGTAGGCTGCTTCCAGCTTATCCAACATCCGATCTAATCCTTTTTTGTCTGCGTATTCGCAGGGACCTGAAGTCCATCCTGTCCCCAGCTTCATTCCCAAGTCTATGCTCTCCGGCTCTGCAACATCCTCATGAACCATCCACGACGCCTCGTTCACGGCAACAGCCCAAGACCGTTCAATATCGTATTTTCCAGCCAATTCAGAGGGTATGCGTGGTCTACCTTTCGTCCAGTCATAGAATCCCCTTCCCGTCTTCCGACCCAGCTTCTTCTCCTTCACCAGAGGCTCAGTAACTTCTAGGCATGGCTGGAATCTTTCACCGTGGGCTTCATGCAAAATCTTGCTGACATCATATTCAAGGTCTACTCCAACATAATCAACAAGTTCGAACCAGCCCATTGGAAAACCTCCAATATATTTTGCGGATGCGTCTATCTGCTCCTTAGAGGCTTCTCCGCGAATGTATGTCCAGAAGGCTTCGTTAAAAACTGCCACAAGGATTCTGCTGACAATAAATCCGCGGGCGTCCTTCTTGCATAATATCGGCGTTTTTCCAAGTCTTCTGCTAACATCCATTATTGCGTTTATGGTCTCGCTGCTGGTGTCGTCGCCCTTAATCACTTCAATCAGCCTAGTCAACTGTGGGGGGATGAACCAGTGCATTCCAGCAGTCTTTTCAGGTCTTCCTGTTGCCTTCCCCATCTCAGTTACGCTCAATGTGGAAGTGTTAGTTGCTATTATGGCATGAGACGGCACATTTGCATCAATTTTCGAGAAGACCCTCCTCTTCAGTTCCATGTTTTCCGAGACAGACTCAACAGCCAAATCAACATCCCCCACCGCCTCCCCATACGAAGTGGTTGTTCTGATTCTTGACAAAGCCGCTTCCGCCTCATCTCTGCTGATTCTGCCTTTTTCCACAAACTTGCCCAAGCTCCACTCGATCTCCTGAACCGCCTTCTCCAAACTGTCCTTGCTTCTGCTCAGAAGATTCACTTCGTAACCTTTCACGGCGAAAGCCTGAGCTATCCCATGCCCCATCAATCCAGTTCCAATAACAGCCACACGCTGTATCTCTTCACCCGTCGTCTCCTTCACCCAGTCTAGA
>Ga0307433_1001849_pt1 | contig 10755 bp, 8 predicted proteins | sample SalMarWE160210MG_FD_202166 | JGI IMG/M metagenome (GOLD analysis project Ga0307433, IMG submission 202166) | Salt marsh sediment microbial communities from the Plum Island Ecosystem LTER, Massachusetts, United States - WE1603-210 | ecosystem: Environmental > Aquatic > Marine > Intertidal zone >...
ATATGACCTTTCCACCTCCAGCACAGGAGGAGGCTCGGTAACCACACCCGGCGAGGGACTGTTTACTTACGATGAAGGAACGGTAGTCGACTTGGTAGCCGAGGCTGAGGAGGGCTACCGGTTTGGCAAGTGGACTGGAGATGTAGGCGACATTGCCGATGTCTATGCTGCCTCAACCAACATCACCATGAACGGCAACTATTCCATCACAGCCGAGTTTGTCAGGCAATACGACCTCACCACCTCCAGCACGGAAGGAGGCTCGGTAACCGAGCCTGGCGAGGATACTTTTACCTACGATGAAGGAACGGTAGTCGACCTGGTGGCCGAGCCTAACGAAGGCTACCGGTTTGTCGAGTGGACCGGTGATGTGGGCACCATTGCCGATGTCTATGCCGCCACGACTACTATCACCATGAACGACGACTATTCTATCACGGCCAACTTTGAGGAGATACCGCCGTCCCCAGTGTATCCGACGGTTACCACACAAGCTGCCACCAACATCACCACCAATTCAACCACCCTGAATATGAACTACACTGTGGGTGACTTCAGCCCGGTGCAAGTGCGCTTTGCTTATAAGAAGTCCACCGGCTTGTTTTGGTCCTATACTGATTGGGTGCCTAAATCAGGAGATGGGACCCATGCTGAGTCGCTCACCGGGCTTGACTCCGACACCACGTATGATTTCAAAGCCCAGCTTAAGTATAATGACACTGTGATTGAGGGTACTACCCTTCAATTCACCACAGATACACCTTCAACTCCACCACCCTTCGGAGGTTGTTTTATTGCCACTGCAGCCTACGGTACTCCCAGCGCTAAACAAATCGACGTGCTTCGAGAGTTCCGGGATGTGGTGTTGCTGAAAAGCACCGCGGGCTCTCAATTTGTCGCCCTGTACTACCAGTTTAGCCCTCCCATAGCAGATTTCATAGCCGGAAATGAGCTTTTGAGGATTCTGGGCAGAGAGCTCCTTGTTGACCCTATTGTTTGGGTTGTTGAAACTACGGGGTACATATGGCAGAACTAGTATGATTTAGATTGCTCCATCATTAGGACATCATACCTGCCATGCCAGGAGTCGACCATGCCATCCAATTACCCCCGCCATTGCGAGGCATGCAGTGGCGAAGCAACCTCATAATCCCAGAGATTGCCACACACCTCTCAAGTGCTCGCAATGACATCCGAGGCTTTAGCCTCACGCTGCACAACCCTAAAGAGGCGCACTACGTGTTCCGGCTTGCCCGAACACTTCTGCATGGGAGCCCCTTGTATGCTCCCCCACAAGTTGAGAGTGGACAAACCTCTCCCCTACGAAAGTAGGGTTACTAATGGGCGATTGACGGGGAAGCAAACAGCTCTTAGACTATATTCAGTTAGTCTTAGGAGGTGTTGCACATGCTTGTAGAAATAAAGGGAACTATGAGTAAAACAAAATGGCATAGCAAGGTAATTCATTTAGTAGTTGCCCTGGCGCTTGTGCTGAGCTTCAGTCTGGCGACGGCGGTGCCGGCGCTGGCAGCGCCAGTAGTGGCTTCAGTAACAGAAACAGTATTTGGCACTGATACAACAAACCATAATGTCAATATGCCAGTAACGGTTAATGCGGGCGACTTGCTGATTGTCCTTTTCACCAATGACGGGAGCGCAACAGTAACTACACCCGCTGGATGGAGTTTACTGGCATCAGATGACAATACGGCAGTCAGATGCTCTGTTTATTATAAAATTGCAGTAGGGGATGAGGATGGCACAACCGTAAATTTTGTAACCCCCGCAGCAGAGGAGGCGGCGGCACAGGTCTACAGGATTACAGACTGGCATGGCACAACCCCGCCAGAGATTTCAACAGCTGCAACCGGCACAAGTACGAGGCCAAACCCGGCTTCTCTTGACCCAGCCGGGTGGGATGTAGCAGACACCGTCTGGCTAGCTGTGGCGGGGCAGGACCGAGGAGACCAGGGTGAGCCCACAGCTTACCCAGCTAGTTATACAGATGGGACAAGTACACTGTCTTCTGAGGGAACCGCGAGTTGCCGAACACTCTCAGCCCGCAGGGTGCTTGCTGCTGCCTCGGAAAACCCAGGTGCCTTCACTATTCCAGTATCAGAGGAATGGGTTGCCTTTACCATAGCGGTTAGACCAGCACCACGCGACCTCACCACCTCCAGCACGGGAGGAGGCTCGGTAACCACACCTGGCGAAGGAGTGTTTACCTATGACGAGGGAGCGGTAGTTGACCTGGTGGCCGAGGCTGAGGAGGGCTACCGATTTATCGAGTGGACTGGTGATGTGAGCACTGTTGATGATGTCTACGCCGCCGAGACCACTATCACCATGAACGGCGACTATTCCATCACCGCCAACTTTGTGGCGATATATGACCTCACCATCTCCAGCACGGGAGGAGGCTCGGTAACCGAACCTGGTGAGGATACTTTTACCTATGACGATGGAACGGTAGTTGACCTGATAGCCGAGGCTGAGGAGGGCTACCGATTTGTCGAGTGGACCGGTGATGTGGGCACCATTGCTAATGTCTACGCCGCCACAACCACTATCACCATGAACGACGACTACTCTATCACAGCCGAGTTTGTGGCAATATATGACCTTTCCACCTCCAGCACAGGAGGAGGCTCGGTAACCACACCCGGCGAGGGACTGTTTACTTACGATGAAGGAACGGTAGTCGACTTGGTAGCCGAGGCTGAGGAGGGCTACCGGTTTGGCGAGTGGACTGGAGATGTAGGCGACATTGCCGATGTCTATGCTGCCTCAACCAACATCACCATGAACGGCAACTATTCCATCACAGCCGAGTTTGTCAGGCAATACGACCTCACCACCTCCAGCACGGAAGGAGGCTCGGTAACCGAGCCTGGCGAGGGAGTGTTTACCTATGATGAAGGAGAGGTAGTTGACCTATTGGCCGAGACTGGGGAGGGCTACCTGTTTGTCGAGTGGACCGGTGATGTGGGCACCATTGCCGATGTCTATGCCGCCTCAACCAACATCACCATGAACGGCGACTATTCCATCACAGCCAACTTTGTGGCGATATATGACCTTTCCACCTCCAGCACAGGAGGAGGCTCGGTAACCACACCCGGCGAGGGACTGTTTACCTACGATGAAGGAACGGTAGTTGACCTGGTCGCCGAGTCTAACGAAGGCTACCGGTTTGTCGAGTGGACTGGAGATGTAGGCGACATTGCCGATGTCTATGCTGTCTCAACCAACATCACCATGAACGGCGACTACTCCATCACAGCCGAGTTTGTGCAATACAACCTCACCACCTCAAGCACGGAAGGAGGCTCGATAACCGAGCCTGGCGAGGGAGTGTTTACCTATGATGAAGGAGAGGTAGTTGACCTATTGGCCGAGGCTGGGGAGGGCTACCTGTTTGTCGAGTGGACCGGTGATGTGGGCACCATTGCCGATGTCTATGCCGCCACGACTACTATCACCATGAACGGCGACTATTCCATCACAGCCAACTTTGAGGCAGCATATCCGACGGTCACCACAAAAGCCACCACCAACATCACCGCTTACTCAAGCACCCTGAATATGAACTACACTGTGGGTGACTTCAGCCCGGTGCAAGTGCGCTTTGTCTACAAGAAGTCCGCCGGCTTGTTTTGGTCTTATACTGATTGGGTATCTAAATCAAGAAGTGGCACCTATGCCGCTCCGCTCACCGGGCTTGACTCCGACACCGAGTATGATTTCAAAGCCCAGCTTAAGTCTAACGATACTGAGATTGAGGTTGAGGGTACTACCCTTCAATTCACTACAGATACACCTCCACCCCCCTCACCCTCCGGAGGTTGTTTTATTGCTACCGCAGCCTACGGAACTCCGACTGCGGAACAGATCGATGTGTTGCGAGAATTCCGGGATATCGTGTTGCTGGAAAGCGCCGCGGGCTCCCAATTTGTCGCCCTGTACTACCAGCTTAGCCCTCCCGTAGCGGATTTCATAGCAGGAAATGAGCTTTTGAGGACTCTGGTCAGGGAGTTCCTGGTTGACCCCATTGTCTGGGTTGTTGAAGCTACGGGGGACATATGGCGGAATTAGGGTAAAGTAAAAGAACTCAGAATAGTAAGAAGCTTGGGCGGGGCTTGTCCCCGCCCAAGCTTCGATTTACTTTGTGCCTCGCGGGGACGACCTCTTCGGATCGAGGAAGCTCACTCCGAAAAGGAGCACCGCACTCACAGCAAAACCTATGAGGCCAAGGTCCCCTTTGAGAGGGATGTCAAGACCCGGGATCTTTCCCAGCAAGCCTACTACCCCACCACCTATGAGAGCAGCCAGGGCACCTCGTGGTGTCACCTTTAGCTTCTCTTTGTAAAACCCAGCGACAACCGGAACAACTAAGCCGCAAGTGAATATAGTGTAAGCGAAAAGAAGGGATGAAATCACCCCTTCCAAGGCCAAAGCCAGACCCAACGCCACCAGACCTAACCCAATTAGACTTAAGCGAGTTAGCAAAACTGTCTTCCCTTCGTCAAGCGCAGGGTGAACTCGCTTAACTATATCCTCGGTTAAAATGACACCCTGGGTAAGCAGGCAGGTATCCGCTGAGGACATGAGCGCTGCGACCAGGGCAGCAAGGATCAGTCCGCTTAAACCTGGGGAAAGCACACTGGTTATTACCTGAGGAAAGGCTCCTTCGGCAGATATCTCAGGATATAAAACTTTGGCAGCCATACCTATAAAGATGATGGCAAAAGCCAGGGGAATTAAAAGAAATGCCGACAAAATAGCTGATTGCTGAGCTGTTTTTTCTCCTTTAGCACAAAAAAGTCGAGAATACATATCAGGCCCGACCACGTAAGTCGCTCCGACGAGAATCAAAAAGGATAAGAGCATCTTCCAATCGAACTCGGGGCTTGTTGGAAAAGAGAAATAATCCAGGGGTAGAGAGGCTTTTAACCCATCAAGTCCTCCCACTTGTGAGAAAACCAGCGCTAAAGCGATAAAAATCCCAAGGAAAAGAATCACTGCCTGGAAAACATCGGTACGGATAATCGAGAACTGGCCCCCCAGAATAGCATAAGCTACAAAAACTATAGTAAAGACAGTCATCCAGAAAGCAACAGAACCTATTCCCAAGATAGATAAAACTGTCCCGGCAGCAACGATTTGTCCTGCCACCACCCCCACCCAGGCGATAACAATAAGAATAGAAGCCGCCAAACTCATACGGCGGTCATACTGCCTTTCTACCAGTTCTGGAAGAGTATAAAGCGCAGCACTTCTTACTTTCCTGGCAAAGAAAACCCCCAGAAGCACGAGGCCGATGGAGCCAACAAGAAGCCACCAGGCGCCAGTCAAACCTTGCTTGAATCCCAGGCCAGCCATCCCCACGGTTGCTGACCCCCCTATTGCAGTGGCTACAAGTGAGCCGGTGATAAGGAGCAGAGTTCCCTGACGGTGGGCAACAAAGAAGCCATTTTGGCTTTCTACTCTCCGCTTACTCCACACCCCTATGCCAATTATGGCAAGAAAATAGACGGCAATGATAGCTAGTTGCGGCATCTTACAACGCTGTAGCTTTCAGCTATTAGCTTCATACTGAATCCTGACTACTGACGGCTGACTGCTCCCATATCAGTATCCGGTGCTTCTTCCCTCAAGTGAATACAATCCCCTGCCAGCGCCTTCTTCAAAGAGCCATTCCTCTTTCTTATTATTAAAGCTCCGGTAGTATCAATGTCGATTGCCCGCCCTACTATTACCTCACCTGGCGATAATATCCTTACATACTTATTTAATGTCCCAGAGAGTTTTTTCCACTCATCGAGTAAATCTGCTTCCATCAATAGAGCTTGCTGTCGCTCTATTTCCATTAACAATACGCTTAAAAACTCCTTCCTGGAGATTTCCCTTCCTAACGCATCCTTTAAGGAGGTCGCCGTTTTTTCAAACTGGGGAACAGAGGCATTGGCGTTTATACCTATCCCGACGTTGACAAAATTTACAACATCCATTTCGGCATCCATTTCAGCCAGTATGCCACACACCTTCCTACCTCCGATCAAGACGTCATTGGGCCATTTTAATTCAGCGTTTAACCCAAAGAGCTTTCTAATTGTAGTGGCCACGGCAACAGAGGCCATCAAGTTTATCCTGGGAGCATATGCGGGACTTATACTGGGCCGTAAAATGAGAGTAAAGTAGATCCCGCCTTTTGGTGAAAGCCATTCCCGGCTTAACCTTCCTCGACCATGAGCCTGGGCTTCGGCAATCACGATTGTCCCCTCCCCTGCTCCCTTTCTGGCTAACTCTCTTGCTGCATCCATAGTCGAGCCAATCTCTGGAAAGTAGTGAATTCTTTGTTCTAAATCGGGGAATTCGTAAGGAAGCAGTAAATCCGGAGAGGAGACCAGCTTGTATCCTCTGGGCGAGGCCTCTATTACGTAGCCATCTTTTTTTAAGCTGCGAATATGCTTCCAAATAGAAACCCTGGAGATGCCAAGCTGGTTAGAAAGTGTCTCGCCAGAAAGATAACCATCACACTCTCGAAGAGCTCTCAATATTCGCTTCTTCGTTTCGTTAACCTTCATTTTTAAAATGTTAACCATTGTATTGGTCTTTGTCAATTGCCCTGTCGTTTGATTATTTCTATTACTTTGCGTATCATTAATGCCCGGTTCAAAGGACGACCAGAACTAAAGCAAATGGAGGGAGTTAAAGCTTTCTTTGTCAACAATCCCACCCGCTCGCACGCTGATGGCCTGAGTGAAGCTATTAAATTTGAAGGTTAATCTAATTCCGACCTAACTCTTTATCTCAATACCAAAATGAAATACAGGAGATATACATTACTCACCATTACAACAAGCTTACTTGAAGAGGCGGCCCTGGTGGCAGTCGTGCTCTGGCTGCTGCCAAGGGTTGCGATAAATATCCCCCTCTGGGGTCTCATCCTTATGATGATTGCTCTCGGGGTATATAATTCTATAAATTACCGACTTGGCAAGAAGGCGCTAGCTAAGAAGCCGATTATTTCGCCGGACATTGGTAGTCGAGGTCGAACAACAACTCCCATTTCCCCTAAAGGTTATGTTCGGGTTAACGGTGAACTGTGGCAAGCTTCGTCTAGTTCAACTATAGATGCCGGCGAGGAAATTGCCATTGTGGGCATAGAGGGGATGACGCTTCTGATAAGCCCTATAGAAAAAGATAATCACACCCGCAAAGTTGATGCATTTACTGGCCAATAGAGTCGTCTTGCTGTAGACAGAGCTAAAGAAAAGGGTTATCATTTAGACGCTGATGGAGATTACCTGGCTAGGACATTCCTGCTTTCTGATTAGAGGGAAAGAAAAAACCATCATCACAGACCCATATCATCCTGATTTGGGCTACCGCTTGGGTGAACCTGAGGCGGACATAGTGACATTGAGCCATTTCCACCCTGGTCATAACTACATCGAAGGCGTCGCCAATGAGCCTAAACTAATAAAAAGCCCCGGAGAGTATGAAATAGGGGGAACTTTTATTACAGGCGTCGCCACTTTCCACGATAATAGGAAGGGGGATTTACGGGGCAAGAATACCATTTATATTATTGAGATGGATGGTATAACTTTATGTCATCTAGGTGATCTGGGGCATCCTCTAGCCCCACATCTGATAGAAGAAATAGGAGATATTGATATACTATTTTTGCCCGTCGGAGAGGTATCTACTATGCCCATTGACACGGCTGTGGAAATAGTAAGGCAATTAGAGCCTCCTATTGTCATCCCCATGCACTATAAGACAGAGACGTTCACTGGCGATCTCAGTCCCGTGGACAAATTCCTGGATAAAATGAGAATTCGGGAGCTAGAAGCAAGGCCAAAGCTCTCGATTACTTCATCGTCTCTGCCCGGCAGCACACAAACCATAGTTCTCAACTATCTCTAAACCCTAAATCCCGAGGATTGAGCAGTTTTGCATTTTTGTTATTAGTACTTTAATGCCAAATTCCAATCAGCTTTAAAAGTTGATGGCACAAGCGGGTAGCCGAGGGTTACCTCTACTTCTTGAGGCTGCCAATGAAAACGTCCATGTCCATAGCAGCCAAGGTCATGGTTTGAAGCGTACCTCTTGCCCCTAGAGTTACCGCCACCCTGGATATTACTTCATTACTGGGAGCTTCTATAATGTTTACGAAATCGTACGGACCTAACACAGCATACTGGGCTAGGACTTTCGCCCCCATTGCTTCTACTTCTCTGTTGACCTCTTTGATCCTGCCGGGATTTTCCGTGATAGTTTTTCTTCCCTCATCAGTGAGAGTCGTCAGCATTAGGAATTTAGCCATCTTTCACCTCCTCTGCGCTGTTTTGCACTTCAAAGACCCCCGGTTTAAGTCCCGCTTGTGCCTCACACTAAATGACGCTGGAATACCAGTCACTGAATAAGTGGAGTGGTTTGGCATCCTCAACCCCATTCTGCACTTATATTATAGCACTACCCGGGCAAACATCTCTCCAGAAGTTCTCTTTCCCTTTCCCTCATCTTGCTTTCTTCCTCTGGCTCTTCATGGTCGTAGCCCAGAAGATGAAGTATCCCGTGGATAACCAGCAATGCCAGCTCCCTTTCGGGTGAATGCCCTTGTTCTCTGGCTTGTGCCACTGCTTGGGGATAGGAGATGATTACTTCTCCTATCCTAGTTACCCCGTCAGGAGGGAGTGCGAAGGAAGAATCAACTTCCTTCTGTGAAAGCATACAGAAAGCAAGAACATCGGTAGGCTCATCCACCCCCCGGTAGTCTCGGTTAAGTTGTTTCACCGTCTCAGAATCGGTGAAAACCAGGCTCACCTCGTAAGGAGGCGCCACTTCTTCAGCCTTAAGGACATTTTGAGCTGTCCTCCTCGCCCAGCCCTCGTCAATCACCCCCCTGAATTTCTCTTCAACGTGGATGCCAATTTGTTCTTTCATAGTAAATTATTTAGCAAAGTATCATAGCAGGCAAGTTAATTCGTTTCAATGAGGTCTTTATAGTAAAATAACATAGATGACCGTAACGCCTCTTAGAAAGCAGTATCTCAGGGTTAAGCAGAAGTACCCTGAAGCTATCGTTTTCTTTCGGCTGGGCGATTTCTACGAGACCTTTGACGAGGATGCCAAAGTCGCTTCGCGAGAGCTGGACGTTGTCCTGACCTCCCGGGAGATGGGCAAGGGGCAGAGGGTGCCTATGGCGGGGATACCTCATCACGCTCTGGACAACTATCTGGCTAAGCTCATCACCCGCGGTCATAAGGTAGCTATTTGTGAGCAACTTACCCCACCGGGTAAGGGACTGGTGGAAAGGGACGTCATTCGGGTGGTGACGCCGGGGACGGTGGTCGAGCCTAATCTGCTTGCCAGTAAGAGCAACAACTATCTAGCCAGCCTGGTTATTGAAGGCGAGGAAGCGGGAATCGCCTATGTTGATATAAGCACGAGCGAGTTTGCCACCACTCAGCTTCCTGCTGAAAGAGTCATGCCTGAATTGGAGCGACTTCAGCCCAGCGAGGTTCTTATTCCCGAAGATGCCGACGATTATGCTCGATTGCCGTTCACCATAAGCCGACTCGATGACTACTGGTTTGACCCGGAGATTGCCCAGGAATCTTTGCTGGAACATTTTGCCGTGGCTACCCTGGAAGGCTATGGCTGTGCCCGCTTGCCTTTAGCCATAAGGGCCGCCGGCGCACTAATACATTATGTCAAGGAGACGCAAAAAGAAACCCTGCCTCAGCTAAGCAAACTCGCTACCTACTCTACAGATTCCTTTATGACTCTCGATGGTCAGACCATCCGCAATCTGGAGCTCTTTCAGGGCGGCAGGTGGGGAGAAACCGGCAACTCCCTCCTCTCCATCATTGACCTGAGCAAGACAGCCATGGGTGGCAGACTGCTCAAGAACTGGCTGGGACATCCCCTTCTGGACCTCGCCATATTGAATCGGCGGCAAGAAGCGGTTGCCTGGTTTAACCAAGATAGTCTGGCCCGCCAAAAGGTCATTACTCTCTTATCGGATACTGCTGACCTGGAGAGGCTGGTTAACCGGGTGAGTAGCGGCAGAGTCATGCCCCGGGAATTGATAACGCTTCGCTCTAGTTTAGAGAAGGTGCCAGACTTGAAAGCGGCGATGGCCAATGGGGACGCCATTAACTGGCTAAGCGACGAACTTAAGCCTTGCCCCGACATCGTGGACTTAATCGCCAGGGCTATTGCCGATGAGCCGGGAGATTTAGAGCAAGGTGGTGTGATAAAGGAAGGTTTCTCCCCGGAGCTGGATGAAATTCGCCGTAATTCCCGGCAGTCCAAACAATATCTGGCTAGTCTTGAGCAGAGGGAAAGACAGCGCACAGGGATTAAATCCCTAAAAGTAGGCTACAACCGGGTATTTGGCTACTATATTGAGGTATCTCGGGCTAATCTCAGCTTAGTTCCCACAGACTATATTCGTAAGCAGACTTTAGCGGAGGCGGAAAGGTTCTTCACCCCCGAACTTAAGGAGTATGAATCGCTGATTCTCAATGCTCAGGAAAAGATCACTGACCTGGAGGCTGCCATTTTCCGGCAACTTTGCCAGCAGATAAGCGCTGTCGGTGGGCAAATTTTGACCACCGCCAGAGCCATAGCTCAAATTGACGCCCTCTCCAGCCTTGCTGAGGTAGCAGCGCGTCATGGTTATGTCCGGCCAACGCTGACCAATGAGGACGTCATAGATATTAAGGGAGGGCGCCACCC
>Ga0307433_1001853_pt1 | contig 10742 bp, 10 predicted proteins | sample SalMarWE160210MG_FD_202166 | JGI IMG/M metagenome (GOLD analysis project Ga0307433, IMG submission 202166) | Salt marsh sediment microbial communities from the Plum Island Ecosystem LTER, Massachusetts, United States - WE1603-210 | ecosystem: Environmental > Aquatic > Marine > Intertidal zone >...
TAAAATCAACGAATATCTTAAATTTCTGAAAGATTTTAGTAAGGATCTGAATTTGTAGAAAGACAACTACAGCTTACTTGGGACTTTGAGAAAACATTGATTTCCTTGCTTTTGTCTCCGGTATGGCGGGACTTCTTTTATCGGAAGAACCGGGTCTTTCTCCTGGGATGGTAATGAAAAGAATAGAAGATTATTCGGATGATTTAGGTATTCCCGGAAAGGATAATGATTTCGGATATGGTAGACTGAACGGTTTCAGACTCCTATTCGGAGATGTTCCTTCCTATCTTGCTCTTTACGGATGGGAGATAACAGGCGGGAATAACGATGGATACCCCGAAAAAGGGGAGACATTCACCCTTAAACCGGTTATAAAAAATATAGGTGTTTCAGACACCTTACGGGCTGTTAGATGTCTACTCACCACTGACGACTCTCTTGTCACTATTGTTGATGACATTTGCGGTATTGGCGACTTAGAACCCGGAGAAGCATTACAGTCTCCCGATGGTTTCAGGGTTAGTTTCTCATCTGATATGCCTTCGGGGTATATATCTCATTTCGGAATAACCATACAGGATACGATGGGTAATATATTTACAGATGAGTTTACATTAAAAGAAGGAGACCTTCTTTCCGTACTCTCTTTCGGTGATTATTACACCGATCAGATGTATAAAGAAGAGATCAATTCATGGATACAAAACGGATATCAGGTGATAGTACCTTCGAGGTTACTCGAATACAAGAAGTGGAAGGATATAGGATTTATAGCGAGAGATCCGAAAAAAGGTTCCGCTGCAATGATTTTGTATAGCAACCTTCTTGGCGGTGCAACAGTTGTAGGAGTGGATGAGTGGCCGGCTGATGAAAGAAAGATATTCAAAGCAGGATGTGACGTAATATCGATTGTTCCCCATATCCTTGCGCCTGAGGAAAATTCATTGTATTATAAGGGTGATGATATGAATGTTTCAGTTAAGTACGATATTACTTATGACTGTGAAGGTGTGATTTCTCATGAAACCAGAGTTCAGAATTATGTTTTAGATACGGATATTTATCCACCCGATATGCATTATCTTTACGCGGCGGGGATAGGTTTAGAAGGGGAGCATAGGGATTCAATACCTATATGGGTAATCGAGTTCGAGATTGATGAGGATAATGTTACGAAATATTTTAATCCGTATAAACCTGATTCCGCAAGGATTAAGTATAGTCTGCAACCTCCTGAATACGCGAATCCGGATATCGAGCCCAAACCAATAAGTATGGAGGTTGAAATTAAGGATAAGGATGGTATGGTTGTTAATGAATTGAGGGATTTAACCCTTGAAGAACAGCAGAATCAGTTATTGTGGTGGGATGGGGTTGATGATGAGGGAGATACGATTGATGTGGAGAAGAATCCGTTTAATGTTAAAGTTAGTTTGAAATACAAGGAAGATGCAGAGGAGATTAGGGATAGCGTTGATATAAGTTTATTTAGGTTAAACCTGGATATCTTTCAGGCAAACAATGGTTCTAAAGTTTCTGAGGATAATGAAGAAGAAATCGGTGCAATAGAAATAGTAAATGATGATGACGATGGTTTATCGGGAGGATATGATAATGCAAATGAAGTAATAGATGGACCAGCTGACAGTCTGGATATGATAAGACTTAGCTTGGACTGCGAAATCCCGGAAACATTTGTTGATTGTAAAATAGATTTAATTGCTGATCCTCCGGTGACTGCTTGCAGGACAGCTGAGGTCAGAGTTTTTGATGAAAATGGTGAAGTTGTAGAACTTCCCAAACAAATAGATAAAGATAAATTCGAAAATGGATCTATGGATTACCTTGTTGAAGGTATAAAACCGGGTATTCTAATGTTTAAATTGAAAGCAATAGATTCTGAAGGTAAAGAAATAGCTGAAGATATCGTAAAAGTAAGAGTTGGGGTAGAGATAGTTATGACATTTGACGATGGTCCTATGGGTGATAGGACGTTAGGAAGTGGTGAAAACTATACAGAAAATATATTAAATGATTTAGCAGCCAATCGTATACAAGATAATATCAAAGCAACCTTTTTCCTTCTTACGCATATGGGAGGAAGAGGTGGTACTTCAACAGGTGAACAGGTAATGGGGATGGAGCAAAATCAAGGGCATGTACTTGCGGCTCATGGAGGTGGAGAAGGAGATCATGAACATCATACAGATAGAGTAGCTCTTCCTGCTTATGATGTGGATGCTTTTTTTGGAACTCCTGATGGGATCCCTGATGGAGAAAATGCTTTAGAAAGCGATATGATTGCGGCTAAACGTAAGATAGAAGAACTTACTGGGCAGATACCCATATTTGTCAGACCGCCCGAATGGCAACGTGACATTGATGTTTTAAATGCTTATGAGGAAGTCGATTTGAAAATGATATTAAGAGATATTTGGGGAAGGGATACCGGATTTAGAACAGGGGACAAAGATGATTGGAAAAGAATTGCAGCTAGACCACCTTTTGTCAGGTTCAATTTAAAAAGAAATACCAAGGATTGTATTGAGAAAGGTATTTATCATATGATTGCTGTTTTGCACGATTGGAACGATTGGTCAGCAGATAATCTGGTTACCCCGGAACCTTCCTACCTTGATGCAATTATTAGTGGTGCTGAAGAAGTAAGAATTACCAAAGAATGTGTAATATTTGTAGATAGCTATATAAGGGTCTTAGAAATATTACAAGTAAAGGAAGATTGGCTATATACTGATTGATAAATATTGAGGAGTAGATTATGGTAAAAAAACAAAGGCGATTATTATTTTATATATTAGTAATAACAATAAATCTTTGGGGAATAAGTAAAAATGATGGTTTTCGAGAAAAAATGGATTCTTCCTCCGTTACTGATGTGAAAATAATGTTTGTAGGTAAAGCTGCCTCAAGCGCAGATCGTTTGTATGCAGGAAAAATTTTATTTCAGATTGGTTCCAATTCGGAGAAATTAGAGGTTGACAAATTTATAAAGAGTCTGGTAGATAGATTGGAAAAGTCAATTTTCTTGTTAGATGAAAAGTCATGGTTAACGTTAGAACAAGAGGGTTTCGTAAATCCAGCAGATTTTATTGAAGAATTATTTGATATAGTAGCAGAGATTGAAGATGTTGATTTACTTTTAAGAGTTTTAAAATGGGGTGGCAATCAAGTTATTTGCAACTCACTTGCTGAGATTGGTACTCCGGAGGCTATAGAGGGGTTAATTAAGGCTGCAGAAAATGATAGTAGTATGTGGAGTCCTTTTTATCCTCCTACGGCAACATCTAGAGAGAAGAAATTATACTATAAGCGAGTTTCTCCAGAAGTAAGAATATCAGCAGTTTCAGCTTTGACTAGTTCGAATTCTGATGTTTCTAAATCTAATTTGTTGAAATTGGTAAAAGAGATTGAATTAGATAATCCAAATTATTCATCTCAAGTTGGGGTATTAAAAGTACAAATTTTAGATTTTGATAAGGAGGAAGAATGAAAAAATTATTCAGAAATTCTATTTTAGTAATTTCTTTTTTATTTCTTTTATATTTTTGGTATATGCACACTTTATTACAACTTTTTGATTCTCCGAGGGGGCTTAACGCTTTTGATTATGTTTATAGATGGTTAATTATTATTTCTTTAGTTATCTTTTGCTCGTTTCTTATTTCTGAAAATACTCGAACTTTAAAGTTAAACCAAAGGATAAAAAAATTTCTAATATGGTTCCCTATAATTACTAGTAACTTTTTAGTTTTTCTAAATCTTATATCTTTATCTTTTACGCTTTTTCAACATAAATTACCGTATTTTGTAACAAAATTTGATGTATATGATTTCATTTGGTTTATTACTGGTTTCTTGTTGGTTGTAACGTTTCCTTTTAATTTAGTTTGGAATACAGTTAATTTATATTTGAGAAGAAAGTATTTATTGACAATTGTTACAATTGTACTTTTATCTTTATGTATTATTTATCTGCAGACCCCCCTTAGTTCAAGTATGCAAGGTATGTTTTTTGATTAAAAAATTTAACAATGCTATATTGAAGCCTATAAAAATAGAAATTTTGAATGAGGGGAGGTTAAAAAATGGTATTTTTATTATTAATCGTTTCTCAACTTGAAATTAATTTATATGCCAACAAAGATACTTTCTTATTAGGGGAAGATATCTTAGTAAGATGGGAAATTGTAAATAATGGGAAAGAGACAGAATATTATGAGCGGAATGCTGAACTTATTAAATTAACAAATGATGGTATTTTAAGAGACTTTGAAGGAAGAGAAGTGCCTCATGCTATGATGAGTGGGATGCGACTTTTAACTGATTCTACACTTCCTTCAGATACAATTAAACCCGGAGATACAGTAAGATTTCAAGAAGTAAATCTTATAGGTTTATTCGGTTCCCTTGGATTTGCGGCTGCAGGTTTTTTAAATAAATATATTAGCCCTGGAGAGTATTACTTATCGCTTTTTTACTTTAAAGGAAAGGATTGGTCCCAAAAAATTTATTCCGATACTTTACACTTTATTGTTGTAGAACCAGCTGGAGCAGAAAAAGAAGCATGGTTATTATACAAAGAGTTTAAAGCCGAATGGAATCATGTAAATGAAAAAGATATGGTGGAATATGGATATGAACTTTTAGCAAAATATCCTGAGAGTGTTTATATTGATGGTACTTTAGAATTTCTTAATGCTGTTTTTGTTAGCTGGGGGGATAATAAAAAAAGAAAGGAACGAATGGCTCCTACTGCAAGGAAAATTGTTGATTATCTTGAAGGAAACTCTGGGAAATTCCAGGGTAAAGAAAGTATAACTGGTATAACTGGGGTCAAATCTCAACACTTGACAAATTTATCAATTGGATTAAAATTGATATATGGCAAGACCGTTACGAATACAATATCCCGGAGCTTATTATCATTTGACATGCAGGGGGAATGATAGAAAGAGAATTTTCGGTGATGATAAGGATAGGATTCAGTTTTTAAAACTATTAGAGAATTCGTTAGATGTTTATCAGGTAAGTTTATGTTCTTATGTATTAATGACCAACCATTTTCATATGTTAGTACAAACTCCCCTAGGAAATCTTTCCGAATTCATGAGACATTTCAATGTATGCTATACCGGATATTACAATTACAGACACAGCAGAAGCGGTCATTTATATCAGGGAAGATATAAATCTTTTTTAATAGATGTAGACAATTATCTTTTAGAGGTATCCAGATATCTTCATTTGAATGTAGTTAGAGTTCATAGTTTAAAAACAGCAAGTCTAGACGAAAAAGTAAATCTTTTGAAGGATTACAAATGGAGTAGTTTCCCTGGATATACAGACAATAAAAAAATAGAGAAATTTGTCAAATATGATCTTATTTTATCGATGATAGGAAGTAGAGCAAAGTATTATAAATTTATAATAGAAGGACTAGATAAAGATTTAAAGGATCCTTTTAAAGAAATAAAAAATGGTGGTATATTAGGTAAAGATAAGTTCTTAAAAAAGATAAAAAAAGAACATCTTGAATATGGTTCAAGTAGAGAACAGCCAGGTTACAAGAAATTGATATCAAATTACATTAACCCAGAAGCAATAATAGAGATAGTAGCCAGTACATTAGGAATTAACAAAGAATTATTTTCAGAAAGTTACAAAAATGGAACTGCAAGAGGTATCTTAAGTGAAATGCTATACCGATATAGCGGTTTAAAAGAAACTGAAATAGGGAAACTATTAGGCAATATCGATTATTCCGCGGTAAATAGATTACGAAGTCGACTGAAGAAAAAAATGGAAAAAGATAACCTAATCAAATCGAAATTTGGAAAAACGGAAAGAAAAATACAGGGAAAATTGTCAAGTGTTGAGATTTGACCCCAAATATGCAATAGGCGATTTAAATGAGGATGGAGCTCCTGGAGTTGCGGGTGAAGATGATGATGGAGACGGTTTAGTAGATGAAGATTCAAGGGGACGACAACCCAATGAAGATGGATACTTGGGTGATCTTACGAATGATGACGATGAAGATGGATTGATAGATGAAGATCCGGGTAAGTGGGATCATATTATAATAATTAAGGATTATAGATGGATTGATTACAGTATACCTGAAAATGAGATATATAGACAGACTCTTGGACATGCGTATAATTTTATTCATGCCTGCCCGAGTCCTACTCCAGGCCAAACAAGAGAGGTCTTTTATGACCCAGAAGATTACGATCCGAGGTATCCAATTGTACGTACTCCATTTAATCAAACCGGTCGTATTTACAGAACAGAGTTCAGGCGACCTAATAGGTAAAATAATTAATTTGTTGGAGGATATATGAAAAAGTTTTTAATTTTAATTTTTTTGATAGTACCTTCACTTGCTATAGCCGAGGAATATATAGATAAAGTTGAATTATTTATTCCCTATGGAGAGGCAGATAGTCTTCTGGGATATCAACCGCCATATTATCAGATAAAAGCGGAAGGAGATACAGGACATATTGAATTAGGAAGGGCAGCAGGAGCCTGGGACGTTCAGAACGATAAAATTTATGTTTCTGATGTTGTAAAAAAGAAAATATTGGTGTACTCTTTAGAAGGAAAATATTTAAAATCGGTGGGGCTCTGGAAGGAAGATACAAATGAAGTACAAATTAAAACTTCTACCGGAAAAATACTTACCTTGCAACCTCAGAAAATTCAGAGATCCGATTCTGAAGAAAAAAAATTAAGAAAGTATCCGGAAGTAAAACATTATTATAGTACGATTGGATCTATGGCTGTCGATGGAAGTGGAAATATTTATGCGGTCACTAATGTAAGTTATAAAGAAAGAGGCGTAATGAAATTTTCGCCTGATGGTAGGTTATTAGGAATTATTAATAAATTTGGAAAGTATGGGCCAGACGACATTGAATCGTTAGGTTTTGGGGTTTATTCAAATAAGTATAGTGAAATTATTGTTAGGATGTTTATTAAAAAAGAGGATGGGGTTTTTGCTAAATTTGATAGGAGTGGGAACTTTATGTGGGTAAAGGAGAGAGCGTACCCTATAGATAATGAAGGAAATCTTTATAATATGTTGCCAGATGGAAAAAGCCCTTCAGCACCGGACACTTCAGTCGTTGTTTCAAAAATGAATGCAAAAGAATTAGAAATTAAAGAGATTAAGATTTGTTTTGGCCAACCTGCTTCACGAGGAATTGGGTTTCGAGGTGTTGATGGTAAAGGTAATCTTTTCTTTAGTTCTGATTTGAATTATCTCAAATACGATCAGGAAGGTAACTTGTTGGCAAAGATAGAAGTTGCATCAATAGTTTATGAAAAGGGATTATCAGATATGAGATCTATACCGATGAGTAAATTTATGCCTGATGGAAGTCATTACATAGGATATAACTTTAAAGACGGCTTCCGTCTAATAAAACAATATATCAAACCTGGTACAAAAGGCGGAATCCTCAAACCAGCAATCACTGACACTAAAAAAAAGTAAATATTAGAATTTGGGAGAAGGTGAGGGAGTTTTTTGTTAGGGTGTTTAAAATTTAAATGAGTTAATGATAGAAGAAATGGTGATTATAGTATGAAAAGAGAACGATTCGAAGCAAAAGACTTACAAGATAGAGATTACGGTGTTGAGATTATAGATTCGCCAGATTTTTGCCCGCTTTGTCATTTTTCTAATGTTCCGAAAAGGATATCTTCTGTGATTAATTATTCAGAAAATCTATTGCAAATCGTATATCAATGTAACAATAAAGATTGCCAGAATTTGTTTATTTCTTATTATAGAAGACAAATGCCTGACGGTTATTATTATATGTATGATTTGAAACCAATTAATCCCAAAGAGGAAGAATTTAGCAAGGAAATTAAGAATATTTCCGAGAATTTCCTTGAAATATACAATCAAGCAATTGAAGCGGAGTCTCTTAATCTTGATGAAATTGCGGGAATTGGTTTTAGGAAAGCTATTGAGTTTTTAGTAAAGGATTTTGCAGTAAGCTATAACCCGGACGATGAAGAAAAGATAAAAAAAAGGTTCTTAAACAAATGTATAGAGAAATATATAGATGATCAAAAACTTAAAGAAAGTATAAAAAGAGCTGCATGGTTGGGAAACGACGAAGTTCATTATTACAGAAAGTGGGAAACTCATGATATTAAAGATTTAAAAATATTAATAAGATTGGCAATTAATGCTATTGAAAATATTTTATTGTTGGAAAAATACAAAAAAGATATGCCAGAGGATTAGTTCGCTTATTTTGTTCATAGCTAATGGATAATAAAAAAATAAGAACTCGCTTTAGTAAACTTGTTAAAGACGGAGATCAACTTATAAAAGAAATTCCTCGAGATCAGTTTGGTATAGTGGAATTCATTATTGATGAAAATACTCAAAAATACCAAAAGTGGATATCTTCAGTCGCTAATCTATTAAACGTTATTTACCTACATGATAGCTATTACGTAGAAGAGTGTGAGCGCCTTATAACAGATAAAACTCTTAAAAGTGCATTAACTAGCTATATTGTTCAACGAATGTTTGGTCTTCTTGAAGCTGCTCATGAAGATTGGAAATCCGGTTTTGCAAATAAGTTAGAATTTACGATAGCCGCAGCAACTTTTGATGATTTCCTTGATCATGCAGAGCAATATCACAAGAGTAATAAGAAAAAAGAGTCAGCGGTGCTTGGAAGCGCAGTACTAGAAGATACCATAAAAAAGATTGCATCGAAATCCAACATTTCTGCAGCTGGGCAATCATTAGAAGAGTTAATTAATGCGTTAGTGAAAAAAGGAGTTTTTACACCAGTGAAGAGTAAACGCGTTAAGGTATGGGCAAGCGTTCGTAATCATACTTTCCACGCAGAGTGGGATAAATTCGATATTCGAGATGTAGGCGAACTTATTAAAGGACTCCGAGAACTTATTGAAGACTTCTTATAGATTTAATAATAATTCAGTTCCAACGGTTAGTAGATTATTTCCTCCTAGAAAAGTAAGAAAAAGCTTCTCTTATCGGAAGAACCGGGTCTTTCTCCCGGGATGGTAATGAAAAGAATAGAAGATTATTCGGATGATTTAGGTATTCCCGGAAAGGATAATGATTTCGGATACGGAAGACTCAACGGATTCAGGCTCTTCTTCGGAGACGTCCCTTCCTACCTTGCCCTTTACGGATGGGAGATAACAGGCGGGAATAACGATGGATATCCCGAAAAAGGGGAGACATTCACACTTAAACCCGTTATAAAAAATATAGGTGTTTCAGACACCTTACGTATAACTGGGGTCAAATCTCAACACTTGACAAATTTATCAATTGGATTAAAATTGATATATGGCAAGACCGTTACGAATACAATATCCCGGAGCTTATTATCATTTGACATGCAGGGGGAATGATAGAAAGAGAATTTTCGGTGATGATAAGGATAGGATTCAGTTTTTAAAACTATTAGAGAATTCGTTAGATGTTTATCAGGTAAGTTTATGTTCTTATGTATTAATGACCAACCATTTTCATATGTTAGTACAAACTCCCCTAGGAAATCTTTCCGAATTCATGAGACATTTCAATGTATGCTATACCGGATATTACAATTACAGACACAGCAGAAGCGGTCATTTATATCAGGGAAGATATAAATCTTTTTTAATAGATGTAGACAATTATCTTTTAGAGGTATCCAGATATCTTCATTTGAATGTAGTTAGAGTTCATAGTTTAAAAACAGCAAGTCTAGACGAAAAAGTAAATCTTTTGAAGGATTACAAATGGAGTAGTTTCCCTGGATATACAGACAATAAAAAAATAGAGAAATTTGTCAAATATGATCTTATTTTATCGATGATAGGAAGTAGAGCAAAGTATTATAAATTTATAATAGAAGGACTAGATAAAGATTTAAAGGATCCTTTTAAAGAAATAAAAAATGGTGGTATATTAGGTAAAGATAAGTTCTTAAAAAAGATAAAAAAAGAACATCTTGAATATGGTTCAAGTAGAGAACAGCCAGGTTACAAGAAATTGATATCAAATTACATTAACCCAGAAGCAATAATAGAGATAGTAGCCAGTACATTAGGAATTAACAAAGAATTATTTTCAGAAAGTTACAAAAATGGAACTGCAAGAGGTATCTTAAGTGAAATGCTATACCGATATAGCGGTTTAAAAGAAACTGAAATAGGGAAACTATTAGGCAATATCGATTATTCCGCGGTAAATAGATTACGAAGTCGACTGAAGAAAAAAATGGAAAAAGATAACCTAATCAAATCGAAATTTGGAAAAACGGAAAGAAAAATACAGGGAAAATTGTCAAGTGTTGAGATTTGACCCCAAATATGCATGCTAAAAAAGAGTCTATAACTGAGGCGGCTCGCATTTTTAACGCCTCGAGGCCTACCGTTTACAAATGGATCAAGAGATACGATAAATATGGCATAGGAGGCCTTTACAATAACTCCAGAGCCCCTCATAGAGTCCACAATAAGACTCCTAAGCACATAGAGGATATTGTAGTGGCCAAACGCAATGAAACAGGTAAAACAGTATTAACGGGGTCAGACCTTAAAATGTGAAAAGGTTTTGTTCTTCTTATTCTTGGTTTCCTAATTTTTTTATCCGGTTTGTCGTCTATATTCTTGTTGACTACTCGTTAGTTTTTATTAACTGTTACCTATAAAAAACTACTTGTAAA
>Ga0307433_1001860_pt1 | contig 10722 bp, 10 predicted proteins | sample SalMarWE160210MG_FD_202166 | JGI IMG/M metagenome (GOLD analysis project Ga0307433, IMG submission 202166) | Salt marsh sediment microbial communities from the Plum Island Ecosystem LTER, Massachusetts, United States - WE1603-210 | ecosystem: Environmental > Aquatic > Marine > Intertidal zone >...
CATCTCTGCAATCTCGGTGTAGCCATTAGCTGCTGCAAACATCAAAGCTGTCCAGCCATCATTCCTTTTTTCATTAACATCTGCACCATTATCAATTAACATCTCTGCAGTCTCGGTGTGGCCCTTGTCAGCTGCAAACATCAAAGCTGTAATGTCAATATTGCTTTTTGCATTAATATCAGCGCCATTGCCTATTAACATCTCTGCAGTCTCAGTGTGGCCATTGCCAGCCGCATTTATCAAAGCTGTTTGGCCATCATTGTCTTTTGCATTAACATCTGCACCATTCCCTATTAGCATCTCTGCAGTCTCGGTGTGGCCACCGAATGCCGCCATTATCAAAGCTGTAATGCCATCATTGTCTTTTACATTAACATCTACATTTTGTTCTAAAAGTCTTTTTACATCTTCAAGATTTCCTTGCAAACATGCTTCCAATAATTCCTGCTCAGTTTCATTAATAGATAAAGCATTGTCACAAGCAGTAGCAAAGCTTAAGGTAAGAACTAAAATTAAAACTGGGATAATAAATATTAATTTTTTCATAATTTCCTTTCCTTATTTACTATTAAATTACCTTGATTGCAATAAATTTAACTTCTTATTTCTAATAATTCTATTATAAAATCGTAAATAGGAGTAGTATTTAAAAGGGTATTTCTAAAAAGTCGTTTTATGTGGCTGGGTAAGTGGAGGCATTACCCCGTATAGTTAAGATTGAATAGCAGGATTGTAAAGAAAAGAAGGAGATAGACTTTTTCACCTAATGTTTCTGGTGTATAAGAAGTTCTATAAAGTAGGATTTGAATAAATTGAAGCATAGTCTTTTATACCACGTTATATGATATTAATTATTTTTGTTTTTAGTTTTTTTAATTTTCTCTAATGCCTCTTCTGCAGCTTCTCGAGTAAAGCTATTTTTATCCTTTAAAAGCTTAATCAGTGGTTCTACAGCCCTTGCATCTTTTATCTCTCCAAGCGCCATTGCTGTACCTCTTCAGACACCCTCATCTTTATCCTTTAAAGCCTCGATCAAGCCCTTGATATTTTTCCTGGCCTTTAATTTCCTGATATTTGGTGGACCAAATATTCCCATTTTCATACCTCCCTATACAGCTAATCTTTAATAATTTTTTTCCTTTTTAATTTTAAGATTAGCTTCTTTCTAAATGTTTTTCATTTACCCTATGCGGAAAATTTTGGCACTAAAAAGCAATTTATAAAAACCCTTTAAATGATTTCATGCCGTTTTCAACGTCTATATTTGCCAGGGTAATGTAGATAGTAGTTATGCTAATATCTGAATGGTCCAGAATTCACCTTAAGGTTTCGATGTCTTTGGTTTGGCGGTAATACTGGGTTGCGTATATTTAAGGCTATTCTTTCAGCTGATAATAGGTTGCTCTCCCCTTCCCCTTTCTTTTGATAAGACCCATATCTATAAGTTTCTTAAAATCAAGGCTTCTGGTTGCTTTAGCACGTTTTGTTAGTTTTGCATAATCACGATCCGAAATGTAACCCTTTTCTCTTATAAACGCCAAAATCTTTTTATGGTAAGGCATAAGTTCTGTTTTAGGACTATTAGATACTTTCGGTAGAAGTTTTTTTACTCTCAAAAGTTCGTCAATTATGCCATCGGAAAAGTATTCCAGCCAATTAGTGAAATCAATTGAATTTACAATATCGTAGTAGTTGCCCAAAATGCCCACATTGTTGAAATAGTTGGTAACGTTTCTGTTGTAGTAATTTTCAAAACTGAAAAGATTAAAGGTGTTAAGGCCCATGTCTGCTAAAAGAACCTTTGTAGAAAGTCTAGCTGTCCTGCCATTACCATCCATAAACGGATGAATAATCACAAATTGCTTATGAAAGATACCGGCAATAATGAGTGAATCAATGACGCCTTTGCTGCTGGTAGCAAAACTCACCAAATCATTCATTAGTCGTGGTACATCTTTGGCATCCGGTGGCCAATATGCTGTTTTACCTGTCTTTGGATTATTTACAAATACCGGTTCTACTCTTAATTTTCCGAGCTGATATTTGGGCACTAGTTTATCAACCGCTTGCTTTTGAATAGACAAAATTAGATCAAGGCTAAAAGGCACAGAACCAGTTTTTAGATTTTTATTTAACTCTTCTAAAGCTTTATTATAATTTATTACCTCTTGTTCGCTACTTCTTAGGTTTTGGGGTTGGGTTTTAAGAATCTGTTTGACATCTGTGAGTGGCAAAGGGTTGCCTTCTATACTGGTTGAGGTGTAGGTTGAAATTTCCCGTGCGCTTCTTTCAAGTTCATAGAGCACAACTTTAGAAAATCTTCTGTTGTTAAGATCCAAAACAATAGAGCTTATTTGTTTAATATTTGAAAGTAGCTTGTTGGTGATAGTATAAATAGGTTTAAACATTATAGACGAATTATAGTCGATTATTAGACGATTTGCAACTGTTTCCAATGGAGATTATGCTCAAGCAGAATAGATGTAATGATTGGTGGTAGGTCCTAAATTAATAACCTCAGAAAGCTTTAGTCCGCAGTAAAGCATAGGCGACATAATAGTTTTATTTCTTAGTCCAGTAGGATATCTTTTACTCGGCTGCTTTAATAAATTTTGAGCTTCTTCCGGCTCTAAAATCACCGGAAGTTTGTTTTTTCTCAATTTTAGCCTTTTTTGGTTAATACTACGTATAACCTACATTATACATAGTATATAGCAGGGTTTCCAAGGGGTAGTGTAATATGCGAACTGTATCACAAAAATTGGGTGGGTTTTAGATTGTCAGAATTTTTAATATTATTAAGTATTTTAAAAATTTTTTCCCTTACTTGCAGGCTCTTCATATTCCAAAAGTTTATCTACCGCCAGTAGTTCAATAAATAAATCTTTTTGTTTTACTGTTGCAACCTCTTCATATGCGCCTTTGCCAAAACTAAAAGCCACAATATAGCCTTTATCTTTTTTTATAACGTAGTAAAACTGATAAAATTCACAAAATGTTTTTCGAAAAACAAGGGTAGAAGACAGACTTATGTTTTAGAGCCTTTTCATTTGAGCGATTATTTGGTTTGCTAGATCTCGTTTATCAATCAAATAATTATCCCATTTATTTGATTCTTTTTTCTGCCTCCCAGCAACAAAACCGAGCATATTACCACCGGAGAGTTTGTTCGCATTTTTTATAAAATCTGGAGCTGCAACAAACCATACGTAATCCCAAAGGTCGCCTTCTTCTGTATCAAAATAGCAAAAGACTACAGCCATAGAATAGTTATCAACCATACCGCTTGTTTTGGTAGTTGCAGTAAAAATTTCATTAGGGTTGTCTCCAAAACGGCTTTTAATTTGAACATACATTGTTTTTAAACTGCCTTTTTCTTTTACAATTAAATCAATTCCCTCATCATCAGAAATTGGTTTATAGCAAGACAGAGTTGTATCCCCGTAAAGTGTGATAAGCTCAGCGATCCTTGCTTCAGTAATATCGCCTTTTTGTCTTGAGGAAACATCTTTTGAAATTTTATAAACTTTTTCTTCTTTTATGACTTCGATTTTTTCAGGAACGATAATATCCTCATTTAAACCAAATATAGATGGACCGGTTTTAATAAAACGGGATTTATCTTTTTTTGAATTGATGTCAACTACAAGCTGGGCGCTCATTGTAGCTTCCGGTGTTTTCCCGGCAGTTATAAGCCATCCTTTCTTTAGGGCTATTTTAGTTATCTCTTTACTATGAAGTGGCTTGCCTATTTCTTTTAGAATTTGATAAGCAATATCTTTAAATGAATTCATAATTTTATTTACAATTTATCAATTAAGCTCCAAAAATTCCCAGTCTTTCCAATCATGGGGATTGTAATAATAAACTTCTTTGCTATTAAGTCGCCAATTGTTTTCAACCGGAGTTATAATCCCGCCAATAAGTTTCTTGCCTTTTTTATTTTGTTCTTTAATGTATTTAGCCAAACCTTCAGCTCTAGGCTTGGCTTCTTCCGCAGTTCTACCTTTTTTGGTATCAAATAGACCAACAGTACCATCGGTCATTTGAACAATAAAATCAACATAAAAAGCTGCTTCCTTACCATATTTATCAATATAGGGAACAGCAAAGTAATTAATCTCACCATAGCCATTTTTAAACCACCATTTGACTTTCTTTGCGCCCTCAAGGTACTTTAAAAAATCAACTTCTGTTTTGCTATCTTCCTCAAAATCGCCTGTTGTTCTATCTTGGCCACCACCGGAGAATCTTGCATAATACGGCTTCATTATAGATTTTTTATAATCCTTCATTTTGTATTTACTGTTATAGCTTAAAACTTTAGAAACATTCCAAACAAGCATTTCAATAGCTCTATTTTTTTCTTGTTCCACAACTGTTCTTTTATATTCTTCTCTAGCCAGGGCAAGCGCTTTAGTTACCTTTTCAATATTTTTAGAATTTAAAACAACTTTATAAAATTCTATATCATCATTCTCAAACTTAAATTCCTGAGTAAAAAATTTATTTAATGCACTTTTAATTCTTCCCATTGAATCAACTGGGGCAAACTCACCAGTGCTTGCTTTGCAAAATAAATCATAGTAGGTTTGTATTTCCATCTCTGGTGAAGAATAGAACATGCTTGAATGTTCAATCTCTTTGGCCTTATCAATATTTATAACTTTGCCGTCTACAATTATTTCTCTTGAGATTTCACGAAAATTTACATCTATGTTTGCTTTTAAATCTATATCGCTAGTAATTTGCAGAAAAATTTTACTAAACTCGCCAGATAACCTTGTTTTTTCCCTTTGGCGCTTAAAATGAATTGAGGGTAAATTAATGTTTTTATAAGACTCGTTATCTCTTTCGGAATGATAAATAGTTAAATACTCTTTGGCAATTTCTCCTACAATTACAATATCACCAAGGTTGGTAAAAACATAGCCTTTATTTAATTCTGGGTGTTTCTCATAATGATGTAATTCTGGCATTCTCATTATTCGGCCTACTGTCTGGAGAAGAAAAATTTTATCTTTTGTTTCTCTAAAAATAACTAGTATGTGGGCCCGCGGGCAATCCCAACCTAGAGCAATTGCTTGTTTAAAAATTAAAGTTTCAACTTCGTTTGTTGATTTTTCGATATTAACTAAGTTCGGTGTTTTATTTTCCGCCAACCAAACGGCTAATTTGTTGTTATCCTCAGTGATGTCATATTTTCTTTTCAAAATTCTTTCAACTTCTGTTAAAACGTCTTTATCAAGGTCATTTATACCTTTTTGTAAATTGGGTAATTGAATAAGAATAAGAGGGTTAATATTGCTGCCTTCCGCTTTGAAAGCCTCTAAAAGCTCTTTTCTTTTTTGAATAGCTGCGTCTAATACCATTTCCCTGCTACTTTTCCCATCAACTTTAAATTTCTTGAATTCTGGATTAATTGCTATTTCTTTTTTAATCATACCTTCGGCGATTACTTTTTCAAAATGTACTTTTACATGAGCATCAGGGTTTTTAAAAATAGGAGTAGCGGAAACTTCAAGTGTTATTTTTGCCCCAATGTCATTCTTGATCTGTGTAGATTTTTCAGATATTGCGGTATGGTGGCTTTCATCAATAATTAGAATTATTATCCGGTTTAGGGCTTTTGTATTCTCAATAATGTTAGACAGGGTCTTGCCTTTTTCATTATCACGAATATAAACATTGTAGTCTTTGTTTATGCTTTCCCAATTTAAAAATAAGATTTCATTTTGTCTAATATAATTTTCTTCGAGCTCATCAAAATCAGAATATATAAAATCATTCGGGAAATGTTTATCTAGGCTTTTTTTACTTTGGCCGTGTAGGTCTCTTACTGAAATCCAAATAAAAGAAAAAGTTTTACCGTCCTCTCTATCAATTGGGTTTACGAGTCTTTTGAGAAATTCACCAACCATTATTGTCTTCCCCGAACCTGTTGGTGCTTCAAAAATACAAACCTTATCTTCCTTTAATTCTAGTAGTTCGTTAAATTCTTTTTTTAACTTTTCGATGGCTTCTTCTTGATAATTTTTAAGAACTAAGCCAAGGTAATTATTATTCATAACTATTTTTTAAAAATTTCTCTGTAAACTTTTAGTATAATTTCAGGGATAGGTTCTATCTTGTGTTTATTTCTAAAATCTTCAAACTCTTTTTCCGGCGGTGTCTCCGTATAAGAGAAACAGTAAATTATAAAATATCCATTTAGTTTATTAGCTGTTTTTTTAAAATTTTCTATAGAGTCTTCATCAAATACTATTCCAAGGTATTTATTTTCTTTTTTATATATTCTGAAATTTAAATCCTTGTCTTCGAAAAGCTCAAATATATCTTCTCGTATGCAAATCATTTCTGCGGAGTTATTGACTAAGTCTCTTTTGTTTCTGTCTGTTGGTTGTGCCCCTACAAAATCATTTTTGTAATATTTTAAGTTTGAAGAAATGCCTTCCCTTAATTCATCTTTGTAGTTTTTATAACCTTTAATTAGTTTTTTTAGTCTAGGGAAACAAATATCGGTGCATATATTATTTTCGTTATTTGTACATAAGATAAATTGTCTATTACCGCCGTCTGTCCTATTAAGCTCGAGAACTGCTTGCGCGGTAGTGCCTGAACCTGCAAAATAATCTAAAACAATAATATTATTATCGAAACGATTTAATAATAATTTTAATAGCGGTAAGGGTTTAACTGTATCAAATCCATGGTCCGGACCAATAACATCGCTTAGTTCTTGTTTGCCAGTTTCGGCTGTCCCTGTGTTTTCTAAATGAGACCAAAACGGTATAAAAGATTCTCCTTCCTCATCTTCTGGATAAAAAGCTCTCATTGGGAAACCACCAACAATTTCGATCTTTTTCTCAGATACAAGTTTTTTTGCTGTTAACTCTCCTATTTGCCATCTTCTTCCAGGACGAGGCACGACACCAAGAATTGCAAATTTCATTGTATTTCGTTTTTTCCGTCCATAGTCTGTTGCCTCAAGGTTTTCAAAACGACACTTTCCTAATATTCCATCGTCTGGATATTGCTTCTTTTTGCCACTAAATAATAATTTAAATCCTTGGGAAGCTTGTGAAGACTGTTTTCCGTAAACAAGTATGTATTCGACTTTCTGTTGGACCATTTTCTTGGCTTTTCCAGAATTAGTAGATTTGGTTCGTTTAACCCACGTTAAACAACCGAAAAAATTGTTTTCCCTAAAAATTTCATCGCACAACAGTTTTAATTGAGCAAGCTCATTATCATCAATCGAGATAAAAATAAAACCTGTCTTTGCTAGTAGACTTTTAGCCAATAGCAGTCTTTTCTCCATAAAAGTTAACCATTTTGAATGCCGCCATGGGTCTTCCTTGTCTACAAACTTATCGTTAAACATAAAGTCATTGTTTCCAATATTATATGGGGGGTCAATGTAGATAAAGTTAATTTTGTTTTTATGCGTAAAATTAAGAACAGCCAATGCGTGATAGTTGTCGCCTTCGATCAATAAATTTGTCGGCTTTTTTTTATCAGTTAAAATTTCTTTGTTTTTTAACTCTTTTAAGACCGGAAATTTGTTAGGAGTAAAATTTTCAGGAACATTTTGCCAATTTACAAAAGCATCAATCAGCTCTTGGGAATTCTTTTTATCCCAAACAAGACCATACCTTTTCTTTTTTAGACTTTCGAGCTCGTCTATTAATTCTTGTTTGGTGTAATTAATATACTTATCATATTTACTCATAAAGATTGATGCCTTTTAATAAATTATTTATTGCTTCTTTAACTATTTCAAGCTTATTAAATAGCTCCTGCTTGTGCTTTTTGTCTATAGTTTCTAATTTTATTTTGCTTGCTTAATGAATTATCTTGTTTAACCATTATTTCCATTTAAACATAAATACTTTAATAAAAACTACCCGCTTTTTTTAATAACTTCTGTTTGGCTAAGAGACATTTGATAATTACTGCCTTTTTTCTCTGATAAGAAATTATCGATTTCTTTGCGTGTTATCCGCCATGACCGTCCGACCTTTTTGGCAAAAATTTTCCCGGGTACTCCTTCATCGCTGACTAGATCATAAACAGTGCTGGGGCTAACTTTTAGAAGTTGGGCGGCCTGGTTAATGGTGAGTATATCGTCTTTAATATTTTCTACCATTTTACTAATACCCCCTTTTAATTAGGTTTATTATATAATAATGGTAGATAGTGGGAGATGTCAAGGGATAGTTTAGAAATAGTTTATAAAATTTTTAAAAGTTTACAGTGTTAATTATTACCCATTAGGTATATTTACCCCCACTTTATGGGTACTGAATTTAAGACTTTGATAATTTAATTTTAGGTATACATAAAACGAAAATACAGTTCACTGAATTAAAAGAATATCGTATAAATAAAACTTACCTTTTCAAATTTTAGTTATTTTTAATTTTTATTTAATTTCTTTATTATTAATAATATATTTTTCAATTATATCCCCAAGCCCATATATTAATTTTTCCAATCTAATAAAGTCGTAGCCAACACCCTTATGAAGATCTGGACTTGTTGCTAATTCATCTTTAATTTGACTCTCGAGTTCTTCTAATTTTTTTCTAATATCACCCATAGATAATCCTTTCAATAATTGTTGTTGAACTCAAAAATATATATAATTAAATTTAAATTATAATATTATTTATTAGGATAAATCAAATGCCAGATAAAATTGACTGGAAACTTGTAGAATCTAGAAATGGTATAAAAATTATTAAGTCAGAAGTACCATACTTTAGGAATTCAATATTACAAAATATGCCCTTAGATTCTAAAGAATTTATTCAAAAATTTAAAAATAATGGAGTATGTGATATTTATGGTAATCTCACCGAAAGAGGCCGTATAGTCGCTATAAGTTGTTTAGGTTTAGAAGAGCAATGTAAGATTCTGGGAATAAAGATAAATTATGAATCAATTAATGTTAATAACGGAACAGAAATTAGTGCATTGGAATTTTATAAAGAACATGGCTATACAGGCAACATTTCAGTATTCCAAATAATAACTGATATAATATATTCTATTTGTTTTGATAAACTTTACCCATTACACATTAAAAAATATGGAGATAAAAGAAGTGCTGACAGTTATTCAGGTTGCCTATATGGTTTTATGGAATATTTTGAAAAATTAAAATTCGACTTAATCTATTTAATAAAAAGTTCGAATGATAAAATAGTTGAAAAAAATTTTAAAAAAATACTGGAAATTGATAATTTATACTATAAAGATTTAAGAAAATACAGAAATATCTCCCAAGATATAGTCATAAGAACATATAAATGTATTGGAAATGAAGACATATCTAAAATTGGTATGCTTATTTTATCTAATAATCCATATATATATTCAACAGGATGGCCGGATTTAATGCTAATTAAAGACAATAGAATAAGATTTGTTGAAGTGAAAAGAAAAGATAAACTAAAAAAATCTCAAATTATTACTATAGGAGATTTAAAAAAAATAACGAATTTAAATCTCTCAGTACTAGAAATAATATAATTTCTAAAACTTATTTTTAAAATAATTTAGCTTTTGCTTTTTAGAAATGAACTTTAAAAACTTTGACTTTGTTATCTAAGTCGAACATTATCCGAATTCCTTTACTTGGGTTTATTTGTATCCAGCGTAAGTTTTATAAATCAAATAGATATTTTTAACAGATATATTATCCATTATAATTTTAATAAGCAGTTTAGATTTTTAATCTTTCTGAAATAGTTTCCATTGCTTTAAAATCTTTTTCAATATATAAATTAAATTTTCTCAATAGGTCTTCTATTGTTAAAAGGGAAATATCGTAAACAATTGGTATTATTTTTTTAGTTTCTTGCTTAATATCTTTAGGAATAATTATATATTTATTATTATCACATTTTATTAAATTTTTTAAACCACTTGAGCTTAAATGTGCTACTAAGCACAGCTGACGATATAAAATATTATATATGTCTTTTAGCCCAGCTTTTTTTGCACGTTGCTCAATTTTCCCAAAATTTAATTCTGTTTCTTCAATTTTAATACCAAAGTCTTTCTTTAAAGTAGATAATGTATCAATTCTTTCATTTTTAATTTTTGTTTTAAGTATAATTTCAGCGGTGTTTAAATCTTTATCATTATTTTCTCTATTTATTGCCTCATATAAGGATTTGTCTAAATTTTTCATTTCAACTCCACAGGTGATAGTCAATGACGCCTGGGGATCGCAGTCCACCAGTAGGACCTTCTTTCCTTTTTCAGCTATAGCAGCCCCTAAGTTTAGCGTGGTTGTAGTTTTTCCTACTCCGCCTTTTTGATTTGTTATTGATATGATCTTTCCCATTTTTACAGGTTACACTTTCTTTGAAATTTAAATTTATATTATTTCCTTCACTTAGTAAATATTAACATAATGTTGCCTTATCAACAATTAATATTGTAAATATTTTCCTATCAATTTAAAATCTGGAATAATTTTAGAATGCTTTTAATGTGTATTTCAGTTAAAAATATTTCCGTAAAAATTGGTTATTATCTTTTTTTGAGGTTTTATGCGCTCTTATACCAAAAAATATCATGGACAAAAACGTATACACATATCAGTAAATGTAGACGTTTTTGTCCAATACTTTTAAAATTCAAATAGATTTATACCATGCAGTTTATTTCTTTTTATATTGCCTGACATTTAATGCTTTCCATTCAAGC